>MDTC01014499.1_pt1 | contig 23904 bp, 14 predicted proteins | sample 811181 | NCBI WGS metagenome assembly MDTC01 (sample SAMN05326644, study PRJNA326480) | marine metagenome | isolation source: seawater | place: Pacific Ocean: North | collected 2011 | reverse complement strand
ATTTTTTTTTCTTAAAAATTTTTCCTCATCTTCCGTATAATCATATTCTTCAGGAATAACTACTGGAGAACATAAATCTCTACTAACATTCATTTTTTTACCATTTTCAAATTGAATAGAGCATTCTTTATCTGTTAATTTTAGTAATAATGCTTCAGTTGTATCTTTTTTATCCAAATTAACTTCAATATACTCACCAATTCTTAAATTTTCGTAATTTTCATCGTTTTCAGAGGACATATATAATTCATCTGATTCAGAATCATTTTTCGAATTATTAATTATCATAATCTTGGGTAATTTATCTAAATCTAGCTTAAAAGTAGATTTAGTGTAATTTTCATTTTCAATTTCATTATCAGAAATAGTTCTATGAAATTTGGCTTTAGAATTTTTTTGAGTAGGGGTATTACCCCCTGTATCTAATTGTCTTTTTTTAGAACGCGTGTTATATTTATGATTTATATTTTCTTGTTCCATATTTTTATATATTCTTATTAATTTTTTTTTAAAATAAAATCAATTTTTTTTTAAAATTTTAAAAATAATTATGTAATTGTAATTTCATTTAAATTTGATTTTATTTTTATTACTTAAAAAAATAAATACTTATTATATACAATATGTCTATGTTTCAAGAGTTAGAATATACAAATGATATTAAAAAAGTATCGGCAGTTCAATTTTCTTTAATGTCTCCTGACGAAATAAGAAGACGTTCTGTTGCAGAAATCTACACAAATGAGACTTATGATGGTGATATTCCTAAAACTGGTGGTTTATTTGATCCAAGAATGGGTGTTCTTGACCATGGTAAGAAATGCCCAACTGATGAATTGGATAATAGGTATTGTCCGGGTTATTTTGGACATATAAATTTAGCTAAGCCGGTATTTTATCTACATTTTATGAAGCATGTAACTAAAACACTACAATCAGTTTGTTGGAGATGCTCTAAATTATTAATTTCAGAAGATAAAAATGAACTTTGTAAAATAATTAATAGTAAAAAAGGTTGTAATAGATTTACAGCTGTTACTGCATTATGTAATAAAATATCAAAAAAAAGATGCGGAGATAAAAATATTGATGGTTGTGGGGCAATTCAACCTTCAACTATAAAAAAAGAAACTAATACACTTGGTAAAATAACAGCTATTTGGAAGTCAAAATCTGAAGAGAAAGAGATGTCAGTTATTTGGGATGCCGATGATGTTTTAAAAATATTTAAAAGAATATCAAAGGAAGATATGGTCCTTTTAGGATTTAATCCGGATCATTGTCGTCCAGAGTGGTTAATATGTCAAGTATTACCAGTAGCTCCACCCTCAGTAAGGCCTTCTGTTAAAGCAGATAATAATACTAGGATGGAAGATGATATTACTCATAAATATTGTGATATTATAAAAACCAATAAAACGTTAGAAAATAAATTAAACAATTCAACTAGCTATGGAAAGATTACTAAAAAAGCAATAGATGAATGGTATCAATTATTACAATACCATGTTGCTACTTTAGTTAATAACAGTTTGCCTGGGATCCCTCCTGCACAACAAAGAAGTGGAAGGCCTTTAAAAGCTATTTTCGATAGACTTAAATCTAAAGAAGGAAGAGTTAGAGGTAATTTAATGGGTAAAAGAGTTGATAAATCGGCAAGAAGTGTTATTACTCCTGATCCTAGATTAAAAATTAATGAATTAGGAGTTCCAATAGATATTTGTAAAAATTTAACATTTCCTGAAAAGGTTAATAATTTTAATAAAGAAAAATTAATTAGATTAGTTAGAAATGGTTATCATCAATATCCTGGAGCAAAATCAATTAAGAAAAAAAGCACTGGTAAGATTATTTCACTAAGTGTAATTGATACCTCTCAAATTGAACTTGAAAATGGTGACATAGTTAATAGACATTTAATTAAAGGAGATAAGGTTTTATTTAATAGACAACCTTCTCTTCATAAAATGAGTATGATGCAGCATGAAGTTGTCCCACTACCTTATAAAACTTTTAGATTAAATGTTTCTGTTACCACACCATATAATGCAGATTTTGATGGAGATGAAATGAATATGCATGTTCCACAATCTGAACAAACAAGAATTGAATTAAAAGAATTAGCTAGTGTTGAATCGCAAATTTTGACACCAGCTCAACATAAACCAATAATTAGTCTAGTTCAGGATACATGTATAGGTTCATATTTATTTTCGAGATATGATAATTTTCTTACTAAAGATGAAATTTTAGATATAATGATTGATATTAAATCTTTTAATGGTATTTTACCTGAACCTGAAATTAAAAAAGGGACAACTATTAAAGAATTGAATAAATTATATCCTAATTTCCCTGAATATAAATACAAGGTTCCGTTAATTAAAGATTTTTGGTCTGGAAGACAAATTATTTCTTTAATTTTACCAAATATTAATTTAAGATTACCTAATAAATCATTTGATCATTTTGAAAATAATAATTCTAAATTGGGAAAAAAAATGCAAATTCAAAATACAGTTGATATTTATAATGGTAATGTCAAGGGTGGAGTATTTGATAAAAATCTTGTAGGAAGTTCAGCATCTGGTTTAATTCACACAATATTTAATGAGTATGGAAAAGATGTTGCTCAAAATTTTTTGGATGATATGCAAAATATAATTACAAATTGGGTATTAAAATCTGGTTTTAGTGTTGGTATTAGTGATTTAGTTCCTAATAAAGAAATTATGGAAGAAATATCCAAAAAAATTTCTGATAAAAATAAAAAAGCACAAAAAATTATAGATGAAGTTCATCAAGGTATATTAGAAAGTAATAGTGGAAAGCCTATTTCGGAAGAGTTTGAAAATCAGATGATGAGCACTCTTAGTGGAACAGAAGGACAATTAGGAAAATACACATTAAAAAGTTTAAAATCTGACAATAGAATGAGAAATATTATATTATCTGGTTCTAAAGGTAAAGTAGAAAATATGGGACAGATGGTTGCATGTGTTGGACAGCAGGCTGTTGATAGTAAAAGAATACCCTATGGATTCACTGATCGAACTTTACCTCATTTTCACAAGTATGATGATGGTCCTGCAGCCAGAGGTTTTGTTGAGAATAGTTTTATGCAGGGTTTAAATCCAACTGAATTTTTCTTTCACGCCATGGGTGGTAGAGAAGGTTTGATAGATACTGCTGTTAAAACAAGTGAAACAGGTTATATCCAGAGAAAATTAGTAAAAGCGATGGAAGATGCAAGAATAGTGGGTGATTTCAGTGTAAGAAATGCAAATAATGCAATCATACAATTTATATATGGTGAAGATGGACTAGATGGTTCTAGTGTTGAAAAACAAAAGATAAATATATTTATTGATAATGATAAATTAAAAAAGAAATTTGAAATTAATGATAAATTTATGGAAAATTATAATAAAAAAGAAAAAGAAGAAATAGAAAAACTTAATAACAATCTTATTAACAGAATAATTAAATTTAGGGATTACTATTTCAATGAAATTTATCATGGAAATCTTATGGAGCAAAAAGTAGTATGTCCTGTTAATTTCAATAGGTTACTTATAAATACCTCTAGAAATTTGCCATACAAAAAAAGATTTGATAATAATATTGATATTTTAGATGTATTTGAAAAGTTAGATTCAATTGAAAAAGAAATTTATATTACAAATGAGCATAAAGCAAATCAAATAATGGTATTATTATCTTTAATTCATTTATGTCCTAAAAATCTTTTTGATAAAAAAATATCAAAGGAAGGTTTTGAATATATGATCAGTAATATAAAAATGTATTTTAAAAAAGCTATAGCACATCCTGGTGAATTAGTTGGAACGATTTCTGCTCAATCAATAGGAGAACCCTCTACACAAATGACACTTAATACATTTCACTTAGCTGGTATTGCAGCTGGAGCTACAGTTAATCAAGGTGTTCCTAGATTTAAAGAATTATTAAGTGTTTCTAAAAGTCTAAAAGCTCCATCTAATAGAATTGTTTTAAATGAACCAAATTGTTTTATGAAAGAACAATCACAAAAAGTCTTAAATGAAATTACCATTACCAGTATTAAAAACATAACAATAATGACAGAAATATTCTTTGATAATGGAAAAAATAATATTGATAAGGAATTAACTGAATTGTTTGCTGAATTTGATGAAATGGATAATGTCGATAATAATACTATAAGTCCCTGGGTTTTAAGAATGGAATTTGATAAGGTAAAAATGATGGATAAAAATATCGAAATGATGGATATTTATTGGGCTATTTATGATAAATTTAATACAGAAGAACTAAATAATATAAAATGTATTATTTCAGATGATAATTCTGAAAAGCTTGTAATTAGGATTCAGTCAATTATTTTAGAAAATGAACAAAATATTGATAGTGATGAAGAGGATATGATTTCAGTTCTGAAAACACTTGAAAAAACTATTCTTAAAGAAATAGTTTTGAAAGGAGTTAGTAAAATTAAAAGTGGTTACATGCAAAAAGAAACAGATTATTATCAATTTGACAAAGAAAATGGGAAATTTAACAAAAAGGATAGATGGATTATTCATACAAATGGAACTAATTTGGCAGATATTATGATTAAGCCCGGGGTAAATCCTTATTTGTGTTCTTCTAATGATATTCATGAAATTTATGAATTATTAGGAATTGAAGCAGCAAGACAAGTGTTGATTAATGAAATAACATCTGTATTCTTTAATGCAGGTTCATATATTAATTATAGACACATAAGTTTATTAGTTGATATTATTACTAATAGAGGTGGTCTAATGTCAGTCGATCGACACGGAATTAATAAAAGTGACAGGGGTCCATTGGCAAAATGTTCTTTTGAGGAGACTCCTGATATTTTGGCAAGAGCAGCTATTTTTGGAGAATTAGATAAAATGAAATCAGTATCATCTAATATAATGTTGGGTCAGGAAGCCCCTATTGGAACCGCTTCAGTTGATATATTATTTGATGAAAAAGAATTTTTCAAAAATGCTATTGATATGTCAGACGAGGTTAAGGAAAGAGATGAAGAAATTACAGAAGAATTTAAGGAAGCATATGCTGAAGAATTATTTTAAATAAAATTGTTATATTTAAATTAATTCATTTATTTTTTCATATTTGAATTTATTCCAAATATTTTTTAATTAAATTAAAAGTATTTTTAATATCTTTAATATTTGCTGTTTCAACTCCAGAATGAATATTTCTTGTTGGAATTCCTACAAATTGAGATAAACAAGTAAATTTTGAAAATAAATCTAAATTGCTACCTCCTGCATTTGCCAAATAATCCTGATAAGGAATTTTATTTTGCTTGGCAATTTTAATTATTTTTTTATAAATATTATTATTTGCTCCTCCTCTCTCTAATACAGGACCTTTTGAAAGACTAACATCACCATACAATTCTTTTTTAATGAAAGGAACATCAGTTGCAAAAGTAGTGTCCACAACTATAATTTCATTTATTTGAAATATATCATGGTTTAGATATGCAGTTTTTCCAATTTCCTCTTTTGAAGAAAAATTAAAAATTAAATTAAATTTAGATTTATGTTTATTAAAATAATTCAGTAAATTTATTAAAATACTTGTTCCAATTTTATTATCTAATCCCCTACCAGTAATGGTAGCTTTATTTATTTGAAAATGTGGATAATCGATTAATACATGATCACCTATTCTAACTTTTTTTTCAGCCTCTTTTTTATTTTTAAAACCTAAATCAACATACAATAGATTTTTATTAATTTTATTATCGTATTTTTTTCTTAAATTTTTAAAATGTGGTGGATCTATTAAATAAACTCCCCTATATTTTTTATTAGTTACTGAAGATATAACTTTTACTGGCTTTCCAAATAAATTACTTTCATCTGTTCCTATACTTTTAACAATTAAAAAGCCTTCATCAGTTATTAAATGAATTCTTGAACAAATTTCATCAATATGAGCATCAATAAGTAGATTTTTTTTTGAATTGTTATTTTTATAGAGAACAAAATTTTTATTATTAGAAAGTTTTTCAAAAATTTTAAAATTATTCCAATTAAATTTTTTAATGTAATTTATTGTTTCTATTTCATGATCTACAGGAGAATCTAAAGATAATAAATCTTTAAGTATATCTAAGTCCATTTATATGATCATAGAAAAAATAAAATTCAAATTAGTTCTTCTATAATTTCATTAAAAATGTATTTTATTTTTTTATAATTATTTTTATATGAAATACTAATATGTAATTGTTCAGAATGTAATATATTAATAAAAATAGGTATGTTTTTTTTCTTACTTTTACTATAAATTTTTTCTATACTTATGTTTTGATTTTTAATTGTATTTATATTTATAAATATTATAGGTATTTCTACTTTTTTATTATTTAATTTGTTAAAAAAATTGGAAATTAATGAAATTAAAAAAATTTTTGAACATGTTGCTTTGTAACTAGTTTCTAAAATTTTATGAATTTCTTCATTTGTTGTATTTGAATTAAGTGGAAGTATATCTATATTATTTTCTTCATGAATAAAACAGTAATAATTTTTTAAAAAAACTCCTAGTGCTTTAATAATTATTGATTTTAAAAATTGAGTATTACTATGAAAAAAAGAGCTTTTATTTTTGAAAAGATTATTAGTTTCTTTTTTTGAAAATTTATAATTAACCTGAGTATAATTATTATCGTTTAATTTAATATTTTGAAATATTTTTGGTAAAAATAATAAAACATTTGAAATAAAAAAATAGATTTCTGAAATCAAATGAATATGTCTATTCCTTTTAATATTTTTAATAATTGCTTTTTCAGTATATATGACATTGGTTTTTTTAATAGTATCCAAAAAGATTTGAATTTTATTTATTATGTATGGTAGATACTGTATAATACATTGATTAATTTCAATTATTAGATAAAAATTTTGTGAAATTTTTTGATAATATAAAGAAAAATGAGTATTAAAATCAGGTATTTTTGAAGGAAGATATAATAATAAATTAGATTTGTTTTCTAAATTTGGATAACTTTTTATTAAAAATTCATAAAGTTTTCTAAAATAATTGTTATTTAAATTTTGATTTATTAGTATTTTATAAATATTTTTATTTTGGGATAAAATACAAAAATCTATGTAGGATTGTAATAAATCATTACATTTTATTATATTTTTGTTTTTGACAATTATTGTGAGATTTTTTTTTTTAATTCCAAAAATATTTTTTTCAATCTTTATAAATGATTTAGGACAATTTATTTCGACTTTATTAATAATAATTTTATTATCTTTATAATTTATATTTGGTAATAGTTTCCCGACAACATGTGTATCCTTATTAAAAACTCTATATAAAATAAATTTATTTAAATTAAATGAAAAATATAAATTATTTTTAGATTCAATCTTATTTTCTAAATAGGTATTATAAATCCCGAATAATGATTGTTCTTTATTGACTAAATTTACATCTGAATCATGTTTATTAAGATGTAAAGTTCTATCAATAAATTTTAAAAAAAAAATATTAAATATACTGTTATTAGAATAATAATTTTTGTTTATCGATTTGTATTTTTTAGCAATGAAATTATTGTAATAAAAAAAATCTTTCCAACTAATTTTTATTATTTTACAATCTTTTATTAGAGTAATATCATTAGTATTTTCTTTTAAAATTAAACTTTCATCCGAAATTATACACCTAATTTTATTTTTAAAACAAAAATAAACATAATTAAATATTTCTTTAAAATCAAATGTATTAATGATGTTTTTTTTAAACTTCTTATCTAAATTTATATTTTTAAAATTAAAAAATTTAGTTTTCATCTAATAATTAATACAAAAATAAAATAATATTTAAACTTATTTAATTATTATATTATATTAAGATAAATAACAGTATGAGTAGTATAAGTAGTATGAGCAGTAATAGTAGTAATACAGATAATAACTTGACTAGCAATAATAATAATAATGATAATAATGATAATAAAGATAAAAATAATGAACAAAAATTAGAAAATCTTAAAAAATTCGATTTATTAGAAATTAATAAAGATATCAATATTAATACAGATGAAAATTTAGTAAATTTTTTAATAAAATATGAACAGTGGAAAAAATGTAGTTTTGTAAAGCAAACATTCAAAGACAGTGTACATTTTTGGAAAATAAATACTGAGGAAAAAAGTTTAGATAGTATCTATAATAAAAAAGATACTATATTTAAAAATAATAGTTTATTTGATTTAATCAAAAGAAAAATGGAATACATCTTACATTTGACTCAAAAAAATTTATTGAAATCAAAAGATTATCTACAAATTCAGAAATATTCACCTATTATTAATTTACAAATTAATGATATGAAAAATATAATTTACAGTAATAATTTAAAATATTTTTTAAAAAATGAAATCCTGATGAATGATATTAAAAATGATTATTTAAGTAAAAAACATAGCAAAACAAATTTGAATGAATTATATGGTATTACTTACGACCCATTTTACAATATCATTATATCTTTAGTTTATATTTATGTAGATAAAAAATATTATATTTGTTTAAAATCTTTAGATCCTAAAAAAAAAATAAAAAAAGAATTAAGAACAAATAGACAAGAAAAAAGAAATAGGATATTTGGTGAATTTAAAAATATTGAACCTAATGGATATTGTGTTGAAATAGAATTTGAGCAAGGTGAAAAAAATACAACCGAAGAAATACAAAATACAGGTAGATATAAGAAAACAGATTTCATTCATAGTGATGAAAAGATTATATCTTTTAAAATGAATAAATTTTATAATCATATAATTATTGCTGTTATTTCTACCTCATATGGTGTCGGATCAGGAGCAACAAATACTAATAGAATTAAAATTATTAAAATAAATTATAATCAGGATAAAGTTTTAAAAATGGAATTAATAAAAGAAATTTATACAGAAAAAGAGGTTGGAGAAAAATCAAAAATGTGTATTGATGAATTACATATATCTTCAAAAAATAAATCTTCAGTAATTAGTTCAGCTTTATCTTCAATTTATTCATCAACCTCTTCAAGTGAATCTAAAAATGATACTGAAAATTGGATTTTCGTTACATTTAAGGATATACTGTATTACTTTAAAGTTGGAGATAAAAAAAAAGATAGTATAAATACCGTTTCAATTGATGGATTTAGTAATTTCAATATAAATCAAAAAACAAATCAATTATTTTTAATCTATGAAGATAATTCTGGAAATTATAAACCAGGTATATTAAAAATAAATACTATTTCAGATTTAAATATAGGTAATTATTATACAAGTTCAATTTCAAAATTATTTAAAAAAAACATTTCTAAAAATAATTTACCAAAAAAATTGGAATTATTAATATATAAAAGTTACCTATTCGAAAATTATACTTTAATTTATGAAGAAGAAAAAAAAAAGGGAGAGGATGGTATAGTTAAAATAAAAAAAATATATCTATATCGTGATAATTATCTAAGTTATGAACTTAATATATCTAAAGCTGGAATGTTTGAAAATTTATTTTTAACAAGGACGAAAGAAAATGAACTAATGATTATTATAATAAATTGCAGGAATATATTTATATTTTTATTTAACGAAGAAGATAAACAATTACATTTAAAACAAAATATATATGTGAAAACACATTTTAATAATTATAAACTAGAATACAGGTTAGATGAAACTAAAAAAGTTGAACGTGATTTTTTGTATTATGAGGAAGATACTAAAACATTATACAGAAATTTCGAAAATACCTTAAATAGCAGATTAAAAGTTAAAGATGAAAAAAATATATTTACTGATTACTATGAAGACTTGATTATAGAAAAATCATATTTTGATCATTATTCAAAAAAAATATTTTTACACATTCAACCTAGTGGAAGATTAACTGTTCTAGAAAAAGTAAAAATATGTGTGTTAGATTTAATTAATATGTAGGTATGTAATTATAATTATTATTTTCATTCAAAAATTTTGAACGAATATTAATCGGAAAATGATACTTTTTACACCATGCAGTGGAAAAAATTGTTTGATTTTTTCTGATATTATTAATATCTTCATTATCAATTTTATTTTTGACGTAAGTTATAGCTTTAATAAGAGAATTTATTTGTGATGAAATAAAATGAATATTTGCAGAATTGAGAATATTAATAAATTCTTCTGGAATTTCGTTTTCTATCAACCTATTCACATTTTTTTTTTGTTCAGAAATAATATTAATCTCTTCAACTAAAGAATGTAATTTATTTAAATCAATTTCTGAAATACCTTTAAAATTTTTACAAACAAAATATTTTTCACTATTGGCAGGTCTTGAGGTAAATGGTTTAGTTATATATATATTTTCAAAATAATGACATAATATATAAATTAAGTCAATTGTAGCAGAATTGAAAATATCAAATATTTTGATAACCATATTTCCATTTTTATTTAAAACTGTTAAACCAGTAACTATTTCGCAAAAAATTAACTGAAATGCAGATGTTTCTTGGTTTGAATAATCATATGAAAAATCAAAACCACCGTCTGCTGTTACTAAATCAACTTTATCCTTTCCTATTTCTTCTGAAAAAAAACGAATATTTTCTACATTATATAAATTACCAGTATCATCTTTTCCATAAGAAATATGATAATTACATGATTCTCTAAAAACTTTTTGTGATTTTTTCCAACCCGGTATATCTTTATTATAAGGTTTTAAAGTAATACAAAATAATTTATCTTCATAATGAAAATTAGAATTTTTTCTTCTATAAAAATTGAAACATTCAATAAAACCTCCAGGACCTTCAGCTAAAGCAGCATATCCCATTTTTTTATTATTATCAACTAAATTAAAATCATTTAAAATCTCCCACATTTTAAAAAATGATCTTGATATAGGGTCATAATTTCCAATACCACAATTAGAATTTTTACCTTTAAAATTCACATGTATAATTTCATATGGATTTGATAATTTTTTACAAAAATCCCATAATCGAATATTAGTAACATTATTTATTGAATTTTTATATTTATTCAATTTTTCAAAAATCTTTTTTTCTAAAATACAATCTGGTAAAGATGTAGTTATATCTAAGTCAAAAATTATTTTACTATCAATAAAATTAAATTTAATTACTGATTTATTAAGTAGTTCCATTCCTATTAATTATAATAAAAATATCTTTAACCTTTTTATTAAGGGATAATAAAATTTGATATTTTATTATCATTTGTAAAATTTAAGATAAATTTACAAACAATATTATTCTTAAAAATTTAAAATACAAATAGAAATAAAATAATATGGATGACATTGATAAATTATATGAAAGAATTGAAGATACTGAAAAAGATAATTCAAATATTGGTTGTTTAGGTTGTCTTTTCAATTTAATAAAAAGAAATAAAATAAACATTTTTGGAAAAAAAAAAAATAATTTATTAAATTATTTTTAAAATATTTCATCATATTGTTTTTTTAAATTTTTAATTTTTTTGTTATATTCTGGAACTTCATTAAATTTTTCTTGATCCAAATATTCTAATGATTTATTAATAGTCTTATTTGCAATTTTTTTATCAAATTCTTTATCAGAAGACATTTTAAAATATTTCATACATAATTCATAAAGTTTATTAAACTTATTAATTTCGTTAGATCTCAATTTTTTTCTGATTATTAATTTACTTTTTCTAAAAACAAAGGTGCTATTTAAATATGAATATTTTTTTTCATTTTTTCCTAAATTTATATTTTTATTATATTTATTTGTAATATAATTTAATAAATTATCATCAACATCATTAATATCTACTAAATGTAATTTCATTTTTTCTAATTTATTTTGAATATGTTTAAAATTAACCAACCATTCTGTTTGATTAAAAATTCCAGATTCAAGACTAATTTCAATTTCTGAACCTACATTGTTATTTTTATTAAACATCTTTTTAATACTCCAACTTTCAGTATCTATACTATCACCTTTGTTTTTATTTCTTAATAATTTATTTACCTTTTTACCCTCAAAACATATACCGATAAAGTAACCTCCTGGAGACAAGTTATTAGAAACTGTTTCTAAAAAATTCGTAAGAGAATTTTCATTTTTATGAAAATAGTGTAAAGTGAACATAGAAATTATTAAATTAAATTTTATGTTTTTTAAACTATTATTGACACCAGCTAACAACTTTTCTCCAAGGTCTGCTACAAAAAATTTAGTATTTCGGGGACAATGTGAAGTTTGTTTTAATTTCATTTGAAATCTATGTTTAGCTCCATTACTTGGATTATTTATACTATCATCATATAAGTCGATTCCATATACAGTTTTAATTATATTTTTTTTTTTATAATGCGTATTAATATCAATTAATCTATTTAAAATTCCATATTTACCACAACCTAAATCTAAAATATTAATTTCATTTGTATCTAATCTATCAATAGTTTTTTCAATAAGATCTTGTTTTACCAAACTGTGAAAAAATCTCATATCTTTCATTGTATCTTTTTTTGAATGTCTATCACTACCTACCCAATAACTGTTACCAATAATAACATCTTCACTAACAGGATGAATTATAGTTTTCCATATTAAATAGGCTATACTGGAATTATTACCAGCTTTTTTAGTAAAATTAGAAGAATAATACTTTTCAGTTTTATCATATCTAGTTCTTAATATTTTCCAATTAAGATTGGTATCTTCAGAAAAATCTTTATCATATACTACTTCAACTATTGTATTATCTTTAATTTCATCATTATTAATATCATATATTTTATTATCTTTTATTTTAATTAAGGCATGATCATTTTTATGAAGGGTAAATTGGTGTAATTTACCACCTCTAGTCCCATTATAAAAATATACTTTGCGATATAAAATTCCATTTATTTGAATATCTTCATTTGATAATATAAATCTTGAATTAGAAAAATATTTTTTGATTTTTGAAAATTTAATAACAAAATCAATACTATTCAAATTGGGAGGTTTCCATTTTAAAATAGGTGTATCACTCTCAGCTCCTATATCTATTATTTTTTTTTTTGAATGAGTAAATATTATACCATCATTTTCATATTTTAAATTTTTAGAAAAATTTATTATAGCTTTATTTGCATTAAAAATATTTAAATCAAATTTATCATCCGGAATTACAAATTTTTTAAGAAATATATTTTTTTTTGATAATTTAATTGATTCATAATTATCTTCATCTACTGCAACAAATCTATTTGCAAATTCTAACCTTGTATCTAAATTTTGATTTGCCCAATTTTCGTCTTGAATATAAATATCCAAGTCCATAGATGTTTTGATTAATTGTTTTTCGGTTAAATTAACCCCATCATATAAATATGAATCAATTATCCCAAAATTATAATTATTTTCTTCTGTATTGATAAATTCACCATGTAAAATAGTATGATTGTTTAAACTTTTACCACAGTTAAAATATCTTATAACATTTCTATTTACATAATCAATTAAATACACGTTATTTGAATATTGATCATTGTAATATCCAATTTTTAACATAAATAATCCCAACCCATCTGCCTTATTAGTAACTGAATAATCATTATTTTTAATTAAATTTAAATGTTTTATTTCAAAACTTTTTACATTCGGAACTCTATTAATATGGATAGGAAAGTTATCATGAAACATATCAAGGATATATTTTTTTTCATTTATTTTACAATAAAAAGGTGTATTGTTCATAAAGTTAATTGATTCGATGTAAATTTCCTCTACTACGTTTTTTAAATTATCTTTAAATTTTTCAAAATCAATAACTTCAATCTCATATTCAAATTCTGGTTTATTATCTTTAATTCCTGAATTAACTATATTAGTAACATAAATCATTGAATTATTTTTTTTTTTTGAGGATAATACTTTTGTAATTTCAGCCTTTACACCTAAATCATTAAAAATGAAACTTTTTCTTTCTTTTATTCTGAAAACTTTATATAAATTTTTATGTTCATCTAAATCTAAAAGTAAAAAGTCTTGGTAATTATTATATGCTTTTTTAATACCATCACTAATTAAATGTTTTTCAATTGAATTAATTTTTTCTAAATTTACTTCTTCTTTTAAATTTAATTTTAACTCTATGTCCTCTAAAATTAAGGAATCAATCTTATTTTTATAATTAATTTCATAATCTCTTATATGCCCAGTTTGACTAAATAACTTTGCAGAGTTATTACTATTCTTTTTATCTGCATTAAGTGTGAATCTTATATTATTAAATTCAGATGAATTATTAATATTTTTTTTTATAAAAATATCTAAACTTCTTGATTCTTCTTTTTTTGAATATTTATTATTTTTAATAAAATAATTGAATAATTTATTGAATTTAAATTCATTAATATCTTTTTTCATTAAAATTTCTAATTCATGAATAGATTTATTAAATTCTATATTATTAATAAAATCATAAATGTGGTTAATTTCTTCATAAAAATAATTATTATCCATTTATCTATAATATATGATTAGTTTTTAAAATAAAAAAATATGAATGTAATCAAATTTAATTCAATACATTATTAAGTATGTTATATATAATTTCACTTTTTTTACAATTAATTAAATCATTTTTACCCTTTTTTTTTAATTGGGTATTTTTTGATTTAGCAATATTATATAATTCATCCAATTTTTTACTATTTAATTGTTCTTCAATGTAATTAAATTTAGGTAAATAATTGGAAATATCCGATCCTCTTATAAATGATTTGTTATTAAGAAAGAATACTTGAGATTCATCATTATAAATAACTACAGTTGTTCTGTTTGGAATAAAAGTTGATATATATTTTATCTTACCTTCTTTTTCAATTAAAATTGTATTTGTATTAAAAATGTCACTATATACTTTTAACATATAATCAGTTAAAGGAAGATTATTCATTAATACATTATCTAAATCTGATTTTTTAAAATATTTTGAAGTATAGTGAAAATGTTTATAAAAATTTTCTTTGACAAATTTATTTATAATAAAAATTTTAATTTCTTTTAACTTTTCTACTTTTTCAAAATCACTTAATATATAAAATTTACTAGATAAGCTATTGAAGTATGCATTAGATAAATAATCGCCTTTTTTATCTATAAATTTTATTTCAGAATTAGAATTTTTAGAGATTTGATTAAATATTTTATTATTACAATTATTTGTATTTATATTTGTATTTATATTTGTATTTGTGCTTTTATTTGTGCTTGTATTCGTATTTATATTTCTGAATATATTTCTGTATGTATTTACTGGTTTATTTTTATAAGGAGCAGAATCTTTGTTTTCATTAATGCTAATTTTTTCAACTAAGTTATTATTTGATTTTTTAATTAAATTTCTTGATATATAATTTTTATCAGTTTTGTAATGTATATTATTATTTATATTTCTACTAATTTTAAATAAATTATCTGAAATTTTGTATTTATTCTCAAATATTTGATATAAATTAGGTAAGAATTTTTTAGTTTTTTGAATCAAATTTAACTCTTGGTTAATTAAATTATAATTTATTTTTGAAAATTTTTCAAATAAATTTTTAAGTTTAAAATTTTTAGTATATAAATAGGAATTCATTATTAATTTATATAAATAAAAATTCTTTATATAAATCAAATTAAAAATTAATTGATTCATTATAATATTTTTCAATATCAAAATTGTCTTCTGATTCAATATTATTTTTGATAATATTATTTATGTTATTTTTGCTAATGTAGTCTTTTTTATTATTTGTATCTTTTTCAATAATGCTCATTTCATCATTAGATGTATTTTCATTATATATATTGTAACCAATATGTGATAATTTATTAGTTTCCCTACATTTTTTGAGTAATCTTGCTTTAACTCCATTAAATTTAACATTACTATTCTTTAGCACGGGGTATTTAATTTTATCATTATTATTAAATTGTTTTATGTTTGTAACAGATAATTTATCCAAAAAACTTTGAAAAGAAAAATGGTCTTTTTTACTTTGTTTTTCTTTTAGTCTTTGTAATTCTTTATGAATACTTTCTCTATCTAATTTTTTATTATTTTCCTTATAATTGTTTTTGGTATTAATTTTTAAATTTGAATCTTTATTTTGAATATTTTCAAGATTTTTCTTATTATTTTTTGAATACTCAATAAAATCAATCATTTTAGATAATGTCTTTTTATCAATATAATTTAAATTAATATAAACTCCTCTAGAATTTTCGGAATATTTTGAACCGTTATTTCTAATAATATTAAAAATTTCATTATATTCATTTGTAGTTAATTTATTTATTTCTTTTTCCAGCTGCTTTCTCATTTTATGAATTAACATTTCTTCTTTTTTTTCTTTTTTCTCATTATTTAATGAATTTAAATTCATTATCTATTATAATAAAAAATAATTTTCTATATCTTTAAATTAATATTTCAGATAATATAATTTGGTATTTAAAGTATTTTTCCAATAACTTTAATATGATCGCTATTTAATTTAAAATCATAGTTTATTATTTCAATGTCTATTACTTGGTTAATATTGTATAAATCTTCAATTTTTTTATCGTGGTGAACAGAGGCTATTATTATTTGCAGCGGACCTAGAATAGAAAATAAACCTATTTTATTTTTTCCTAAAACTGCACATGTTAATTTTTGTCCAGGATTTAATTTGCATACCTTAGCCTTTACCTTTAAATTAAATTGAATATTTCCATTAAATTGAGACGAATTAATTTTCCCGATACTTCTATCAATTATTTCTATTGAATCTTTTTTAACAAAACCAATTTCATTACATTTATTACCTAATTTATTCTTAATTTTTTCTTTTAAATATTTATTTAAATCATTATCATAATTGCTTTTTAATTTGGTTAATTCACCAGGTTCAATATAACTAGATGCATCAAAAATATCATCTGTGAATAAAAATTCAGATTGAATCATAATATTTAATATATTACAATAAAATTTTAAGTAATTAATCAATTATTTTTTAATTTGTTTTTTTTGCCTTCCTCTTTTTCTTTTTATAGGTTTTGATTCTCTGACATCACTGCACATATAAGTTTCTTCTATTTTCAATACATATCTTTTGAATTTTCCATTTTTTGAAAATTCATTATTAAATTTTTGAAAAGGAATAATAATTGTTTTTGGAATATCTTTATTTTGTGATATTTTTTTGAGATAAAATATATCGCTAATTTTAATTGTTTGATGAGATTTTTTCATTTCTTGAAAATCAAGGTAATTCAAAAATATTTCAATATCTGTGCATAAACAACCTTCCAAGGCTTCAGAAAAATTTACTGTTTTATCCATTTTTAAATGACTTCCAATCCATGATTTTAATTTATTAGTATTTTCTTTACCTAAACTTATATTTATATTTCTAAATTTATTAATATCCTTTAAACCTGAAATTTCAACTAAAAGCTTCAGTAAATCTTTTACAGTATTAGCTTTAGTTCCACTTCCACATTCAGCTCCTTTTAAAATTGTTTTTTTACTCATAATTCTATTACCGGACTTGTCAAATTTAGAAGTAATTTTTTTATTAACATTATGTAAATTATTTACAATTCTTAAACTATTACTATTTGGTTTTAAATTAAATCCTTTTGAGGAATTACAGTAGTATCCAAAAATAGAATTTAATTTAATATTTTTAAAATTTGGTGGAGGACCTTTAACCTGTGTATTTACTAAATCTGAAATATGATCATTAAAAATAGATAAATTGAATTTAAAATTTTGATATTTAAATTCTTTATCTAAAACCATTTTTTTACTATTTTCATTGTAAATCCAAATATTAGTTCCAGGATTCATTTCAGGAATTATTTCTCTACAATATAAATTATTACTTTTATAAAATCTAACTGCACAAATTTTGTTACAATCTTTAATTTGACTTATATATTTTTTCAATCTAGATTCACTAATATTTTCATTAATTTTATAATTGTTATTAATTTTATTATTTATCATTTTTAAAATGTCAGTGTATTTTTCAGGATATAAATCAATTTTCCGTAAAATAAATGTAAATATATTTTTAGTATCATAATATTCAATTATTAAATCATCTATTTCATCATTACTTTTATTAATCAAATTTTCTATAGCATTTACTAATAAACTTTCTCTTGCATTAATTAAAGTTGGGATTTTTTGTAAAAATATATGAATAAAATATTTTTTTATTTCTGATAGTTTGGGTCTGTTATCTTTTCCATCATATAATATTTTTCTGAAATTATTGGTTAATTTAGAAAAATTTTTAAATTTTAATATTTCACCAATGAGATTTTTATATTTTTTCACTGTGCCTTTGGAAATTTCATCAATATTTATTTGATTATTTTTTTTATTAACAACTTGATAATCCCAATCTAAATCGAATTTTTCAATTAATTTTTCATTAGGTAAATATCGATATAAAAGAGGGGCTGATTTATCTTCAAATATATTAGGTTGAAAAATATAATATTCATTCCTGTTAATTATAGTCCCTTTTTTACCAAAATAATCATAAGTTATTTCATTGAATTTAACTAATTCATCTAAAGCAATAAAAACATATTTTAAATTTTCCTTATTTTTTAAATTAATTTTTTTTATTATATTTTTTTCACTTAAAACATAATTATTTTTAAATAAATTTTTGATACTAATTTTTAATTTATTTACATAATCTCTTGAAAAAAAATCATTAAAAGTAGAATTATCAGTTTTTGTAAATTCACCATTACATTCATACCTACATTTCATAAAATCACATTCTAAACTATTATCTTTGTCTGTAAAATCTAATTTCATTTTTTTATTTTTAGAATTTATAATTGTTTTTTCATTTAATTCAGGATAAAATTCACCAATAAACATATTGACATATTTGTTTAAACAACAATCAATTGAATTTTTTTTTAATTCCCTTTCAATTTCACTAATTTTTTTTTGTTTTCTAATTGCAATTTCATAAATCTTCTTATCTTTTGAATATTTACCATCTAATGAATGTAAAAAAATTGTAACATTTCTATTTAAAATTTCCAATTGGTGGTGTGAAAAATTTCTTGTAGATCTTCCAATAATTTGTTTAATTTTACTGAAATTAAACCATGGATCTAGAATATGAACTTCTCTTATTGAAAAAAAACTTATACCTACTTCAATTACCCTAGAAGCAACCACTATTTTAATTTCTGAACCATTGTTATTATTTTTATCATTAAAAATAGAAATATATTTGTTCAATTCATCCTTATTAATGTCCCCATCTATATACAAATATTTACATTGTTTGAAAACTTCATTTTTTGATAAATCTTTTTTAAATTTTAAATTATTTGCACAAAATTCACTGTTTTTTTCTGTATCTAAAAAGTTTTCTAAATAATTTTTTATTCCAAATTTCTCTAATGCCATACAAAATGATTTTACTCCGGACCATATAAATTCACTATAAACAAATACCTTGCCTTTACAATTTAATATTGACTGAATAACATTATAAAATTTAGGAGAATACTCTATTAAATTGTCCATATTAACTTTTTCAAATTGATTTTTTAAAATTTTTTTTTTTTTTGAAACAAGATTTAATTTATTATTTTTATCAGGTAGTAAGATATTAGCAGCCTGTCTATCTGTAATGTAAGAAATTTGATTTTTAATATTTTTCATAAAATTATCAATTTTGCTATTACTTTTACTCTCGAATAGAACAATATCTGATTTAAATGGTTTTCCGACAATTTTATTTTTAAATTTAATAAAATAATTAAGTGGATAAATAATTTTTGGAAAATAATTAGGGTTATAACCTTTTATATAAGATATATAACCTTTTGTTTTTTTTATAAATAAATCTTTATTTTTTATTTTATTTTGAGAGTCAAAAATTAAATCTTTTATCAACGGAGCTTTCTTATCATTAAGTAATAATAAATTTAAGATATTTACAATTTCAATTGATTCATTATACATGGGTGTTGCTGATAATAAAATAAGTTTAGTATTTTCTGCATACCTGGCAATTAATTCAATAAAATTAGTTCCTAATTTTACTTCTTCATTGATATTTACAGGTTCTTCATTTTTTCGTAAGTTATGAACCTCATCTATTATAATAACTCTGTTAGAAAATTTTTTTTTTATAAATTTAGCTAAATCATATCCAAAATTATTATTTTTTTTATAAAAAAATTCTCTTTTAATTAAATTGGTCAATTTAATATATCCTAGAAATTCATAATAGTTTTCAATTAGATTATTTATTTTCTTTAGGTCAAATGTTTTTTTCCAAGTTACATTATTTAATTTTTCGGGATTAACATGCTTGTTATCAATATCATTTATATATTTATATGTATTTCCTTTATAATGAACAATATCATCTTTTTTATAATTATTCATAATGTTAAATTTACCTCTGATATTAGGATTCAAATTTTTAATATAAGGGGCATTTTCTGATGTGCATTGATTATGGACTTCATTATTGTAATCTACTTTATCTATATTGAAGATTTCATTTTTCCAATTATTTTTAAGTGTTTCTAAACCAATAATAAGTATTTTTTTACCATTTAATATTATAAAATCTCTAAAATTTTCAGCTATTCCAATTGCCGCACATGTTTTCCCTGCCCCCACTCCATGCCATAATAAAAGTGAATTATAAATCGTATGCTCTGAAATAAAATTTTTAACAAATTTTTGAATATTTGTTTTTTCAAAACCATTTTTTTTAGTTTCTAACTCTTTATATTTTGGGTATATATTTTGATAGAATTCTTTTTTATTACATATTAATGAATTAAAATCTTCATGATTAGTGCTTGGATAATAATCATTTTTGCTTTTTTTATTTTTAAGTTCTTCAACAAAAAATTTACAGATATCAATTTTGATTTCATTAATTAATCTAGTAAATGAATTATTATTGTTTTTTTTTGAATTTAAATTTTTAAAAATAATATCTAGTTCTTTGTCAAGAAATAACAATGCATTTTCTGATTTTTCAACTTCTTCTTTATATTTTTTAAATTCAATTTTAAAATATTTATTTTTCAAAAAAATAATTTTTTTATTTAATACCTTTATGAAATTATCCTTATTTACTTTAATTTCAGAGTTTTTAATTTTTTTTTCTAATTTAATAATTTCAGAAATATCCTTATCATTATTCATTATATAATAAAAATATTTTTATTGAATAATCTAACATTATAATTAGTTTTTAATTTGTAATTTTATAAAATTATCTACCTTTTTAATAACATCTTTTTTTTGGTAACTGTAATTTCTAATTGTTGATAAACATTCATTTAGACCTAAAAAACTTATTTTACTAATTTCAGAAAATTGCTCTTTTTTTGATTTATCTATAAAAAAGATACTGTCCCCATGATATTCTCCCAAAAAATAAATATTTCTATAATTAACATTATCATAACTTTTATAATCTTCAATAAATTTTAGATTATTTTTTGTAAATAATTTAATTTCATTTTTTTTAATATTTGTTTCTTCTTCTAATTCTCTTAATGCTGCTTCTAAATCATTTTCATGTATATTTCTTCTACCTTTTGGAAAACCCCATTCTTGTTCCTTATATTTTTCAATTTTATTTGAAATAAATATATCAATTGAAATATTGTAATTTTTATTCATATAACCTTTTTTAATTTTCAAAAATTTTTTAAAAGCATATTCATAATCTTTTTTCAATTTGTCAGAATTTTTTTTAAATTTTTTATCTAACCACAAATGTTCCCATAAAAAATCAAAATTATTATTTAATATTAAATTTATTTCATTATCTATCATAACATTAAAAAGTTTCTGAATGTAATTAATATCATTGAATGCGTATCGACCTCTTATAAATTCTACGAAACCAATAGAATTTCTTCTTCTTACCATTAAATATTTAATTTTATTTACATTTTTTTTAAATAATATAATACCTAAACTTGTTTTAGGTTGAATGCAATCACGAATATGGTGTCCTCTCAAACCACAATTTTGACAATTATTAGATTTTATCATTCTAAATTAATTTTAATGACTTGTATTTAAGTATTAATTGAATTTTTGAATATATGAATTCTGATAACCTTTTCTTAAAAAATTATTAAAATTTTTATTTACATATTCAGGATGTTTCCAATTAAATTCATTATTACTGGGTTCAGTTATAATATTTGAAGTTTCATTAACACTTTTTTCGATAATAAAATTATTATTTTTGAATTTTTTAAGAACATTTACCAAATTTGTTTGATCAATTTTTAATTTTTTAATATAAATTCCTTTTTTGAAAATATATGACACTTCTAATATTATCTGATTGTGAATATTTGTATCGCTTAAAATCTTAACCTTATTTTTAAAATTCTTTTTCATTAATTTATTTTAAAAAATTAAATTAAAATGTATTTTTAAGCGTAAAAATTTATTATTATATATTAATGGATGCTAATATATGGGGACCTACTACGTGGGTATTTTTACATTTAATTTCTATTTCCTATCCTGAAAAAATTACTCAAGAAGATAAAAAAAAACATATAAATTTTATAAATGCTTTCAAAGAAATCATTCCTTGTAAAAAATGTAAAAATCATTTTAAATCAAATCTTAAAAATGAGAATCTTGATGAAAATTTAAAAAATAGGAATAGTTATATGAAATTTTTTTGGAGGATGCATAATAGTGTTAATTCAATAACAGATAAACCTATTTTAGAATATGAAAAATTTATAAAATTATATCAAAATCTAATTGACAGGGGTCAATTCAATCCTATTAAAATTTACCAAAAAAATCAGCATTATATGGCAATTTTAACAGTAATATTTTTTTTACTTACTATTTTGATAATATATTTATTGTATCAATTAACTAAAAAATTAAATAAATAAAATTATTAATTAATTTTATTTTTTAATAATATCAGGTTTTTCAAAAATATCGATAAATTTTGTATCTATTCTTTTTCTATTTGATAATATAATTAAATTTGTAGCGGTATAAAAAACTGTTTTATTTTTTAAATAGGAATAATAAGCAAAATTATTTTTACAATATAGGAAATTTTTTTTAAGGTAATTATTAGTTTTCAAAATTTCAAAATCCATTTCTTGACTATAATTCTCAATAAGTAATTTTTTTTTACAAATTTTATTTAATTTGATTCTATCTGGATTATACCATGCAGGAATTACAATGTAAAATGTTAATTTTTTATCTGTATTTTTTAATAATTTAACTAAATGTTTAAATGTTTTATGAATAATATAATAGTCAAATGGTGGATTTGTTATATAATGTCCTTCTACTAATTTAGAATTAAAAAAATTATCTAAACATCCCAATTTTTCCTCTAAATCGGGAAAAAGACCGTAATAATTTTTTAAAGTATGATTGATAAATGATCCAAACATTTCTATATTGGAATTATATATTTCTGAAAATTTTAGATACTTTTGGGGATGAACTGCTCCCTGAATACCTGTTAATAAACCTAAAGAATCATATCTATAGTATAGCATTTTTAATAAAATATTTAATCCATATAAAGAATAATTATCAATAAATATTTTGTATTGATATTTTAATCTTTTATAAATTTTATTATCTATTTTATAGGGATAATTATATTTTTTTAAATTATAATTACTTAAATGAATACTATTTTTTAATTCACTAATAGAATTTAGATTATTGTTATCTGCAAATTTATAATAATTTTTAATAAATAATAATTTTTTAAT
>MDTC01029784.1_pt1 | contig 23915 bp, 36 predicted proteins | sample 811181 | NCBI WGS metagenome assembly MDTC01 (sample SAMN05326644, study PRJNA326480) | marine metagenome | isolation source: seawater | place: Pacific Ocean: North | collected 2011 | reverse complement strand
GCCGTAGCCGCCGCCGTAGCCGCCGCCGTAGCCGCCGGGGGGGCCACCGCCGACGGGCGGGGCGAAGGTGGGGGCCATCGTGGGCATGGCCATCTGCGGCTGACGACGGCCGGTCATGCGGGTCAGGGCCTTGGCGGCCGTCGCCAGGATGCCGGGGATCGCCGGCAGCGCGCCGACCTGGTCGGGATCGACGACGTCGTGGTCGTAGTCCATGGGCTCACCTCGAAGGAAGGGGCGGAGAAGCGGAGGGGGGAGGAAGGAAGGAAGGGGGAAGGGCGCCCGAGGGGGCTGGGGGATGAAAGGGGGGACTCCGACGAGCCACGCCCGGACGCCCAGGACCGTGACGGCTGGACGGAGCTCGCCCAGCCGTCACGGAACGACGCAGATCAGCGGCGCGGGATCGTGTGCTGGGCCCCCGCCGGGATCGCGCGCTGGCCACCCCCGCCGAAGAGACCGCCTTCGTTGGCCTTGCTGGCGCCCCAGTGCGCCAGGCTGCCGACACCGAGGCCCGCGGCGATGAGGCCGAAGGGACCGGCGAGCGCCAGGCCGAACAGGGTCAGGATCGCACCGCCGACCAGGCGGAGATCGATCCCCTTCCAGTCGGTGCCCTTGCCCTTCTGAACGCGCGTCTGCCACGCCCAGGAACCACCGACGGCACCGAGCACGAGCATGCCGACCGTCATTGCCATCGCGATCATGGAAACCTCCTTTCACGAAGCTACCCCATGATAACAATCAGCACGCATGCTATCCCGCGACACGGAGACACGACCCGTTTCCCCTAGTGTTCGACATCATGCTGTCAGTACGTGTCTCGCGTGTGCTGACCCGGATCAGCGAGGACCGACGTGCAGTTTTGCCAGGATTGCGGACGCCGAAGGAAGGGCGGCGAGTGGAGCTGTCCCGCGTGCCGCGGCACGGACTACGGCGCCGGGCTGCCGCCCGGGGTGCTGCCGCGGGCGCAGTCTGGCGACGAGCAGGACGGGCGCCCGCTGCTCGGTCCCCTGGAGCGGATGAAGGTCCCCGACGGACAGACCGTCTTTGCGTGGTCCATCGAAGGGCTCGGTAAGTCCACGATGCTCTATGCAGGGCTTCGAAAGCCGCTGATCGTCACCATCGAGCAGCCCCCCAACCTCGTCGCCCGCTACCTGCAGCGCCTGGAGACCAGCCACAGCGGGATCGTCTACATCGAGCACCCCAACGACGCAGACGGCTACCCGACTGTCCCGCTGCACGCGCTGCCGTCCGATGGGGACGGCGTAGACGTCATGGTCGACTCGATCAGCGCCTACCATCACAACGCGTTGCCGGCCCTGCTCTTGTGGCGACGCTACGCCGAGCGCAGCGGGGCCCGGGTCTTCCTCATCGGCCAGGCCAACGCCGAGGGCAAGGCGCTGGGAGAGCGCGCCCTACGACACTACACCGACGCCGTGATCGAGCTGCGCAAGCTCGATCCGACCCGGCGCCGGATCCTGCTGACGAAAACCCGCTTTCAGCCGCTCACGTCGTGGGTGTGGGACCTGCAGCACCCCAAGCGCGGTCCATCCGCCCAGACCGAGGCCTTGATCCAGGTCCGTCGGTACTTCTCCATCGAAGGCGCCCCCGGGGCCTACCACCTGCAGCCCTTCCCGCCCCGCAACCGCCGCAGCCCGCCGCAGCTCGCCGACGTGCTCACGCTGGCCGACAAGCACGGCGGCCAGGTGCCGCTGCAGGGTGAGGTGACGGTCCGCCTTCCTCCGCCTCCCCTCGCCGTCACGGCCCAGCGATCCACGCTGTACGGCTCGGGCTGGGTCGAGCCCGACGACGTCGACGACCGGCGTGCGTTTGCGGCCCAGGCCGGGATCCCGTGGTGGAGCCCCACCACGCCCGACACCGCCCCGACGACGGCGATCCCCTCTCCCCCTCCCGAAGACAGCGCCTCTCCCACCCCGTGACGGCTGCAAGCTCGAGCCCGAGCCGTCACCCCTTCCCGAGGCTCCCATGACCCCTCCCCGCACCTCTCGCCGCCACGGCCGCAAGCCCACCCCCGCCACCCGGCACCACCGCAAAGAGCGCAAGACCCAGCGCCGCCGGGCCCGCGCCCGGACCGACGCCCGCCACCAGGCCAAGCGCGATCAGCACATGGCCCACATGCGCGAGTCGGGCGCCCTCGCCATCGCCCGCCGCAAGAAGATCCCGCTTTCGGCCGCCCTGTTGCTCGCCCTGTCCGGCGGCGGACTGTCCCGGGCGGACGCGTGAGCGGCACGTACTACACCCTCGACGAGTGGCTGACCGACAAGCTCGACAACGTCGCGACGAAGCTGCGCAACTGGCTGTTGATGCACGCCGCCAAGAAGACGCGGCGGCTTCAGCTCCGTCTGCAGTACAGCCCGCGCGGGATCAAGGGCTTCAAGACGCTGGGGATCGAGGCCCAGCCGGACGGCACGAAGCCCGGCGAGATCACGATCAGCAACCCGAAGCCCGCCGCGGTCGACAACCTGATCGCCCAGCTCCGGGAGCTGGTCCAAAGCGAGATCGGCGACGTAGACGGACAGCTCCGGATTCGCGGGTGGAAGTCAGGCGAGGGGCGCTCGCCTGACCTCGACTGGACGCAGATGGTAACCGAGGTGGAGCCGGCCGAGAGCGACCGCGGCGTGATGGCGCTGCAGATGCTCGACCGGCACCAGGCCCGCGAGGATCGCACCTTCCTGCACGTCGAGACCCTGATCGCCGAGGCCCGGCACTACACGGACCGCGCCGTGTCGTCGATGGAGGCCACGATCGGCAGCCTGACGCAGTCCAACGCCGAGAAGGACAAGCAGATCGCCGCGATCGCCACCGTGCGGGCGACCGCCGAGGCCGGCGCCAGCTCCGGCAGCACGATCTGGGGTCCGATCGCGTTCCTGGCGTTGGCTGTGATGTACAAGCCGCTTCTCAAGGCGCTGGGGCTCCCCAAGCACACCAGCCCGCAGGAGCTGGTACAGATCATCGTCGAGCGCGGTCAGAAAGGCATGGAGCGGATGATCGCGGGCGACGTGCCCCCGAGCCCGACCGGGCGCAACCGCGAGATCGAACAGCGCGAAGACCTCGACCCGCACGATCCCGAGCACGATGCAGACACCCTCTTCGCCGAGGCCGTCGAACAGGCCGACGCAGAGGCCTCCGCCCGTGACGCTTCGGCGAGCTCGGCAGAGCCGTCACGCAAGGCCGAGAACCCGACCGCCGCGGCCAAGCCCCATCGCAGTGTGGACGCCTGGAGCGCTCTGGGCCGACAGCTCGGCGCCGACATCGCCCGGCACCCGGACGCAGGGCACTGCATGGAAGCGCTGCTCAAGGCGGCGGGGGCCGTCATCCTGGCCGATCCCGACGCCCACGCGCGGATCAAAGACCAAAACATCACCATGGGCATGATGCTCAACGTCCTGGCCGAGGACGGATGATGCTGGACCGTGACGGCTGCGGACCTGGTCAGCCGCCGTCACGGTCCCCGATCAGGCGTCGGCGGCGGCGGTGGCGAGCCCTGCGATCGACGTGCGCAGGTAGCCCAGCCGATAGGCGAGTGTGTCGGTTGCTGGCGTGCCCTGCGTCGTGCCGATGAACATGTGTGTCACGTAGGCACGGACGGGATCATCGTTGGTCGTCGCCGTGCTGACCTTGACCGAGCTGGGGCCGGTCCCGGGCGGTCCGTAGATCGCCGTGATGACAACGGCGGTTGCTTCGGACGGGTAGAGCACGATCACCCGGCAACGCGTGGTGGAGTTGCGCGCGGGATCGCCGTCGACGTCGGCAGCCTCTAGCGTCCATTCCTGGTTGTTGTGGGCGATCGCCCGATCGCCCCCGTTGTAGAACCGAACCCCACCATTGATCCCGAGGTTGTCGGTGGCACTGGTGTTGCCGATCTCGACCCCCACGGCGTAGTCGTTCGTTGTGACCGCCGGCAGGGTGTCAAACTCGAATTCGAAGATGTCGACGTCACCATGAGAGGGGGCCGACCACCACGCCTCGTCATCGATGCGCACCCGCGCGCCGCGGTAGTCCCAGATCCGATCATCGGACTGCAGATCAAACGTCGCGGTGTGGAGCCCTCCGGAGGCCGCCCACGCCGACAAATGTGCGAACGGGTTGCTATCGAGGCTGTTGCGTAGCGTGACGTAGTCCAGCGCCAACGCCGCCGCACCTGCAGCGCCCGCAGCGAACCCGCCGGGGAACGTGACGCCCGAGCCGAGCGCGGCGCTCACCAGCGGATCCGTACGTCGTGCCGCACCACATCGGTCGGGCCGGACGGCGTGCCGTAGCAGTACAGCGTGTCGAGGTGCGAAAAGTCGACCGCGACATTGAGCAGCCCGGCCCGCTTGGGCTGGGTCGCATCCTGGGTCACGACCAGCTCGACCGACCCATCGTCGGTCAAGGTGGACTGCGCGTTGCGCAGCACGGGCGCCACGTCGTTTCCGTTGGTCGAGCGCGCCTGATAGCCGACCATCACCGAGCCCGGCGGGATCGGGATCGCGGCAAATCCGGTCGTCCCTGCGGTCTGGTCGTAGACGAGCCGCATGCTGCGCGGCCCGGTGATCTCGGCGAGCACCTGCGTTGTCACAGCAGGCTCATCTGACCGCCGCCGGTGATCTTGGCGGCGCCCCGGGTCGCCTTCTTGGCGGCGGAGCTGGCGGAGCTGGTGACGGACCGGGCGGCCTTGGCGGCGCCGCCGCTGCTGGTCTTCTTCTTCGCCGTCGTGGTCTTCTTCTTCGGAGCCTTCGCCTTCTTGCCCGTCGGCTTGCGCCGGCTGTGCTCACAGACGGTCTCGGGCTTGTTGTTGCGCTTGCGGCCGTAGCCCTTGACGGCCACGGCGCCGCGCTTCTTGGAGCAGCGGGCCGAGCGGGCAGGGCGGGCAGGGGTAGCCATCGCGTCACCTCGAAGTGTGCGCGGCCCGTCGGTCATCCCCACGAGCGTCTAATCCGTCACAGCACCCGCGTCCCGCTGCCCAGCTCGGCCGCGCGCAGGTAGCGCAGCGTCGTCTGGGCGCTCTTGTGGCGCGCCTGGCGTTGCAGGTCGGCGAGGCTGCCCCCCTGGCGTGCCGCGGTCGTCAGGTAGCCCACCCGCAGCGCGTGGGGCGTCAGCGCGTCCACGCCCGCCACCTCGCCCGCCAGACGGCGCCGCAGGCGGGCGCAGAGGTCCCGGAAGGCCCGCGGGCGCAGCGGGCGCACAGAGGCCGCTGCAGCGCCCCCAGGGCGCCCCTTGCCCTGCGCTGCGGGCCAGGCCCAGGCCGAGGGCTCGGGAGCGGGGTGCAGGGCCAGCCAGGCCTGCCAGGCGCGCACCGGGCAGCGGTCGGGCTGGACCGACGCAAGCACCTCGACGCTGACCGGCTCGGGGCTCGTCTTCGTGCCGTTGCGCACCTCGCGGCCGGTGGCGAAGTGCCGCCGCAGGTGGAGCACGAGCCCCCACGTGCGGGGCTCGACGTCGCCGAGCTGCAGCGCGCACAGCTCCGACGCGCGGCAGGCCGAGGCGTAGCCGAGCAGGAGCAGGGCCCGATCCCGGCAGCTCACGACGTCGCCCGCATCCGCCCGCTCGCCCAGCCAGGCCGCGATCTGGCCCATGGTCGCAGGATCGACGTAGGCGGCCCCCTGGGCCGGTGCGGCGGTCTTCTTGAGCCCGCGGATCGTGGCCCGGACCAGCGGATGCGCCCGCAGCGAGGGCAGCCCGGCCCGCTGGGCGACGCTCGACAGTGCAGAGGCGTGCAGCTCGATGCTGGACGCCTTGCGCTCTTCGCGGTGCATGTCGGCGAGGTAGTTGCAGACGGTGACCGGGTCCGGGGGCCAGCTCTGCAGGCCGCGGACCTCACAGAACGCCGCCCAATGGCGCATGATCCGCGAGTAGGCCCGGCGGGTCTCGGGGGCGAACGACTCGACCAGGAGCGCGCGCGCCTCGTCGGTCAGACCGGGTGACGGCTCGGCCTCGAGGTTGAAGCCGTCACGGGGGATCAGCGCCATTCCAGCCGCCCCGTCCGGGTGTCGTCCTTGCGTGTCTTCGTCAGCAGGTCCCACCAGAACACTCCGTATTCAATGCCGTCAGTCGGCCCAATGCCGGTCACAGGGTCGCCCCGGAAGCTCGGCCGCGGGGCGCAGATGTCCACCCTACAGGGGACGTGCTCCCGAAACAGCGGCGTGCGCTCGGCTGCGCCGTAAAACCCGATGGGAAGCAGCATGCAGACATGCGCGCCCCCCAGATACAGCGCCTGTCGCACGTGCTCCTCTGCCGTCGAGAACGGCGGATTGCCCACGATCAGCAGCGGCGGGCGCTCGGCGCGGAACAGCTCCAGCGCATCCTGACCGCACCCGCTGCCGAGCTGGTGATCGCACATCGCCACGCCGGGGGCCTGGTCGGGCTCGCCGAGGTCGCAGCCCGAGACGACTGCACCGGGGATCTGCCGGGCCGCGCCGACGAACGCCCCACCGCCCGCGTGCAGCTCCCAGACATCACGGCGGCCCTGCAGCTCGGTCGTGCGTCCCTCGGCGATGATCCGGCGCCACAGGGTGCGCACGATGAACCAGGACAGCGCCAGCGGGGTGAAGTCGGCGTCTCGGTCGCTGCGCTGGCCTCCGCTGGCCTTGCCGCTCACCGCGTCACGCGCTTGCACTTGAGGCAGAGCAATGCGGGCTTGCCGTAGATCAGGATGCGGGCATGCCGACACCCGCCACACCGAACGCACTTCATCGTGACGGCTCGTCGCCGGCGTTCAAGCCGTCACGCATGCTTGCCAGCGTCGACAGGTCAGGATCCTGCGCCACCCGGCGCCGCCCAGACTCTCGCTCCAGCAGCCAGATCGCATCGTGCGACAGCACGAAGGCCCGGCCGCCCGGGTGAAAGAGCAGGGCGATCCGCGCGTTGACGTGCCAATCCCGAGGCCCGATCCCCGACCTCACGGCCCAGAGGCAGCGATCGGGCTGCAGGGCGAGCGTCACGCGGATGGCGTCTGGGTCGCCTTCGTCGTTGCGCTCGACCCAGTCCAGCCGACCCCACCGCAGCCGGGCCCACAGGTCGCAGAGCACCGCGTCAACCACACGCCAGGCGTACAGCAGGGCGATCCCCAGCACGACGGCGAGCACGATGACCAGCACGACCCACCCGACCCCGTGAGCCAAGGGCTCAAGCAGCAAGAGCAGCGCATGCCAAAGCGCCCCGATCACGGCTTGCCGCCTTCACAATCCAGCCGCTCCCAATGCTCCACCACGGCGTGAGCTGCCTGCAGGGCGTCCGGCGATAGGGCGCCTCTCGCCGCGATCAGACCGATAGGACCAACCAAAGCGAACATTTCGCGACGCACCTCGGTCAGGGTTGGTCGCCGAGGGGCGGCGCATGTTGGGCTGTCGCAGTAGGCACAGACCACGCCGGCCACTGGTGCCCCGCAGCTCTCACACCGCATCATCGCCCCCACTGGCGTGGGCGAGCACCAGGAGCCGCCCAGGGCGTGACGGGTCGGGGAGCTCCCCGCAGCGGTCACGCTGGCGCGCCGAGCGATCGGCGTCTGCAGCGGCCTTGATCTCGGCCAGCTCGGCCGCCAGCTGATCGAGCCAGGCGGTCAAGCCATCCCGCAGCCGCTCCACCTCGGGCCGTCCGAGCAGGACGTGGGATAGCTCGCCGTCCTCGCTCGCCGTGATCGCCAGCATCGCCGGCCCTCCGTCGAGCACGGTCAGGTGGGCCCGGTCGGGCTCGGAGCTGTCGAAGAGCAGGAGCAGGGTGTCAGCGGCCATCAAAGCCACCACCAGTACGCATGTGCGCTTGCCGGGCCCAGCGTGATCCCGGCCTGCAGCTGATCCCCGTAGTGCCCGAACCAAAAGCCAAACTCCCAGCGGCACAGGTTCCAGGCGGCACCGCATCCCAGGTTGCCGGCAAGCGTCTTCGACCAGGCGCCGCCCAACATCCAGGGGGGCAGCATCACGACCCCCTCGGGCCGAAGAGATCGGCCTGTCGTGACGGGTCGTCCTCGAGCTTGCAGCCGTCACGCGAGGCGGCCTCACGCCGGCCACGCTCGACCTGGCCCCGCGTGGGCGGACGCTGGCCCCCGGGCGGCTCGGCGGGCACGACGGGCCGGTACGGGTCCAGGCGTGCGCCGAGCAGGGCCCGCAGGGCGCCGCCCAACAGGTCCCACTCGCCGCGGATGTTGGGGTTGTGTCCGCCGACCCAGCCCGATCGGAAGGTCTGGGCCTCGGGCACCAGGTGCGGCCTCACCGGGTCGCCCTCCCCCGGCCCACCGAACCGCGGCGCCTTGAGCAGGCGCGCGCGGTACCAGCGGCCATCCTCGCGGGTGCCCTGCAGGTCGATCGTTGCTTGGGAGAGCAGGTGCGCCCGGCTCTCGTCGCCCTCGGGGACCATGTAGATCTTTACGAGCAGCACGGGATCTTCTCCATCGGTTCGGACGGTGGACACACCCCCAGCGACACGCGCCAGGCGGCGTGAGCGCGCAGCTCATCGGCGAGGCCCGGCGGCGGACCGAGCACCATGCTGATCGCCCGGCTCATCCGCCCATCGAAACCGGACAGCAGCCCCAACCATTGCCGCGCAAGCGGCGGCCTCGCGTCGCACGTGATCTCCGGCCAGATCGCGTCACACAGCTCGGTCGCGGGACGCGTCGGGATCCCGCCCCGCGCCCGGGTCAGGATGGGGCAGTCATAGGCCTTGCCTTGACGTGTACACGTCATGGCGCAGACTCCCGAAGCCAGCGGGCACCGCCATCGTCGGAGGCGCCGTGCGCCTTCAAGAAGAGGACCAGGGCCCGCCTCCGGCTGTCGTCGGCCAGCCTGGTCCGTGACGGCTTCTCCGCCGGCGACGAGCCGTCACGGCATGGGCGGCTCATCGGGGCACCTCGCCCAGGTGCGAGCCGATCAGGTCGTAGACCTCGCGCAGGATGCGATCGGGCACCTGCACCCCACGCAGGCCCGGCCGGTGCTCCCCGTCGATGAACACCGACAGGTGAAGCCCGCCCGCGTCGGGATCGTCATCGCGCTCGATCTGCAGGTGGACGGTCCCGCAGTCGCTGTCTTCGGCGTCGAGCGTGACGCGCACGCCCATCCGCTCCGCCTTGATGTTCGTCGACATCACCACCCCCCGAATTCGTCAAGCGCGGCCACCTCGGCCGGCGTCATGGTCTCGATCCGGATCGCCAGTCCCGCGGGTCCGCACTCCTCGATCTCGCCGACCAGGAGCGCCCAGCTCTCGGCGTCTCGGGCCTCGCCGAAGACCACCCAGGCGGCCCCATCGAGGTCCGCAGGGCGGATCTGCAGGTAGGCCCGCGGCCGGTCCGGGCTGGCCTCCGCCCAGCTCGTGGGCTGCAGCTTCGTCCCGCGCTGGCGCTCGGGTGACGGCTTGACCAGGTCCTCGGAGCCGTCACGGTCCGCGAGCTGCCGCCGCTCCATCTGGGCGACGGCGTGATCGAGGTGCCGCAGCTCCAGGAAGCCCGCCAGCGTGTGCCGCTCGGCGGGGGTGAAGCCGTCCCAGGCCAGGCCGTACGCGGTCTGCTCGGTCGTGTGCACGAGCATGCCGCGATCGTTCGCCGTGACGTGCTCGACGCCTCCGACCGCGTAGCCGCTGCTGACGTCCAGGCCCGTTTCAGCCCAGGAGCCCGGTCGCTCGGTCAAGTCGATCTCGATGCGCTGGGGATCAGGCACGGTGCACCGTCCTCGGGAAGCGTCGCGGGGGCGACGGCAAGACCAGGGCCCACAGGCCCAGGGTGTGAAGGGCTAGATGGGCCTCCCAGGCCCCGATGTGCTGGGCCTTCGTGCGGCCGACCGAGTCGACGACGATCGTGCGGTCAGCCATGGCGCGCCTCGCGGTCCTCGAAGTCGCGGATCGCGTCGTGGAGCTGGACCACGAGCATGAGGCCTCCGACTGGGCGGCCCTCACGGCCTCGCGCTGCTCCCGCTGCCGCTCGGCCGTGTCGAGCAGGACCGCCCCGGCCTCGTCGAGGTAGACCACGCGCCAGGTCGGGTGTACGGGCACCGGGAACGTCGCGCCGTCGAACAAGACGTTGATGTAGCTGTGAGACGCGCTGCGGATCGTGCCGGCCTTGCCGTCGACCCTCACCCGCATGCCCCGCTTGGCCGGGACGTCGCGGTAGCTCCGGATCTGCTCCATCGCGCCGCTCATGGGGCCCCCTCGCGCCAGGTCGACACGCCCAGCAGCTCGCAGGCCAGGTCTGCCCCGGCCGCCATGACGAACAGCGCCGCCGCCAGCTCGACGGCCCACAGGGCCAGCCGCCATCGCGTGACGAACACCGCCCGCACGTTCTCTGTCTCACCCATCGGAAACCCCCTTCCATGGGCCCCGGTAATGGAAGGTTACCGGAGCCTCTTCCGGAGGCTACCCGGCTTGCTGATCAGAGTCAAGGCCAGGAGAGCCAGGGTCCGGCCGGTGATCGTCCCGGAAGATGCAGCGCCTAACGCTTACGCTATCGCCACCGGCCGGACCTTGCTCCGAGCACAGGGTACCCGCTTGCTGATTCTGTTACAAGAGCGGCGGCGAATCCCCGCCAACCCCAGGAGCGTCCCCCATGCCCCCCGAGTTCACTTCCGAGCGTCGCAGCACCACCACCGACGATCTCTACCGCCTGTCCACCGACCGCAGCGCCATCCTGTGCGATGACCCGGGCGGTACCGGCGTCTTCCCCGTCTCGCGCAGCGACGGGCAGATCGACGAGGTGAAGGCCGCGATCGCCGCCGCCCAGGCCCACACCGGAAACGGCCTCGTCAGCGCCAGCCTGATCGACAACAACGGTGTCAGCTTCGGCACCATGGCCCAGCAGCCCCACGTGCCGGGCACCGCCAAGACCTACCGGTTCTCCAAGTCGTCCTCGGAGTTCTTCACCTGCGACGACCTCGACGCCTTCGCCGACGCCCTCGACCACCTCGACGGCGCCGCGGATGCGGCCGGGATCGCCGACGACGGCACCGTCTGACCGACGCGCGTCGACCAGACCGGCTAGGCTGGTCCCGCAAGTCTGGACCCACGAAGGCCCGCCGAGCACCTGGCTCGGCGGGCCTTCCCTTTTGGCCGTGACGGCTCCGAGGACCTGGTCAGGCCGTCACGGCGTCACGACGCCCCGTAGTCGGCGTGATCGTGCTCGACGTGGGCGCGCCACTGCGCCGCCAGGTGCTCCTGCAGCTCGGCCCAGGTCAGGGCGCCACCGTGGCCCGGCAGGAAGGCCACCGCGGGCGCGAGGCTCGCCGGCTGGTCCCTCGGGACCGGATCGCGCGACTCGACGACGTAGGGCCGGAAGACGACGCGGGAGCTGCCGTCGTACGTGTAGACGGCGAGCCGCCGGGAGCGCCAACCGCAGTCACAGGCTGCGCCGACGCCGACCAGGTCGTTGCGGTCGCTGGCGTCGCCCTGGGCGGCCGACAGCTCGCGCAGCCAGGACGAATCGAGATCGGCGCGGCGCTCGGCGACGAAGCCGACGATCCAGCCTTCGTGCTCTTCGTGACCATCGAGGACCCAGCCCATCAGCCCTCCCCGGGGATCTCGCACCCCTCGGACGTCCAGCCGTCCGCGTAGGCCTCGGGATAGCACGCCCGAAAGCCGTCCATGAAGGGGCTGTCTTCGTCCCTGACCCGCTCGGGGAGGTACGGGCCCTCCATGATGCAGGCCAGCCGGCCCTGATCGAGCCCCCAGCGCTCGCCGGCCTCGCAGCCGTCCCAGCACTCGGCCGCCTTGAAGTGCTCGTCACAGACGTGACCCTCGCCGGTCTCGCTGTCCGTGTCCCCTACACCGCACGCCCCGAGCAGGAGCGCCGCCACGATCGCACGCATGGATCCTCCTTTCGGGCCCTCCGAAGGCCCACCCTCCCGTACGCCGCCCGTCACGGGTCGTCAAAGAAAAACCAAGCTCAAACCTAGCTAATCGACCGTTCGCTCATGCGGATTAGAGCGTGTGTAGCCCTCCCCGCGCCCCGCGCTTCCCCCCCCTACGGGCCGGGGCGCGGTGGTGGGCTTTGGCCGTGACGGCTGCGGCCTGCAGGCCGAACGGTCACGCCTCGTCGACGGGCCCAGGCAGCAGCCGACGCCAGAACGGCAGCCGACGGGCCGCCCGCTCGGCCTGCAGCTCGGCGCGCACCGCGTCCAGCTCCTCACGCGCCTGCAACAGGTCTGACCGGCTCTCCTGCTGGTGAACGGCGATCCGCTGCACGGTGCGACGCAGGGCGTCTCGCTCGGCGGTCAACGCAGCGATCGTGCCCTTGTGGCGCTCGATCTCAAGCTGCAGGCGCAGCCGTTCGATCTCGACCTGGGCGGCGACCCCGGCCGGTGCGTCCGGTGCCTGCACGGTGGTGCTCACCGGTGCCTGCACGGTGGTGACCGGTGGCGTCGGGGCCGGGGTGATCCCCGCTTCGATCAGGTAGCGGTGCAGCTCGGACAGAGAGACCATCACCGGCGGGGCGCCGCCGCTGGCCGGTGGCGCCCCTTCGTAGCGGGTGATCTTGTCCTGGTTCGCCCACCGGCGGATCCGGCTCGCCGTCAGGCCGAACCGCTCCGCCGCCACCTTGGTAAGCACCAGATCGGCCGGCTCGCCCATGCACCCTCCACCACCACCGAGCACCGTGCAGGCGCCGTGCAGCACCACCGCGCAGGCACCGAGCGGCACCGTGCACGGCCGTGCAGAGGGCAGGATAGCAGGCCGATCGACCGTGTCGGCTGGGCGAGCTCGCCGAAGCCGTCACGGCGTGACGGCTGCAAGCTCGAGCTCGGCGAATGCCTCGCCGCAGCACTCGCAGCTGATCGCGCCCAGCTCGAAGATCGACGGAGAGATCCGGAAGCTGCGGGGCGTCTCGCACGCACACGAGACCTTGATCCGCTTGTTCTTGGGCTTGGCCTCTTCCTCTTCCTCGGTCTCGCCCTCTTCCTCTTCGTCGGCTTGGTCGGCCTCGCTCGGGGCGGCGATCCCCAACGCCGGATGGTAGCGGTAGGCCCGGATCACCTGCTCCAGGGCGTCCAGCTCCACCTGATAGCGGGCCTCTCCGAGCGGCGAGAGGCCGCACGTGTCCCAGCCGTAGCCCTTGCGCTTGACCGTCTGACAGCCCAGCTCCTGGGCGAGCGCCTGAAACTTGCCGTTGTGGTAGCGGCCCCCGCGGGACGTGTCCTGAATGCCCCGGGCGTCGGCGAGCGCGTGGGCGGCCTCGTGCAACAGGGTGTCCATCACCTCACGGTGGCCCTTGCCGAGCCCTTCGGAGCCGATCAAGACCTCGCCGATCCGCTCCTCTCCCGCGACCCAGGCACCGGGCGCCCAATGCCCCAGCTTCTTGAGCCGTCCCCCCTCGGCGCCGGTGGCGATGACGATCGCGACCTTGGGCAGGTCGGTGTGGAAGCTGCGGATCTGGGCCCAGACGGTCTCCAGGACGGTCGTCAGCTCCGAGAGGGTGAGGTCTGGGATCAGCGCCTCGGCCTGCACCTCGGCGCTCACAGGGCACCGCCCACGCCGTACACGCGGCGCTCTGCGTCGGTCTCTGCACGTCTGGCCCCGCGAGCCCATCGAGCCCACGCCCCTGGGGTGGTACGCCGCTCGGCGTAGGGCTTGCCGTCGCCCCGCCTGCCCGTCGGGCGCCACCACACACAGTCCGACGCCACTCGGGTGATCTCGCGCGCGAGGCCTCCGCGGATCCAGACCTCCCCGGCCGACCAGGTCGGCGCCTTGGCGGCGGGCTCCGGCTCCGGCTCCGGAGCGCGTGACGGCTCGTCGCCGGCGGGCAAGACGTCACGGGTGCACGTGGCCCAGCCGCTCGACCGGTCGCGGTGCACGTCGCCCGCTGCGCACAGGGCGCTCCAGACCCGATCGCCGTCGTTGGGGTCGATCTCCAGGCGACGGAACAGCGCGCTGCGCTCGTCGGTCTTGACGCCGGCCTGGTCGAACACGGCGAGCGCGATCCGCTGCGCCCGGTGCTGGTCCATGGGGTCGGTGAGCAGGACATCGGCGCGCAGCTCGATCCGGGCGGCCGTCTCGGCGGCGGCCTCCGCAGCGGGCTCGGCGGCCTCCGCAGCGGGCTCGGTCGACACGATCGGGGCGTGGATCCCGCTCTTGCGGCGGCGGCGGGCCACCCTGCCGACGGGGATCGCGTGCTGCTCTGCGATGACGGCGTCCGGCAACTTGCCGAGCAGCGCGACCCAGGGCGGATCGGCGGGCGCCTTGCCCTCGGCGAGCAGGGCCGGCTGGGCGTCGGCGTCGATCTTCGTGCGGGTCCGCTTGGCGAGGCTGCGCAGCCGGCTCCGCTCCTTCTTGGCCCGCTCGATCTGGTCGTCGAGCAGGTTTGCGGCCTTCTCGGCCCAGGTGGCGAGGGCTTCGAGGTCAGTCGGCTCGCCGGCCTCAGCCTCGCGCAGCGGTCGATCGCGCAGGTCTGCAGGTGGCGGCCGATCAGCCGCTCCAGGTAGCGCAGCCGGGAGGCGGCGTGCGGGTCGCATCCGGCCCAGCAGGTGGCGAGCGCGGTCAGGGTGAACAGGCGCACGCGCCAGGTGGTGCCGGCGATCGCCGTCGCCAGCTCGGGCGAGACCTCGGGCACCAGGTCGGCGAGCGAGACTGGCAAGGGCTCCGGCTGCCGTGACGCCTCGTCGAGCTCCGCCAAGGCGTCACGCACCTGCAGGCCGCGCTGGCACTCCAGGGCGTGCCGGCGGGCCAGCGCCGTACAGGCCTCGAAGGCGGTCCGCATGATGCGGTCCACCTCCAACAGGCGCAGGCCCGGATCGGAGGGGTCGACCGGGACCACGTTGTCACGGAAGGTCGCCCAGCCCTCCCGTTCGGCGATCCGGTCGGCGATCCGGCTCCGGGCGCGGTCCAGGTTGCTCCGGACGTTGTGCGGCAGGTGCCGATAGAGCTGCAGGCCGATCGCGAGCACCGCCCGGCCCTGCTCCAGCGGCGAGGCCGCGGACAGGAGCGCGCCCAGCTGCGCGCGCTCCTCGCTCTCGGTCAGCGTCAGCGGCGTGCGGGTCGGCCATCCCGGCGCAACCTCCAGCCGCTGGGCCGCTGACCCCCGGCTCACCGGCTCACCGTCCAGGCGAACCAGCCGAGGTTGCAGAACAGGACGACTGCGTCGATCACCTGGCCGATCGCCTTGACCTCCTGGGCCTCGTCGAGGTTCTTGATCTCGATGCGCGCGGCGATCGCCTCGGCGGCGGCCTGCTTCTTGGCCTCGCCGGTCTCCCCGCTCATGACCTGCTCGACGTCGCGAACCACGCCCAGCACGACCTGCACGACGCCGCGCCACCGGATCTTGCGGCCGTTGTCCTTGCGGACGATCTGGGCGTCCCAGAGACGGACCTTGGCCGGCTTGGCCTCCGCCGCCGCCGTGGTCGTGGTCTCCGCCGACGTCGCGTCGGTCGTCGCCTCGTCCTTCTTGGCGCGTCGCGCTTCCTTCTTGGCCTTGCCCTTGCTCTTTCGGTCGATTCGTGCAGCTCGCATCGGTACTCCCCTACGGCCGTGCCGCGGTGTTGGCGTTGTTGTCGTCGTCGATGTTGACGGTCGTTCGCAGCTCGGCCGGGCCCGCGCGCAGCGACAGCCCGATCCCGACGACGCCCGCCGACACGGTGATCCCCAGCGCAGCGAGGATGACCAGCGCGACGAGCCACATGCGGAGATCCGCCCGAAGCTCGGTTCGAAACTGGGTCATGTCGTTGCGGAAGTCGACCCGGAGGTGACGCAGCTCGCGTACCGCGCTGTGCAACAGCACATCGGTCGCACTGGTCTTGCCGTCCGCGGCGAGGATCGCCCGTAGCCCGAGATCCTGCTCGGCGCGGGTGGGACCGTCGGTGGGCTCGGCCTGCTCAACCTGCGGGCTCACCGTGTACCTCTGACCTGGACCAGGACGCGCATCGGCCCTCCGTTTCGAGGACGTCATACCACGTAATCAGCAAGCGATCACGTCCTAGCCTTGACTGCGCTGGGTACTCGCTGAATACTATCAGCACGCGCCGACACCGGGATTGACCCAGCGTCAGCGACCCGAGCCCGGGGAGACGGGCCCGGGTGTCGAGGTCTCGCCCGTCTGTGACGGGATCCGCGCGTCCCTCCGAGCGCCCATCGTGCCGCTCATGTGAGCCCTCCCCGCTCCCCTCCGCCCCTCTCCCTGACTGCCCTCTCGCCCCGAGAGTGGGGCAGTCCTGCCCGTCGTTTTCGCCCTGGGCGGAGCCAGCAGGCCCGTACCTGCGGTGAACTCGGCCTGTCCTCGGTCTCGCTGGGTTCCACAGCTCCGCAGCCGTGGACCCCAGAGGGGAAGAGCAGGGGGGATCTGTCTGCACCCCTAGACCCCGCCTTGCCGCGCCGGTAGGGGACCCCTCCCTGCGTCGATAGCCCCCCCCCACAAGCCACGAACCGCGAACCGCGATCGCCGGGGCGGCGAGACGTCGCCGGGGCGGCTTGAGGCCTCCCGCACGCCGCACAGGGGCTCCAGGTCGGCCCGTCGACGCCTCGGGCCGAGCTGCACGCACAGCCGGCCCGTCCGAGCGGTGGGCTCGGCGGGCCGGTCAGAGGGTGGCGTGATGCGTGACGGCTTCAACCTCGAGGCCGACCCGTCACGCCGACGGGGACCCCGCAGCGGCTAGCCCGGGGGGCCGATCGCTCCGATGGAGACCCCCGCCCGCTGGGCGAAGCCCGCGGCGAGCCCGAAATCAGCCCACAGGCGGCGCAGGCCGTGCGGCACGACGAGCCAGAGCACGCCATCGGTCAGCGCCTCGTCGGGCTGCTCCGGGCGCACCTGGTCCACAAGCCAGGTCAGATCGGGCTGCCGGCGGCGGAGCTGGCGCACGAGCCGCCCCCACAGGCTGCCGGCGGTCTCGAAGTGGAAGGCCGGCGAACGGGCCTCGGCGAGCAGGGTCAGGCCATGCGCGCCCTCGCCGCGGGCGTCATCGTGGTCCGCCTGGTCGAGCTGCGCCCGATAGAGCTGGTCTGCGACGGTGCCGTGACGGCGCCACATCGCGCCCAGGGCGCGGGCGATGACGCCCAGGGTGCGGCCCCCGCGGGCGCCCCTGACGGGCTCCTGGCGCAGGTGGGCGTGCAGCGCGAGGGCTGCCCGGCCGATCCCGACGTCGAGCGCCCAGCTCCAGCCCCGGCCGCCCGCATCGCGGCGGGCGAGCACCCCCGCCAGCTCCTCACTCACGGTCTCGTCGAAGCTGGAGACCGCCGAGACCTTGCCCGGGGCGTAGCCGTCGATCTTGCCCTCGGTCCGGCCCGGCTGGGCCACACACAGCCGCGGAGGCCGCCCAGGGGCGCCCTCGCTCTTGCGGAGGAAGCCCGCCCCGCGCCAGTAGGCCAGCGCGCGCCCTACGCGCTGCAGCACCGTCTGGCGGGCCTTGCGGGCCTTCTCCCGGGCCTCGCCGGTCAGACCCCGTGTGCTCGGCACCACGTAGCCACACGCGCGCGCCAGCTCGGCCGCGCTCACCTCGGCCCAGCCCTTGCGGCCGTACTCGGCCAGGTAGGCCATGAGCACGATCAGGATCCCGCGCTTCTCGTCGGTGGCCCCGAGCCACGCGGCCGTGCGGCCGGTCTCGGTGTACCACGCGACATACGGCGGGGGCTCCTGCCCGTCGTCGGTCTTTGTGACCCTGGGCTCGGGCACCTGGTAGCGGTGGGCCCCGTTGCCGCCGGCATGCTCGACGACGACGAGCGACCCGAGACCGCGCAGGACCTTGATCGCTGCGTTCGTGCGGGTCTTTCCGCGCCCTGCGCGCCGGGCGATCGTCTGCTGAGTGATCACCACGCCTTCCGGGTGCGCCGGCCCCTGGGTCACCGCCCCGATGTTGACGAGGTAGGGCAGGGCACACACGGCCTTGTGTCCGCCCTTTCGGGCCCAGCCGAGCACGGAGGCGGGGCGCAGATGGCAATTCTGGCTGCCTGGGGTGCCGATCTCGGTCCGGCTGGACCGGCGGGGGGGCGTTGGCGCAGCCGTGTCGGCCTCGGTCCGGACCGCAGCCGTCACGCCCTCGGGCTCGGGCTCCGCCAGGTCGAGCCGTGACGGCTCGGCGAGCGCGCCCGATGCGTCACGGTCCACGGGCTTCCGTGACGGCTTGGCGCCGGCGTCCGAGCGGTCACGCTGCGGCAGCACGCCCGGCGGGGGGAGCACGATCGCGAGCACGCGCCGAAAGTCGGCGCGCGTGAGGTCGAGCGCGCCCCGCGCCTGGTCGCAGGCGGTGGGCTCGCGCAGGCGCAGCGCTTCGCGCTCATCGGCCCCTAGACGGGACAGATAGGCGTCTATCTGGGCCTTGATCTGGCGGTCTTTGCTCGACCGCGGTAGCGTTCGCATGGGTTGGGGTCCTGGGGCTTACAGGACTGTCTGACCCGCGTTTCTCACGGAGAGGGGCGCGAGGGGGGGGCCTGGCCGGGCTCCCCCCTCTCACGTTCTACGCGCCCTCGGCCGCCTTCTCTGCGGTGGCCGGGGATGACGCGGGGGACACGTCTTCGGGGTGGGAGAGATCGGAGGGAGCCGCGGGAGCGGCGATCGGCGAGACCCGCACGGGCGGAGGCGTGGTGCGGGCGTGGGGCGCAGGGGAGGGTGCCGGGGTGGCGTCCTGCTGACCACGGTCAGGGTGTACCACCGGATCGGGTGCTGGATCCAGTCGGGGAGCGGGCGGAACGCCTGCAGGCAGTTTCGAGGCCGTTGCAGCCGGATCCGCCTTGCCGCCATCGACGACGGTGAAGCCGGCGATCTGGGGCTCGCCCTCGGGGCGCCGGGGGGGCGGATCGGCCTGGATCAGCTGCACGGCGTAGCTCACGCGCTCGAAGAGCGCCGACGGCGGATCGTCCTTGCGCGGCGCGTCCTGCTGGCGCATGTCCAGCTCCAGGCTCTGCAGGTAGATCCCCACCTGGTCCCAATCCTCCTCCAAGCAGAACTCGACGAGCGGGATCGCCGCGACCTGGCTGCGCATGAGAACGGGCGCCCATTCTCCCAGCCAGTTGAGATATTTCACCAGCTTCTGGGCGTACTCGACCCATTCGCCGACATAGGGCGTGTTCTCGATCATCGTGACAGAGCCGAACCAGATGTTGACCGGCGCGGGTAGATCGCCCATGGTGCCTCCGGAAATGCGTTAGCGGGGAACGTGAAGAAGGGGTGTCCGATGACGACGACAGAGGCCCAGGGGGCGGCGCTGGCCGCGCCGGACCCTGACCGTGTGGCCCGCATGGTCCGGACGCTCCGCAAGCGCCGGGGATGGACCCAGCGCGAAGCCGGCGAACGGTGCGGACTGCATGACAGCCACATCGCCAAGATGGAAGGTCGGCGGATCGGCGACGTGCAGATCTCGACCCTGCAGGCCTTGGCCCGTGGCTTCGATGTCCCGCTGTGGCAGGTCGTGACCATGGTGATCGGCGAGGATCCCACCGATGCGGCCCACGCGATCGACTACGCCGCCAGCCTCGCACTCACCGACGAAGACGCGCGCGCCCACCTGGCGTCCCTCGTCGCCGCCAGCCCGCGCCTGCTCGCGGCCGTGCTCGACCGGGCCGACCTCTCGCCGCGGTGAGCCCAGGGCGTGACGGCTCGGCCTCGAGCTCGCAGCCGTCACCCCCCGAGCGCAGCCTACCAGGGCGGCGCGTCGGCGCTCGACTCGATGATCAGCACCTGCGCCGCGGACGGCTGCGACTGCAGCCACGCGGCGCCGAGCTGGTCTTGGGCCTGCAGCGTCGTCACGAAGCCCTGCGGCCCGGCCTGGCGCAGTGCTTCGTACACGGTCGGCGCCAGATCGAAGAGCGAACCCACGCCGTCCTGCAGCTTGTGCCACCACATTTGACACTTGCGCACCGGCCCGCTCGGGCTCTGCTCCCAGACAATGCCGCATGCACCGTCTTCCTGCTCCCATCCCATCGTACCTCCTCACGCCGGCCTCACAGTCCCCGGCGGCGACGCAGGGGATAGCACGAGCGGCAACAGCGAAACCAGCGCCGAAGGCGTGCCTTCGTGCAGGTCGATGAGACGCCATACCGTGAGCAGCTCGGCCGCCCCGGGCCAGCCCAGGCGCGCCACCTGGGCGATCCGCCGCTCGGCGCAGTACCATCCCTCGGCCCCGTCCTGGTCGCCTGCAGACAGGACCCGGGCGCCTTCGTGGCGGCAGGTCTCTTCGATGAGGAAGCCGAGCGCGCGCAGGTCGCGGGCCCGCTCGGGCACGACGAGCGCCGCCCCCCCGTGCCGGCCCAGGTGCGTGACGAGTCGGCGCACGAGCGGGGAGAAGGTCAGCAGCTCGACGCCGCTCAGGTCATGGTCGAAGCTGTAGGGGCGCCCGTCGGGCGCGAGGGGCTCGATCTGGGCCAGCTCGACGGGCAGGAACGCACACGGCGCCTCGCCCGCCTCGAAGCCCTGGACCCGGCGCAAGAGCGCCCGCAACAGCGGCCGCACCTCGCGACGAAACTGCACCGTACGCAGCTCCAGCGATGAAAGGGCACTGGTAACCCCATCCCGCTGCGTACCCGACGGCTCTGCTACCCCTATTGTCACGCTTCCCCCTTCAACTTGAACGATTGACACTTCCCACGCAACGATCCGCAGTCTAGCCGAGTACCGGCCCCGGATCGCGCGTGGTGTGGGAGCGGATGAGGGGCCACGGATCGACGGCTTGCCCCGACTCGAAGACGGACAGGTGCAGGTGTGGGCCTGTACTGCGGCCCGTCTGGCCGACCTGGCCGAGCACGTCGCCGACCTCGATGCGCTGGCCGACCTGCACGGGTGGCGGACCCTGCAGGTGCAGGTACGCCCACCAGCGCCCATCTGTGCCCACCAGGTGCCCCGCGTGGCCGTTGGCTTGGCCCTTGCCGCTTCCGAGCCAGTAGCGGCCCGGATCGTCGCGGTGGCGGTACTGGTCTGCCCGCTCGCCGAGAACAGCTTGGGCCTCGGCCTCGCCGACCCAGCGCCCGCCGTCGATCCGGCGCACGACCCCGCCGACGACGGCGAGCACGGCGGTCCCCTCGGGGACCCCGCCGAAGTCGGTCCCGTTGTGACGGTGGGTCTGCCGCGTGATCGGGTGCACCCGCATCCCAAAGGGTGAGGTGACCCGGGCGCCCGGCACGGGCGGCCCGTCGAGGATCACGACTGCGCGCGAATCATCGGACATAAGCCACGCCCCGACACTGACGACGACCAGAAAGAGCCCGAGCACCCATCACCCCCCCACGAACGGCAGCACGCCGCCGACCACGGCCGGCACGGCCTTGACGATCTCGACCTGGGTTGACAGCGCGGCGGTCCCGAGCTTCGTCGTCTCGGTGATCGCCACCGGCGCCACGCTCGCCCAGGCCCCCGGGATGGGGCTGAAGGCGACGATCCCGAGGGCTGCCACGCCGGCCAGGGCCCCGAGACCCGCGAGGATCAGGCCCGTGTTCATCAGGTCGCGCACGAGCTGGGCCAGGTAGGCCCAGGCCTCGGCGAGCGCATCGCGGGCGCCGCGCGCCAGGGCGGCCAGATCGGCACGTCCCTGGCGCAGCAGCTCGCCCGCGGTCTCGTCCAGGAGCTTGGCACTCTCCCGCACCTCGCCGCGCCACCACTCGGTCAGGCCGAAGTCGAGATCCCAGCCCTCGGCCGTGCCGCTGATCCGTGACGGGTCGGGGGAGCTCGCCGAGCCGTCACCCCCGTGACCGCTCGCCCCTCGAGGTTGAGCCGTCACGCCCTGCAGGGCGATGTACGCGTCCTGCGCCGCCTTGGCCCCGCGGTGGTAGGGCTCGGCGATGAACGGCACCTGACCGATCGCCCGCTCCATCACGTCGATCGGGGCCGTGCGCCAGCGCCAGGCCAGGGCGTGCGCCTCGCGGAACGGCGCCAGCTCGGCCGGCGTACCGACCATCAGATCCCGGCCGCCGGCCTCGGGCGGGGGCACCATGCGACCGATCAGGAGGTCTGTCAGCGTGCTCTCGCTCATAGCTCGATCTCCCAGGCGATCCGGACGGTCGCGCCGTTGCCGCTGTTGGTGAGCTGGAACGCGGGCGCCAGGACGGCGCCGGGGCTCGCGTTGACCGTGGTCGGGGGGCCGCCCGGCACGGGGTAGACCCAGCGCGCCAGGGTCTCGGGGGCCGTGATGGGACGCCAGGAGATCGCACCGGGCGGGATCGGGAAGTTGCCCGGCCCGTCGGCGTAGCTGATCACGTCCCAGAGCCGATCGCGGGGCGCCTGCACCTCGCGGTGGCTGAATTCGGCGTGCATCGTGAGCGGCGTGCCGTCGCTCTCGACGGGGATCACGTCGAAGTGTTCGCCCGGGTAGACCGGGACCCGCACGCTCATGCCGAGGGGCAGCCAGCCCCGACGGCGGTAGTGCGCGAAGGTGCCTACAGACACGACCGCGATCCGAAGCGCCGGGGTCTGGGTCACGGGCTGCGCCTCGGTCAGGTCCTTGTCGGGATCGCCGTTGTGCTTGAGGTGCACGACGAGCGATCTGAACGGCTGTTCGTCGCCCGGGACCACAGCCGAGAAGCGCGCGCGCGTCCGGCCCGAGAAGGCCGTCCCGAAGCTCGGCGAGACGCTGTGACGGTGGCGCTTCATCCTGGCCCTCTCATGCCGCCGGTGCGGCTGGGGTCGCGCCAGGGCAGGCCGGGCGCGATCTCGGTGACGGCGTGCCACAGACCGGGCTTGGCCTGGAACAGCACCACGCGGGCGTGGGGGTGTCCCTGGGCCTGCAGCTCGGCCGCGAAGCCGGCGGCGAGGTCTTCGCAGTCCCCGCCTCCGGCGGCCCAGACCTCGCGGAGCGTCATCCAGTGCTCATCGGGATCCCGACGGATGTACCGGAGCTGCCCCGCGTGAAGGGCTGCGGAGAAGGCCGAGCCCGACGGGACCGCGCCTTGCGCGATCTGTAGTCGGTTGACCGCGACGAGCCCCGAGAGCAGTGCTTCTGCCTCGGGGATCGACAGGCGGCCGATGCTCGGTCGAACAGCCATCAGACGTCCGTCGCCTCGCAGAAGACACAGCCCGAGCCCGAGATGTCGAAGCTGTTGTTTGCGTGGGCGACAGTGTCGATGTCCACGGTCGCTTCCAGGCGCACCCCGTCCTTGAGGGCCTTGATCGCCTCGGCGCGGAAGCTGCGGACCTCGATGCGGGCCACGGCCTGGGTCTCGCTCTTCTGCACGAAGGCGCCCGACAGCTCATCGCCGTACACCAGCTCACCACCGCCCGCGATCTTGAGCGAGCGCAGCTTGAGGTTGCCGCCCGGGACGTCGACGGGCGCGGCGGCGCCGGCCGGCAGGGCGGTCAGGGTGAACTCGACCACGAGCGCGCGGGGCGTCGCGTGGGCGTACTCGATCTCCTTGGTCTTGAGGCTGAACGACTGATCGACGTCCGTCGCGGCCAGGGTGGCCTGCAGGCGGGTCGTACCGCCGTTGTCGACGTCGACGAAGGGGAACGGGGTGAACTCGGATTCGGGGATGTCGTACATGGTGTGACCTCCGGAAGACCGGGTGTTGTTGGCCTTGTTGCGGGACTTCTTGCGGGACTTGGCCTTGCGGCGGCGCTTGCGGGCCTGGGCCTTGACGATCCGGTCCTCGACCTTGTCGAGCGCCTTGCGGCGGCGGGCGAGGCGCTTGCGGCGGCGGGGCGTGCTGCGCTTGCGCGACATCCGATCGATCTTCCTGCGCAGGCGGCGGGCCTTGGCCTTCTTGCCGAACAGCGCACCGATCTCGGCGTCCAGCTCGTCCGGATCGTCGTCGTTGTCGTCGTCCTCGGCCCCGACCTCGTCGGAGTCGAGATCGTCGATCTCGTCCCACAGGCCGCCGATGTCCTCGTCCAGCTCGGCCAGGTCGGCGCCCAGCTCTTCGTCATCGTCGTCGTAGCCAGACAGGGTGTCGCCGGTGTCGTCGTCGTAGTCGAGCGCGCCGACGTAGTTGCGGTACGCACCGCGCTGCGGCGGGCCGTAGCCGCCGCCGTAGCCGCCGCCGTAGCCGCCGGGGGGGCCACCGCCGACGGGCGGGGCGAAGGTGGGGGCCATCGTGGGCATGGCCATCTGCGG
>MDTC01127582.1_pt1 | contig 23917 bp, 31 predicted proteins | sample 811181 | NCBI WGS metagenome assembly MDTC01 (sample SAMN05326644, study PRJNA326480) | marine metagenome | isolation source: seawater | place: Pacific Ocean: North | collected 2011 | reverse complement strand
TTGGTCTTGTTTAAGTGTCTTAAAGTCATTTTCAGACACGATGCTAGAGAAATGTACAAAAACGTCCGTTCCATCTTCTTTTGTAATGAATCCGTAACCTTTTTTGTCATTAAAGAACTTTACAGTACCTTTTTCTTTGTCACTCATTTTTTTCTCTTTGTTAGTTAATAAAAATTTATGGAGCAATATAATTAGTTATTTAAGTAATACCAATGAAATTTAATCTTTTAAATTTTGCTCTTAAAAAAATTCAAATTATAACTTTTTGAAGTTACAAGATGGTATGCGCCAAAAAATAAAGTGGAATACAATAAATCTCCTACAAGCGATGAACCATAAAAAGGTAAAGCCAAAGAATAACAAAGAAATAATCCAGCTATCGATTTTGTGTACATTGGACTTGCTATCCATACTCCAAAGTTTGAAACTAAATAAAAAATAGTTGATCCGGATAAACTTGCCAATGCTATTCTAGCAGATGATATTTTTCTCAACATAGAAATACCCATAAGCGAAACTAATAAAATTGACCCATACGTCCATAGCATACCAGTGCTTAAAAAAATGAAATTTGAGTAGTACCCAGCATATATAATATTATTAATAAATAAGTCGCTTAACCAAAATGCAAATAATGGAAGACCAAAAGATAAGTATCTGTTTTTAAATACATAACTTGCTAATAACGTAATGGCTATAACTGGAGTAAAATTATAAGGATGTGGCAGCGCTCTTCCAAGAAATACTACAATAAGCATAGCAATTGCTAATAATAATTTTTTCTTCATTTTACATCCATTAAATGTTTCTTACCATGATCATCAAAATATAAATTAACAAATCTGTCCAAATTTTCTAGTAAAGAAGTGGTATTTTTTGTATCTGTTGTCTGTTTGCACTTCATGGCATCCACCATAACATTATGCAAAGCGGTCAATTGTGCATGATATAAATCTTGATTTTCTTTTGAATCATCTTTTAATTTTATTCTCTGGGTTAAAAAATATTCGCTAACTATATCCTGTATTTCTTGTGCATGCTGCTCTTTACTTATAATCCATCTTGTCACTTGATTTTGGTTTAGTAAATCGCCTTGATTTGCATCTATATAATTCATTGATTTTAGTATAGTAAGCGTATGCTCTTCGATCATTTTAATTCTCATAGTATCATCGTATACGCCGCATGGAATTTGACAATGAGCGCTTAGCTGTGTAGATAAAATAAAAATAATTACTAGTAGATAGTTAAGAAATTTCATTGTTGAAAATTATATAAAGTATTCTTTATAAACAAAATCAAAATCACTTAATATCTGTTTTTTAGATAAGCCATAATCTTCAATTGATTTATTTCGGTGTTTTTTGACATACTTCTTAGAGGCAAACTGCTCAACTTCTTTTTCAAACTTCTTTGTCATTTTCATATCAACAAACTTATAAAAAGATTTTATACTATTTTGTATATCCGTTGTTATTTGCTGATAAGTGAGAACCATAAACTGTTTCTTTAAAAGTTTTGACTTAACTTTTTCGGTCTCTTTGTACCATTCAACTATTTCAGCATATGATTCTTTTCTTAATTTTTTTAGCTCATCTTCGTTTAAAAGATTACCAAATTTAACATTCTCTTGAAGGGATAAGTACGATGGAATTGTATCCATTGGATCACGTACCAGAAAAACGAATTTTGCATCGGGAAATACTTTAAGGATTGAATCAATTTTAAATATAAATGGATTAGACTTAGAAAGATGTCTTCTATTTTTGTGTAAATATGCTTGTCTCTGAAAAAAATCTTTTAAAAATAACATTGATCGAATATTTCTATTTTGATTTTTTGAGTTATCTCTATAAACATGTTTTATAAAATGTTTTGATGATGAATCAAATTTTAACCAAGGAACTAAATGATTAGAAACCCACAAGGAATCAAGCTTGTGAATAAAAAGGAGCATCTCATCTTCTTCAATATTCTCTAACCTTACCTGATGTCCTCTACTTTTTTTCTCAATTTGGTCAAGCTTTAAGTATGTTAATACTTTATTAAAAATTGATAAAAAATTTCTTAGAGATAATGAAGGGATGATCAAATCCCAGGTTTTCGATGTTGAAAATTGATTTGATTCTGAAATTAATCTATGAAAAAAAGTTGTTCCACTCCTATTAACTCCCATAATAAAAATAGGCTTATTAGCCTTGGCTTTTTCAAACTCTGGAACAAGTATATAATCAAGAAATAAGAAAATTCTACTTACAAAAGTAATCAAAGGGTAAGTGATCAAAAAAAGTATCAAATAGAGGAATTGCTTATTTCTATAAAGAATTAATAAAGAGGTATAATAAATTCCAAAGGTAGAATTAGATTGAAACACCTAAAAACTACTTTTTATCTTTTTTTTCCTTAGCAACGGTCTTCTTTTTTGGGGTTGCTTTCTTTTTTGGAGTTGCTTTCTTTTTTGGAGTTGCTTTTACAGGTGTGACATCTACAACTTTTTTATTTTTGAGTAATTCGGTTTTTTTAGCTTTTAACCTTAAGCGAGCTTTTTTTTGTTTGCGTTTTGCAATTTTTTGTTTTTTATTCATTTGGATTTATCTCCTCTAAAAATCATGATGTATAGTGCTATATGTGCAGCAATAAACACAATAAAAAAATATATTGGAAATAATAAATCGTGCCAAAAATTGCTCATAAAAACCCTCTTAAATTAATTATTTTAACTTTCTGCAAAGAAATTGAACTTCAACTGAATACTTATAACTTTCAAGCTGTCCAGCTTCCGTAAATTGCGAACCACACTCTTCAAAATCAAATCTTTTATGAAATCTTATTGAACCTGGATTTGCAGGCTTTATATTTACTTCACAAAGAATATTGTTATATCCTTCAAGAGAAGAAAAATAAATTAAATCAGTATATAATGCAGATCCAATTTTCTCATTTTGAAATTCAGGAAATACTGAAATTCTATCTATATAGATAAAGTTTTTATATCTCTTAGATACCCATTGATAATTTGGACTGTCATAATCTTTTTTTTCTGGAAGACATAGAAGAAATCCTGCTGGCTCACCTTTATATTTTGCAATCTTAAAATAATTTGCTTGTTCTGCTAAAAGTTTTAGTCTTGATTCATTTAAGAACCCTACTTGGGGCTTATTAATATTGTTTGAATCCATAACAAAATCAAACATATCATTGGTGTATTCAACTAATTTAATCACTTTCTTTTGCTAAATCCATATCACTGTTACATAACACAGACCCTTGGATACCATATTTTCGACCGTCATTATAGATATAATTATACATTAGTTCTCCGTCTATATCCCAGGCTTTCTGTCTACCCTGTTCAAGTCCATTATTAAACTGTTTTAGTGTAAAAAGTTGTCCATTTTGGTGCCATTGTGAATGCTTTCCAGTGCTTAAATCATTTCTAAATGTAAAGTGAAATCTTTTAGTACCGTCCGGCCACCAGCCTAAATGAGTTCCATTTTTTTTTCCTTTAACATATTTTCTTTTAGATTTAATAGTGATACCATCCATATACATCACTGTTATCATTCCTGAAAACTGATTTATTCGTATGAAACGCTGCATATCCATTCCATTAATTAATTCAGATTCCGCAACTGAAATTTTTTCTCCACATGATAAAATTAAGAAAGAGAAAAAGAAAATAAATTTAATTCGTGAAATAACCGCCATTATTAGATGCTCCATAATTTCCTCTAAAACCGCCAAGCAAGTATGGAGATGTTGAAGTTGCATGATAATGATAAATACCATCATTGTACTCATTTGTTGCGTGAGAATGTCCATTTAATTCATCTAAATCAGATGGATACTGATTATCAGATTGTTCTTTAGGTCCATATATTGGAAAACCATCTAAAGAAAAACCAACTAACATTGATGAAGAATCATTTTCAGTTAAATATTTTGGTTCCAGGTGATAATGATATTGACCAGTCTGTTGAGGGTGTCCAAAATATGAATCAAATGAAGGAATCTCCGAGTCTAAAGGTTGATTATTTGGACCTGCATATTGATTAAAAAAGGGAACTCCGCTTATAGATATCCCAATAGGCCCTAGTGGTGTGCTTGAAACATTATTTGATAAACTAGGATTTAATGGAATATAAAACTTAAAATTTTGTGCGGTAATAGTATTAGGATTAACAACCATTCCAGAATGTGGAGGTTGATATTGAGGATTACCAAAACCCCAATAAGGTGAGGGATGGTTTGGAACTCCTCTTGATTCAACTACAACATAATCGCCAGAGATGTATACGTCAGTATAGTGTTCATCAAACCTTGAAAAACCTCCAGGAAGATTTGAGTGGCTTAAATCTTCTTCCAAAAAAACATTTAAATTAGATGAACTTGAATCTTCACATCCAAAAAAAATTAGAGTAGCGAAAGAAAAAACTATATTTTTAAATAATAATTTGAATTTCATACGTAATATAATATGATATTTATATGTAAATATAAAGATTTATGTTCCAAAATCTTATGTACCTATCAAAGGCGCAGTTGGCGCAATTGCATTTTCCGCAATGCCTAGAAAAAACCAAGTAGAACCAATGAAAAGTGTTAATGCAATAATCATTAGGATGAATGCAACAACACAAACTCCCACCGCTCTGACTGTACTATTAAAGTCTAATGCCTGCCTTACAGCAATTGTCATTGCTGCGAGTTGAAGAATGACAACAATTGGATCTACAAAAATATTTATAAATGGGAAAATTTTAAAAATAACTAATAATCCCGGTGCGTATGCAAAACCAAGAGTTCTAATCAGCTCTCCAGTACTAGATTTAGTTTCAGGTTCTGGCAATATTCGTGTACCTACGAAGGCTATAAAAAATGCCCAAATTATAAATCGTAAAAGACTTCCAAGCACGCCTTGAACCAAAGCAATTGGAGCAAGACCAGCAATCATGAAACCCTGAACAACTGAAACTAGTACAACAGTCATCATTGCTTGATCAGTAAATTTTTTATTGTTTTCTACTTCTTCATAAAAAGAAACATCAAGCATAATTGCTTTCTGCAATCTTTGAAAATAATTCATTTTATAATTCTCCCTCAATGCACGTAGTATCAAATCCACCTCTAGTATTGTAAATAGTTGTAATTTTGATTCTTGATGTTTTTAAAAGATTCTTTAGATCGTCATAAATTCGCTTGGTTGCTGCTTCTTGATATATCCCAACATTTCTAAAGCTAACAAAATAATACTTTAATGATTTTAACTCAACGCACTTTCCACCTTCTGGGAAATATTCAATAATTACATCTGCTAAATCAGGAAGACCGCTAAACGGACATACTGCACTAAATTCTCTCGTGGTTGTCTCAATGTATTGGTTTTTACTATCAAAATTGAAAGTTTCAAGATAAGAAGAATCGATATACTCTTCACTTAAAAAACTAAACTCTTTTCCATCTGCTTTAGGCACTTTTTTCTCCATAATATTTACAACCATAACTATTACCCTCACTCACAGATACGGAATGAAGGTTAGTAAGATCATTTTTAAGTTTATTCCAAATCCACATCGCAACATGCTCAGTTGTAGGATTAGACAATCCTTCAATTTCATTTAGATACTTATGATCAAGCACTTTGTGAACTTTATCATTAAAGATAGCATCAATATCGTAAAAATCCATTATCCAACCTTCATCGGTAAGATTTTTATCTGAAATTTTTATGGTAATTGAAAATGTATGCCCATGCAATTCTCCACAGGGATGACTTCCTTTCAAAGCAGTTAATTTCCTTGCTGCATGAAATTCATATTTTCTTTTTAGTTTAAACATATCAATCTATTCCCATTATTTTATGTGTTTGTAAGCTTAAACGCCATAGTGGATTTTCGATACAATATGATACGCTTTGCAAGATATTTCTTTGTAAATCTTTACCATCCATCGGTTGTAGAAAAAAATGATCAAACTTTAAATCTTTAAATTGGTCTGGACTAAATGCTTCTTGAGGATAAACTAACTTTAATTCATTCCCATATTTTAATTTAAACTTAGCTCCTCTTTTTGGACTAACACAAATCCAGTCAATATTTTCTGGTGGCAATAGGGTTCCGTTTGTTTCAACTGCAATCTTAAAACCTCTATTGTGCAATGTATCTATTAAAGCTGAGTCCAGTTGTAATAATGGCTCTCCACCAGTGAAAACAACAAATTTTTCTCCAGTAAACTTACCCCACACTTCTTCAATTTTATCTGATAGTTGATCTGCACTAATATATTTAGATCCATTCACACCATCAGTTCCAATAAAGTCTGTATCGCAAAAATTACAGATAGCTTTTTTTCTGTCTTTTTCTTGTCCTGACCATAAATTACATCCACTGAATCGACAAAAAACTGCTTGCTTACCAGTATGAAATCCTTCGCCTTGCAGCGTGAAATATATCTCTTTGACAGAATAAATCATTGATAGTTTGTTGGGTCCATTATTCGAGCAGCTTTGAATCCAGCCTTTCGAAGAATGCAAGCATCGCACTCCCCGCAAGAAAGTCCTGATTCAGATGGATCATAACAAGAATGAGTCATTGAATAATCAACTCCAAGCTGTATACCTTTAGAAATAATTTCAGCTTTTGTTAAATCAATTAAAGGTGTATGAATTTTAATTTTTTGGGCACCTTGTGCAAACTTAGTTCCTTCATTGGCCATTTTTTCAAATGCGTCAATAAATTCTGGTCTACAATCTGGATATCCACTGTAATCAAGCGCATTAACACCTATAAAAATATCAAAAATCTCATTTACTTCAGCAAAAGCAAGTGCATAAGAAAGAAAAATTGTATTTCTTACAGGAACATATGTTATAGGAATTTCTTTTCCTATATCTTGATTTTTTGGTACGCTTATATTGTCAGTTAAAGCAGAATTACCAAACTGAGCTAGATCAATTTTAATTTCCTTTAAAAAAATACTATTTTTTTTTGCTATTTTTCTTGCTGCATTCAATTCAAATTTATGTCTTTGGCCATAATCAAAAGCAATAGCAGTAACATCAAAATTTTTTTGAGCAAAATTTAAAATAGTGGCAGAATCTAGACCGCCACTTAATAAAACAACACAACGTTTTTTTCTACTTTGAATCATTGGTATTTAATTTAAAAAGAAATGGCTTATAAGATTGCCTCTAAATAATTTAATTGATGCCATCAATATCAGTAATTATATCCACATATAATAAACCAAACTTTTTGGAAAAAGTATTAACCGGATATGCGCATCAAACTTTCAAAGATTTTGAAATTATAATAGCAGATGATGGATCAACTAAAAAAACAAAAAATATAATAAATAAATTTAGTCAATCAATATCTCAAGATATAATTCATGTTTGGCAAAAAGATAATGGATTTAGAAAATGTAAAATTTTAAATAAAGCAATAATTATTTCTTCTAATGAATATTTAGTTTTTTCTGATGGTGATTGTATTCCAAATCGTCATTTCCTAGATACACATAACAAGCTTGCTAAAAGTGGATATTTTTTATCTGGTGGACACTTCCCGGTTAACGAAAAAGTATCTAATGCAATAAAACTAAAAGATATTGAAGCTGGAGATTGTTTCAACAAATCATTTATTTTTAAAAATGGACAACCGCTTGGCAAAAATTTCTTTAAATTGATAAAAAATTCATTTTTGGCAAAATGTCTTGACCAAATTACTCCTACTAAAAATACATTTAATGGAAATAACTCCTCATCATGGAGAAAAGATATCATTTTTTCAAATGGATTTGATGAACGAATGGAATATGGCGGACTTGATTGTGAACTTGGATATCGATTGAATAATAATGGCATAAAATCAATTCAGGTAAGAAATAGAGCAACTGTCATTCATCTTTATCATACTAGACCCTATAAAAATGCTGAAGCTGTAAATAAGAATAGAAAAATAAGAAAGAATACATTGCAAAAGCATATTAAAAAAACTAATTATGGTATTGAAAATCAATAATGGAAAGTTTAAAAAGTTCAATATCAAAAAGGCGAAAAGCGTATTATTACCTCACAAATATTTTTAGTCTTTTATTGCCGAATTTTTTTTACAGGCTAAGACTAAATTATATCTTAAGTAGAAAATATAATAAAGAATATGTCGATGATAGACTGCAATATTATATCAAAAAAGTATCTCATTTTGATGTTTCTACTAAAAGCAAGGATTTGAATCAGCTTTTTGTAAATCAGATTTTTAAAAATAAGCAAAATTCTCATGCTATAGATTTCTATCAATCATTAAGATTTTTTAATCCAAAATTTAAATCAGATTTTACATATAATACCACTGACGTTATTTGTAGCAGTACTGCTAAAAAAATTCCCAGGATTCCATATGTAGTAAAATCAAGGCCAATTGCAGATAACAATCAAAATTCAATTTTGTTGAAATTAAATCAGATAAAACTTTTTCATTTCATTTATGACCCAAAAAAATTTTTAGATAAAAAGAATGAAGCAATGTGGAGAGGAGATACAAGAAATAATAAACAAAGATCTTTTTTTGTTGAAAACTTTCATAACAATCCATCTTTTAATATTGGGCAAAGCGAGCCAAAAAAAAATCAGCCTTGGGTTAAAGGTTTTTTGTCAATTAAAGAACAATTAAAATATAAATTTATTTTTTGTCTTGAGGGAAAATGTATTTCAACAAATCTATTTTGGGTAATGAGCTCAAACTCTGTTTGTATAATGCCAAAACCTAGATATGAATCTTGGTTTATGGAAGGAAAGCTAAAAGAAGGAGTACATTATATTAAAGTAATGGATGACTTTTCAGACGCCGAAGAGAAAGTTGCTTACTATATAAATCATCCTGATGAATGTTTAAAAATTATTGAAAATGCACATAACTATATCAATCAATTTAAGGACAAAAAAAGGGAAAGATTTATTCAACTTTTGGTTTTAAAGAACTATTTTAAACTAACAGGTCAATATGAAAATTAAAAATACAATTTTTTTTGATGTTCAGGAACTTTACTATTTACCTCAGTACTTACCTGTATTTAATGAGCTCAAAAAAAACCATAACTTTTCAATAAAATTTATTTTCCATCAAAGCAAATTTGAAAAAACAGTTAAAAGTATCATACTTAAGGAACAATTGCCTCATCACTGGGTGAATGATAAAAATGAAGCCTTACAGTTTTATTTAGATGAAAAGCCAACATGGATCTTTCTAGGAAATACTTTTCCTGAACTTGATAAGGTTCACATAAATAGTAAAACTGCTCAATTAGGTCATGGAGTGGGGCCCAAAAAAAGTTATTATTCTAAATCTGACACACCTACAAGTGTTCGATTTGTGGAAAGTGATTACCGATACAAAAGGCTTTGTAAATTGTATCCAAATGATATATTTGTCAATGTTGGTTTTTGTAAATTAGATCCTATCATAAATAGTACAGAAAATGGCATTTGTTATAAATCTTTAGAACTTGATAATTCAAAAAAAACTATACTTTATGCTCCAACTTTTTATCCAAGTAGTATAGAAAAATTTTCAAGAAATTTTCCTTCCGATTTCAGCAATTTCAATATCATTATTAAACCTCACTATTTTTCAATAAGTATGAAAAAATATCAAAAACAACGTAACCTACTTAAACATTGGGATACTTTTGATAATGTTTACTTAGCAAAAGTAGACGACTACTCTCTTTTACCCTTTTTAAAATCTGCAGATCTAATGATAAGTGATGCTTCCTCTGCAATCATAGAGTTCGCTGCTTTGAATAAACCAGTAATATGGTGTACTTTTTTACAATTAAGATGGAATTACAAAGGAATTTTTTCATACAGATTTAAAGCTAGAATGGATAAAGATTATGATGATTATGGTCAAATCGCTACCCCGTCATCGTCTTACGAACAAATGATATTTAATGCAGAAAAACTCCTTAAAAATGAACCTAGATTACCCAAAAATGCTAAAATATATCTTGAACGGTTAGCTGGAAGACTTGATGGAAAAGCAAGCAAAAGAATTGTCACATATTTATTAGAAAATTGCTAGTATCTAGAGAAAGTATTTAATAAACATTACTAAAAATGAAAAAAATTGGATATACAACTGGAGTCTTTGATTTATTTCACATAGGTCATTTGAATATTCTTAAGCGTGCTCGTCTAGAGTGTGATCATTTAATTGTTGGTATTACAACAGATGAGTTATGTCAAGCTACAAAAAATAAAAAGCCATTCATTCCTTTTCAGGAGAGAATGGATCTTGTAGAAGCGATTAAATATGTTGATGAGGTAGTACCTCAAACCAGTTATAATAAGATGGAATCTTGGAATAATCTAAAATTTGATAGAATGTTTGTTGGAGACGACTGGAAAGGTTCTGATCAATGGAATACTTTAGAAACTCAGTTTACTAAAGTGGGTGTAGAAATAATATATTTTCCTTATACCACGCACACCTCCAGTACTATCTTAAGAGATATTCTATCTAAAATTTAATAAAATCAGGTAATGGAAATTCTTTATGGCATAAACGCAACTGGCAATGGCCATATATCTAGAGCAAGAATAATTATTGCAGAATTAAAAAAAAGAGGACATAAAGTCAGCTGTGTAATCAGTGGAAGGAATAATGATAATCTGTATGATTCTGAAGAATTAAAACCTTTTACTTTAAAGAAAGGTTTCACTTTTAGCAAAAAAAATGGGAAAATCAAATATTTAAAAACATTTCTTAATATAGATTTAATACAATTTATTAAGGATATACAGTCAATTGATGGGCAGTATGATCTTGTGATTACTGACTTTGAGCCTATATCAGCATACTATTCAAGAATTAAAAATATTCCCGCACTTGGAATAGGACACCAATATTCTTTTTATAAGAAAATTCCTATGACAATAAAAATGAGATTTACAAGATTACTGTTTCCATATATTTATACGCCAATAAAAAATGTTATTCCATCTCATTTTTCTCATTTTAATCAACGTATACTTCCACCATTTATATCAAAAAAAGTTACCAAGCATGATCTTAAAGCAAATTCTAAGGGTGATGTGTTAGTATATCTTGCATGGGAAGAAACAAAAAAAATGATTTCATTGCTAAACAAAATAGAAAAAAAACACTTCATATATTATTGTGATATAGAAGATGAAAAAACTTTGAAAAATGTAACTTTAAAACCTTTTTCAGAAAATGGATTTAAGATTGATTTAATTGAGAATAAATATCTTATTACTAATGCAGGATTTCAGTTGCCAGCAGAAGCCTTATTTATAGGAAAGAAAATATTTTGTAAGCCACTTGAAGGACAACCTGAACAAGAACATAATGCTAAAATATTAAATGATTTGAAGTATGCAACCATATCTAAAAACATTACTATTAATTCCATTAATAATTGGCTTCATTCGAGTAAAAAGATTAAAATAGATTTTCCAGATCCACTTGAATTAATTATTGATATTATTGAAGATAAAGATAAAAAATTTTCTTATGAAATTGACAAACTATGGCAGATAAAAAAAACTTATTAGGTTATTCTTTAGGTGAATTAGAGAAATTTTTTCTTGATATCAACGAACCGTCTTTTAGAGCAAAACAATTATTAAAATGGGTACATCAAAAAGGAGAATTAGACTTCGATAGAATGAGTAATTTTAATAAAAATCTAAGGAATAAAATGCGAGAGCTAGCTGTACTTATCCCTCCAAAACTTAAAAAAGTTTTGGTATCAGAAGATGGAACTAAAAAATATCTTATTGAGCTCGACTCTGGTTCATCTATAGAAATGGTAAGAATTCCTGAAAAAAAACGTATTACTTTATGTATTTCATCTCAAGCTGGCTGCGCTCTTCAATGTACTTTTTGTGCAACTGGAGCGCAAGGATTTGAAAAAAATCTTAGTGCGGATGAAATCATTGGACAGTTATGGTTAGCTAATTTTCATGATAAACAAGATACCCCAATAACAAATGTAGTTTTTATGGGTATGGGGGAACCTCTTTTAAATTTTGAATCGGTTATTACATCTGCTGAAATAATGCGAAACGAGTTTGCGTATTTTTTATCAAAAAAAAGAATAACTATAAGTACTTCAGGGTTAATACCTCAAATAAATAAACTAGCAGACAAAACAGATGTGTCGCTTGCAATTTCCTTACATGCTGCTGATGACTCTTTAAGAGATATTATTGTTCCAATTAATAAAAAATATCCTATAAATAAACTCTTGGAAGCTTGTAAAAATTATTTGTCGATTCAAAAAGATAGTCGCCATATAACAATTGAATATATATTGATAGACGGTATCAATGATTCTTTAGATCATGCGCGAAGTTTATCAAAAATTCTTACTGGGCTAACTTGTAAGATAAATCTTATTCCATTTAATCCATTTGATGGCTGTGATTACCAACGTTCAAAAGATAAGAATATAGAAGTGTTTAGAAAGCATTTGTCCAGGAAAGGATTTATTACAACACTTCGAATTACAAGAGGTGATGATATTGATGGAGCTTGTGGGCAACTTGTAGGAAATTTAAAAAAAGCCACTCAAGGTAAGAAAGTTATCAATCGTCGAGCTTCTGCTTAAATACTTTGGCTTTCAAAAAATTGCACTAAATCAACAAAACCGCCTATAGGTAAATCATTTATAATTATTTGAGGTACGGTTGGACCTTTGGCCATGGAAGCCATTTGTTCTCTAGAAATATTATGTTCTTCAATATCAACTTCTTTGTAACTAAATCCCTTTTCAGTTAAAAGTTTTTTTGCCATTTTGCATGGACCGCACCATGAAGTTGAGTAAATAACGATTGTAGTATTGTCTGGTTTTATTCTTTTCACACAAGAATTTAGTAATAAAAAAATAAACTTTAATACTTTTCAACTCTCTTAAAAATATTTAATATTCGACATGGAATTTGGTATGTACTATTGGGGTATTTTTGGTGGAGTGATTTTATTTGTTTTTTTATTGTCACTTCTTTTTAATCCCTAAGGAGATAAAAATATGGAAATTTTCGAACAGTTTGCAATGATGCTAGAGAGTAATCCTTTGTTACTTTTAGTCATATCTATGTGGGAAGCGCTATGTACTTTAATTGCTTTATGGTTCTCTGGCAGAAATGATCACAAAGGATGGTTTATTGCTTGTGGCTTACTTCAATTATTTGGAATAGTGGAAATTATATACTTAGCAACCAAAACAAGCTTCTTTAAGGATTTTAAATTTAATGCGTAATCATTTTCCAACAATCATAGCGCTTATAATGCTAGTTGCAATGTTGGGACTAATGAGTAATTGCCAAGTAAATACAAATGTTCCTATGGAATATAACAGTCCAATGGAAACCACTGAACATCTTGATGAAAATGGCAATCCAATGAAGAAAAGGATTGTTAATTATGAGTTTCAACGAGACAATCAAAATCCTTGAAAAAAATCTTATCTATTAGCGTTGCAACGCTATGTCTTTATTTTGCGTTTCAACAAATAAACTTAAAAGAAATTCATAGTGCACTTTTAACTACTAATCTCTTTTATATTTTTCTGGCGTTTTTAATTACTCTAATTACTTTTGTACTAAGATCTTTAAGATGGAGAATACTTCTTGATTCACCAAAAGAACTTAGTTTTAACCAATATATGTCCACTACTCACATAGGATATTTCTTAAATAATATTCTTCCGTTTAGAGCTGGAGACTTAGGAAGAGCAAAACTTTTATCTAATCGAACAAAAGAAATAAATTTTAGTTTTTTGGTAGGAAGCCTAGTAGCTGAAAAAATTATCGATTTATGGATTATAGGTTTTTTTAGTTTATTTATCATTTTTTTAGGATACGAAAATGTCCTTGGTTTAAAATTTTCCCTGATAATCCTTCTATTATACATAATCACTTCAGCTATTATTTTTGGTAGAAATTCAGTCGTAAATACTATTAAAGAAAAATTTTCTATTACCAAAAATTTTATAGATGGATATTTATTAGTATCAAAAAATAAAGTGAAATTAGGTGGAATTTCTTTATTACTCTGGTGTTCATTTATAGTATATATTTTTCTACTTTTACAATCACTTGGAATCACTTTAACTATTCAACAATATGTAGGCCTTACAATTATTTCTAGTATTGTTACTTCCCTTCCAGTTGCACCTGCTGCTATTGGAACCTACCATTTAGCAGTTATTTATTGTCTTACGCTTTATGGTATTAATATTAACTTAGCGCAAACTGCTGGTATTTTAATGCATAGTGTATTTTTAGTATATACTATTTTTTTAGGTTACATTTTTTTATCTTTTGAAAAAATTAACTTAAAACAACTTTTATATGACAATAAAGACTAAAGGACTATTAACTGTACTACTAGCGTATGTATTTGCTATTATTTTTGGATTTATATCCCTTGCTTATACATCCTCCTTATCACAAATGCTACAGATTCTAATTGCAGATGTTGTAGCTACAATTATTATTTACGCTTTCAGCTATGGTTTTAAAAATTCATCTTTCTATGATCCGTATTGGTCTGTTATTCCGCCCATCATTACATTTTATTGGATAGCAATGAATGATTATATAATTAACACTCCTACCATTTTATTAATGGTTGCAGTATTATTTTGGTCTTTAAGGCTAACTTCAAATTGGATGAAAACATGGGATGGTCTTCATCATGAGGACTGGAGATACATAGATATGCGTAATAACCTTGGCAATGCTTTTGAAATTATTGGAAATATAGCGGGTATTCATTTTTTTCCAACCTTTATAGTTTTTTTCTGTTGCATGCCAATGGCACAAGATTTTTCAACTCCTTATAACTGGACAATTTTTGTTGGTTTTGGATTATGTATAATTGGTGTGCTTTTCGAGATCATTAGTGATAGACAACTTCACACTTTTAGGAAAAAATATCCAAGCGGTACTGGCGTTATTGAAACAGGAATTTGGAGTTATTCTAGACATCCAAACTACTATGGAGAAATTTTATTTTGGTGGGGAATTTTTGTTTTTGGCAACGCATTCTCTGGTTTGAATTATCTCCTATTTGCACCTATTGCAATGACAGCAATGTTTATGTTTGCCAGCATTCCATGGATTGAAATCAAAATACTTCGCACCAGACCTCAGTATAAAGATTATCAAAAAAGAGTTCATATTTTATTTCCAGAAATCACTATATTAAGACGCTTAATTAAAGGAAGAAATGGATAAAAACACAATTACAGTATTACAAATTTTTGGGCTTATAGTTACCCTGCATTTTATTTTCTTTTTATTTGTTATGGTTCCAAATAAAACATTCTATTTATTCGGCTAATATAAATCTGTGATTAAGAATTATGTTCTTTGGTTCTTTCTAGTATGCATCTGGAATTTTGGTTACCCTGAAGCAACTCCATTTCAAGACGTTACAATTGCCGTACTACTGGCTTTCTTCAATTACTTTTTAAATAGATCCTTCTAGGTATACCTTTATATCAACTTTATTACGAATCTTTATCGTTAACAATGAAGGTCTTTTGATTTCAAAGTCTGTTAACATTATTGAAAAGTCTGAATTTACAATTACATTTTTATCTTCTTTTGTAAATGAAACTGGAATAATGAATTCTTTTGTTATTCCATGAAAAATGATATTTCCAGTAACTTGAAACTCGTTATTTTTTTCTTCAATTTTTGTTGATGTAAATCTAACATATGGATAATAATATTCTTCAACGACATCTAACATATTTGAATCTCTGCTAGCATTTTTACTATCAAAGCTAAATACTGGAATGGCAAGGTCTATCTTCGATTTAGTTAAGTCTTTAGAATTTAATTCAAAGTATCCTTGAATTTCATTTGATACCCCTGTCCAATTGTGTGCAGGATGCTTACCATCGTAGGATATGTAGCTATTATCTAGATTGATCTCAACTAATGATTGAGATAAGAGAATTTCAAAAAATATTATTAATACAAATTTCTTCACTTGAAAAATGTAATTCCTAACGCATCAAGACTTAATGCAAAAAAAGCTACTGTACCAGCTTTAAGATGAGCATCCATCAATTCATTATATCTTTTACCATTTTCTACTGCTTTTTTTGCAAGAAAAGGCTGTGCCATCATAGCTGTAAAATGTAATGCTGCCATCCTCCTATGAAACTTTATTGAATTTCTATTGTTATCATATTTCCTAGCTGGAGGTGAAAAAAATGAGAGAGAAGCTGTTGACATATATGTCATGTACGTAAAATATCCCATAGCTTTATGTTTATCATAGTGTGAATTCCAATAATCACTGTCACTTCCATCATAAAGTTTTTTTCCTACATCATATTGATAAGCAAGACCAGCAAGTGTTATAATTCCAAGCCATTGGTGAGCTTGAAGCATTTTTCTTCTCAACTTCAATTCTTCTATTCTTGTTTCAGGTCCAATATTTAATTTTCTAAATGTTCCATTTTCTCCCCAAATTATATTTTTTACAAAAGGTATATTATCTGGAAGGCCAATTTCAGGAGGAGTAAACCGATTTTCAGAAGACTCTTTTGTAACTATAGATTGACCAAATACTATCGAATGAAAGAGTATTATCATTAAAAAAGCGTAAAACATTGATAATTTTTTGAAATACATAATTTTAATTTAAAAAAAATAGTATTAAATTTTGATATTAATATTTTTTTATTAAGTTCACGACCATGACAGAGAAAATAAAACAATCAAATTGCGCATGTAACTGTGCAGAAGAAAAAGCAGTGGACCCCTCAAGAAGAGATTTCATTCGTAAAGTATCGACCTTAACACTCATTGGCAGTACAGCATTTATTCTTGAAGCTTGTGGAGGAGGATCATCTCCCACAGGACCAGATGATAATGGTGGTGATAATAACGGTGGTGGTGATAATAACGGCGGTGGTGATAATAACGGCGGCGGTGATAATAACGGAGGTGGTGATAATAACGGAGGTGGCACAGGAGATTCAGGATACAATTATGATTCTGCGACACGCACTATCACAATTGATATCACTCTGATTTATCAGACTCTTCAAACTGTTGGGTCAGGTATCATGCTGAGTGGAAGTGATACTTTTGATAGTAGAGGACTAATTATTTTTAGAACGAGTAGTTCTGGCGTGAGAGCCTTATCAAGAAGATGCACTCATGCTAATAATACTGTGAATATTAATAGTTCTGCAAACAACTTAGTTTGTCCAAGTCATAATTCAATATTTGATCTAAATGGTAATGCAATTTCTGGTCCTGCACAAGGAACACTAACTCAATACAATGCTTCAATAAACTCTGAAAAAAATCTTATTACAATTTCTCAGAACTAGCAGAATTTTCAAGTTCTTTTAATGTTTTAATAATTATACTCTCAAGTTTTTTCGTTTCGGTGCTTAATGTTTTATTATATTCGCTTTCTGTCAAACCTTCCGCTTTAACAGGATCAATTGGAGGTAATACTTTAACTGTAATTGGAACAGACTGCATCCAAGCATTACCTTTTGGCCAAGCTTTTTCAGTTCCAACAATAACAGCTGGTAGAATAGGTACATTCAGACCCATTGAAAATTTTATAGCACCTTTCCTGAATCGTTGTGTTTCACCTGGACTTCCCCTAGACCCTTCTGGGAATATTATAATATTATTTCCTAGCTTCATAAAAGCTTTAGACAAAGTCATTGTATCCTCTAAGTCAAGTGATTCTAGATTTTGCTTTCGGCTGATTGGAATAAGATTGATCAAATATTTAAAAAATTTTCTTCTAAAATTATTATCAAACCAATAATCTTTAGCAGCTAAAAATCCAAATTTTTCATATCCCATTCTTGTAGAATAGGCTAAAACTGCAATATCCATATGACTATTATGATTACTTACAAAAATAAAAGGTTTATCTTTAGGAATATGTTCTCTTCCAAGAACTTTTACTGGAGTATAAAACGTTAATATTGTATTTGCATAAAGATCAAATAAAAATGAAAATATTTGAAACAATATAGACTTAGGCTCGGCTATATGTCGATAACGTGGATCTTCTAAAATACTATGCTTCATGAATGTTGATTATGTGTTTATTTTTCTTGCTAAGAAAAAATATAAAGAAGGAAAAAATTTATTGATGAAAACACCTAGCCAAGCAACATCAGACCATTTAGAAATTACGATTTGTCTTTTTTTATGCTTAATAGCTGATAAAATAAATTTAGCAGCTTTTGCCGGTGACATCCCATAGGCTTCACCCATATTTTTTTCTCCAAATGGTTTTCCTTGAGCATCTAATTTGTTATCTCCAAAATTAGTTACAACTTTTCCAGGTGCAATTAAAGTAACAGCAATATTATGCTTCATTACCTCAAGTCTTAATGAATCAAAAAAACCATGAAGCGCAAACTTTACTGAAGAATAAGCAGTTCTTTCTCTAGATGCGATTAGTCCTGCCACACTAGTATTAGTTGCAATATGGCCACTTCCTTCTTTAACCATATGATTAAGCATTGCTTTAGTAAAGTAAACTACAGAGAAGTAATCTAGGTTCATTAATTCATGAAATACACTTAGGTCAGTATCTTCAAAGTAGCTTTGCGATCCAATTCCAGCATTATTAAATAATATATCAATTGGTCCTTCTTTTTTTACCAACATATTAACAAAGGATTGAATATTCTCAAGTTTGCTTAAATCAAAAGGATAAATTATACAAGATTCATTGCTGAAATCCTTAAATGAATCTCTCATTTTATCCTCACTGCGTGCAATGAGAATCACCTTGGCCCCATGTTCTAAAAACTCTTTTGCAGTTGCTTCTCCAATGCCTGAAGATGCGCCAGTTATCACAACATTTTTTCCTTTAAAATATGACATCCAAGGAATATAATATATTTTATTCTTTTACAGTCATATTAAATAGTTTCTTAGTTAACGAAACCATAACAAAAGTTGCCAAAACTAAAGAAAGTATCATAAATAAGGTTTCATTTTGATATGAAGAAACTGCACCAAAATCAGTTGCTGCAAACCGATCATAAAACCTCATAAATAGTGTATAAAATGGAATCATTGCATAATTATTTTTAATGATAAATTTAAATACCAAAAATATTATTCCACTATAAGCCAATGCAAGAAAAATAGAATTTGCTATATCATACTGAAATCCCAAATCTCCTGTAAATACGGCAACGATTAATAAATATGCTAATACATTACCTTTTATATCATTTCCCCACCCTTTTGTTAGCTCGTTTAATAGAGCAGCTAAGAAAATATTAAATGCAATCGGGCCAAAAAATGAATATGCATTTAAGGTATCATATAGCGGATAATATGAAGTTAGATTAAAACTTGCAAAATTAGGGTTCAAATTGAGCTGAAAAGATCCAGTTAAAGCTAACGCAGCTATCATGGATAATGCTACAACCAACCCGCCAATAAGCGCGTCAATAATTTTAATATTATTAACTGAAGATCTTATTAGCTTGTATAAAGTACCATATAACAATACATTGATTAGCCCTAAAACAACAAGAACGCCACCTATTGAAGAGATATAATATGTTGTCATTAAGTTTTCAATTGGTTGATTTGTTGGCATGGTATTTAAAAAAGAAGAATCATTAAAAATGGCAATGATGCCAAAAATAGCAAATGAGCCAAAAAGAAGTCCTTTTCTAAAATTGATTTTACGGTCCATCATCAACTTAAATGATCTCAATAACAGTAATCCAATAACAAATATTTGTCCTGGGACTGTAAATAAGGTTCCAATGATTCCAGATAACCCTTCCCTATCTCTTTTCATTCTATTCCATTCTTCCGGAACAAAGACAAACTGTGTAAATCCTGCGACTTGATCACCAGATATAGAAATGATGTTCTGAAGTTTTGAACCGTCATAATCTAGCTTTTGCTTATCTGTAAAAGTAAATGTCCAATCCATCCTATTTGGTTTTTGAGATTCTTGAGCACTGGTAAGAGTCACATTGACTAAATCAATGCTTAAATATTCAAATAAAGCATTTTCAGCAATGATTTGAGCATCTTCTTTAGATAGCTCTTTTCCTTCTTCTACTTCCGGAAATTTATTATTGAATCTTAGAATATTTCCTTCAAAATCCATGGATATCATTATTTCTCTTGCTCTGGATTCAACCGGTCCATCAAACTTTGCAAATCTTACTTTCCATCTTGGACCTAAAATATATGAACCAAGCAATGATTTATATTTTTCTTCACCCAATTCCTGCCACACAAATGAAGATGAGGGATATGAGCTATCATCAAATGCATAAGCATTATATCCTTCCGGAAGACTAATGTCATTATCCATTAAAAATTTATTAGCAATGGATATTGCTTCTTCTTTATCAATTGATGGAGAATTAACTGGAATTTCAACATTTGAAAGTTTAAACGTACTAAAAGTAGCAATGATAAATAATAAGGCTACTCCAATAACTTTTGGATTTAATACATTTGTCGTACTTGAAGATACGATAACTGTTTCGTTTTGTTCTTTTGCCTTCATTTTTGGAGGGTCAGGAACAAATCCTTCGTTCAATGAAGCAGGATCAATTTCAGACCATTTTTGGTGCTTCATTCTAAAATATAGAATTACTAAAAGCGGGATAAATCCACCTATAACAGTCATAAACTTGTCAAACATGTACCCGGAAGAATACCAAATAGGCAACGAGAATAATACAACATCATATACATAATGGGTAATGGCGCCAAACACAACTCCCAATCGAAGATAAAGCATACCGTAAACAACAATTGATGGCAAAAACAATTCAACAACTCTAGCATAAGAAGGCTGAGCCGGGTAATTAGCATGACCTGCGCCAAAGATAAGAGCTTGAATAATCATAGCAACCATTAATCCAGTAAAACGCATATTATACTTCTGACCAATTAATATACCTGCTGCAATCGGTACTGCTCTAAATAACATCTCTTCCCAAAAACCTGCTTGCAATGAAATTGCAAGACCAGTATACCAAGGAAAAATAGATGCTAAATAATTCGGATCAAAAGATGATGAAGCAGGGGACCAAAATCCAAAATGCCTTTCCATCAGAATATAAAATGCTCCAACAATAGCCAGCTTAATAGGAACTATTAAGTAAGCAAAGATAGTATCATTTAAGACTCTTTTAGAATTGGCAACATTGGAAGACCAAGTTTTCCAAATCTGGATATGTTTAGGAAAAGCCCTTCTAGTTAAAGATTCAGCAGTAATAAATGACGCAGCTAGAATAAAGAACTGTAAAATTCCACCAGCTATAATCCCTAACATCTGCTCTGACATAAATTGGGATTTGCTAGTAGCTGTATCATAGTACATCCACATAGTTGGATAAAAATTTAAATTTAAAAGTATATTCGAAAAAACAGCTACGAATGCTGCAGCAGCAACAGATTTTTTCCACCTCAACCATCCGTTTCTGTAAAAAATTACTAATGAAGTAATGCCTATACCTAAAAGATATAAGCCTAAAAAGGCAAAATTTGCAAAAATAGCAATAGTATCATTATCTGATCGAATATTAGCAAATTCTCTTTTGAAAGATTCAGGTACAAATGCAAAAGGACTTACAGAGTTTATAATAGAACCTGAAACAGTAGCTCGTAAGCGATATCTTGCTTCACCTATGTCTTTTAGATTATGCTCAAATAAAAAGGAATGATCAACTCTTCCATTTGGCATTTGTTCAAATGAAGATTCTGTAAGACTGTAATTACTAAAATTTCCTGACCATTGATTATTTATATTTTGCTGAACTAGTAATAAAGCATCTTGTTCAGAAAGACTTTCTGAATCAAAATCTTCAGGGATTTTAATTCGATAACCATTTGGGCTCCCATCAGGTTTAAATTGAAACATTGCTTCAACAATTTCACCTTCCTTAAAAGAACGAACTGTCCAGTTATATGGAGAATAGATATCATTGTCTATGATTTCTTGAAATTTTTCTTTTCCACCTTCTTTCAATTCAACAAAGTCCCTTAATGAGGAATCAAAATTGTATGCAGATGTTAGTTCAAATGTGTCGTCTAATATTTCAAAATTTTCTAGTGATTCAGTTGCAACCTGTAATGACTCTTGACGATCCATTGAAACGTTTACATTTAATGTTCCAAAGAAGTCATTCCAAACACTCCCAAGGTAAAAAATTGATAGTACTGCTAAAAAAAATGTAGTTAAAAGACCTTTATTATTTATCATACTTCTCCCAAAGTTTTTAAATGTAAAGTAAACTTTACATTATTAATAGTCAACCGATGAATATCTTAAAACTATTAGAGCAATAAATCAAAAAAAATAGTAAAATTGATGACTAAAAAAGAAGGAAATTATGAAAAAAGAAAATTTAACAGATGAACATTTAATCTTTCAAGATGCTGCTAAAGCATTTTTTGAAAAAGAAATGAAACCTAATAGCGAACAATGGGAAAAAGATGGAATAGTTTCTAGAGATATATGGCTTAAAGCTGGATCAAATAATTTTTTTGGAATTGATGTTCCTGAAAAATATGGTGGAATGGGATTAGATGATTATCGTTACAATACAATATTGATTGAGGAAAGTGTTAAAGCTGAAAATCCAGGATTTGGTCATTCTGTCCAGAACGATCTTGTAGTTCCATATTTATTGAGACATACTACCGAAGAACAGAAAAAACGTTGGTTACCTAAAATATGTAGTGGAGAAACAATTGGTGCTTTAGCTATGACCGAACCTGGTGGTGGCAGTGACGTAGCTGCAATAAAAACCTTAGCAAAGGATATGGGAGATCACTATATCGTCAACGGAAGCAAAACCTTTATTACCAATGGATTACTAGCCGACCTTGTAATTGTGGCATGTAAAACTGATACAAAAAGTGGAGCGCATGGTATCAGCTTAATTATACTTGAAAGAGGTATGGATGGATTTGATAGAGGAAACAAGCTCGATAAAATTGGTCAATTAGGCCAAGACACAGCCGAGCTTTTTTTTAAAGATGTCAAAGTTCCTAAAGAAAATCTTCTAGGTGAAGAAGGAAAAGGTTTTTACTATATGATGGAAAGTCTTCCGAAAGAAAGACTATCAATTGCTGCTGGATCAATTGCTGTAATAGAGTTTGTTTTAGATTTAACTATTCAATATTGTCACGATCGTAAAGCTTTTGGCCAAAAAATTGGTAGTTTTCAAAACTCAAAATTTAAATTAGCAGAAATGACTACAGAAGCTGAAATTGGTCGAACATTTTACGATCAATGTGTGTTTGAATTAAATGAAAAAAAATTAACTCCTGAAAAAGCTGCGATGGCAAAATGGTGGTTAACAGAGTTAGAATTAAAGATAGTTGATCAATGTTTACAATTGCATGGAGGATATGGCTATATCAAAGAATATCCTATTGCAAAAGCTTACCTAAACTCAAGAGTACAAACAATTTATGGAGGAACCACTGAAATCATGAAAGAGATCATTGGTAAATCGTTAGGATTTTAAAGATGGAAAGAAAATTAGAAGGTAAAGTTGCATTAATTACCGGATCTGGTAGAGGAATTGGTAGAGAGCTCGCGCTAATGCTTGCAAAAGATGGCGCGTACATTGTGGTAAATGATTTAGATGCAGAGCCTGCAGATCAAACCGTTACAGATATCGCTGCTATGGGAGGCAAAGCAATAGCTTGTCACGGAAGTATAACTGATAATGATTTTGCAGATAGATTTATCAACACTGCTCTTGATTCTTTTGGTGGACTAGATATTATTGTTAATAATGCAGGTTACACATGGGATAATGTCATTCAAAAAATGGATGATAAGCAATGGCAATCTATACTTGACTGTCATTTAACTGCACC
>MDTC01236792.1_pt1 | contig 23929 bp, 35 predicted proteins | sample 811181 | NCBI WGS metagenome assembly MDTC01 (sample SAMN05326644, study PRJNA326480) | marine metagenome | isolation source: seawater | place: Pacific Ocean: North | collected 2011 | reverse complement strand
TTGACAACGATGGCACGATCATTCAGCTTCACGATCTTAATGACTCTTGTTGGCATGCTGGCAACAGCAAAGTAAACCGTACAAGTGTCGGCGTTGAGATTTCAAACGCATATTATCAAAAATATCAAGGATGGTATAAAAAGAACGTAGGTAAGGAAAGACCAATCATGTCTGGTGCGTTAGCACAGAATAAACCTCTTAAAGACTTTACTTGGTTCTACCCAGAACAGATTGAGGCTCTTAAAGCCTTATACAAAGCAATCCACGAGGGATGTGATGTGCCTCTTCAGTCTCCGGCAAATAAGTGGGCTTTCGATAGCTCGGCAGCTGGTGGAAGCTGGAAAGGTTTTATGAATCACTTTCACTGTTCAAAAAAGAAGATTGACTGTGGTGGATTAGATATTGAAAAACTTTTAGAAGAAATTAAATGAAAATTACAAGAAGACAACTAAGAAGAATTATCAAAGAAGCAAGTGCTTCGTACGGTGAAAGATTGTATCGCGATATTGTTGGACACGAATTCCAACCGGATTATGTGTATCGACCGGTCCAACAGATGATGGGCCAGGCCCAACCTCAAAATCTAATAAAGTATCGTTCAGTCAACGAGGTAATGAAAGCAATTGCAAATTACTATCGTAAGAAATATGGACCAGATGATGCAAAAGCTTACATTCGTGCTAATCCAACCATTATAGATTTTTTAGAAAATGATTCTGAAGCTTTAAAAAGTATGCATCCCAGACGTTTTGGAGGAGATTCGTTTGGAAGACCTGGAATCTTATATTACAGCCCCTCTGAAATTAGCCTTTCATGGGGTAACGTGGATGCAGTTGCTGAGGCTGGTCAAGATTTCCAACGGCTCCCGGGAGACCTTGCACAGATTGCAGAACAATTATACAATGAAGATCGATTACTTCCCGCGTTTTTACACTTGATCACCGGTACACAGCCAAGAAATCATGTCAATCGCGCCAATGGTTACGGAAGTATTTCAAACTAATAAGGAAGATAAACAAAATGAAAGCAAACTCTGCGCGCAAGTTAAGACATTTGGTTCGTCGTATCATCGTAGAATCACAAAGCTTGGATAATCAGATTCTCAGTAGATCTGATTATATGCGTGGATTGATGTTATTTATTGAAAATAACCCGGGAACTACTACAGACGAAATGTTTGATTCTCCGGTTGCAAATGCAATTATTCCAATTGGTATAAGAGAAAGAGCAATATTGCTTTGGGTAAAGAAGCTAATCAAGGATGGTTTTATTATTTCAAAAAGATATAGGCTTTATTCAACTGGCAAAGCAGATTATGTAAATCACAATGTTGTTTTAGAAAACGTTATTATGGAAAGCGCCAAGTTCTCAAGTTATGATGCTTTCACAAGACAGGAAAATCTTGACCTTCGAATGATGGAACATGATAAAGGTCATATCGATCTAGAAAACAATTCTGCAATTGCGAAAGCTTTTCAAGTATATTCGGAAACAACAACAGTTTCTTTGTTTCGCGGAATATACAACACCGAAACACGGATGCTTTCAAATATGCAGCCAGGCGACACATTCCAATTTGGTCGTGTAACTTCACTATCAGAAAACTTTGAAATTGCAAAAAAGTTTGCAATAAATAAAAAAATCGTTGAGCTAGTACCAGGCACGAAAGGTTGTTTTAGTTTTGTCGATTTTCTGGTCGACTACTATGATGGATGGAAGCGAAAGGATCCTATGGACTACGAAATGCAGGATGGTGAATGGCGCAAAGGATCGGCGGAAAGAGAGGCCGAATGGTTCGTATCCGGGGATACACAATTTCAGCTTTTAGACGTTGCAGAAAGAGATGGAATGACCGTGTACAAGATCAAAACTCTTTAAAATAATACGTATAAATACTCTTACTAATGGTTATAATAGAGAAAATCATTAGGAGTTTTTATGATCAATTATCTTTATCGGCCAACAAACCTGCAAGTCTCCAGTAAAATCGTTCATCAAGGCGATAGGGTGCCATTTAAGTGGGCCGGCGCTAAAAATAGGATGTTTAAAAAATACATTTCAACTGGATTCTTTCCGGCAAAGCAACCAAAAATATTTGTTGACATGTTTGCAGGTACTGGTGCGGTTGGACGTTGGATAGCTCAAAATTATCCAAATACGACGGTAGTTCTAAACGAAACTTGTGGTGAATTAGTTGGTATGTATAAACAGCTTAAGACCAAGAATTATAATGCGTTCATTGCAGCATATAGTAAGCATGTTAAAGCATATGCAAGTTATTCTACTGTTGAAGATCGTAAAAAATATTATTACGGTGTTAGAAACCAATACGCGTTATCCTATCAAAACATGACTCCAGCAGAAGAAGCTGCAGCTCTTTTCTATATGCTACAAACGGGCTTCAATGGAATATGGCAGACATCAGACAACTTTAACAATAGATACGCGTCGCCCGCTGGACTAATGACTTGGAAGCCTTCTGGCGATCTATTTGATATTAATAGAATAAAAAAATATTCAGAGTTTATTGATCGCTGTGTATTACTTAATGATGACTTTGAAGCAACTTCGTGCTTTATGGGTTCCGATACCTGGTTTTATGCTGATCCACCATATCGTGTTTCAAAAGCAAAATATGCATCAGCAGGTGATTTTACAAACAACGATCAAATTAGATTATGTAATTTTCTTAATGATGCACACAAGGCAAATGATATGTGTTCAATGAGCAACAGAGAAGATTCAGATAAGCAAATTGGAAAAGAAGTTGGTACAATAACTAAGGGTTGGTTTGCTGATAAATTTAACGATGACTGGAATGTTTCGTATTATGATGTTAAATACACAGCTGGCCGACACAACTTAGGTCAAAAAGGAAAAGAAGTTCTTATTAAAAATTATTAAATGGAGTCAAAGTGATATTTGATCTTTACGGTGATGGAATAGGCACAGTAGAATACGTACAACACATGGGCGAAGACATAACTATTGTGAACAGCGCAAGAGTTAGCTTTGGAAAACACAAGGAGACGATGGATGAAAAAGACAGAAAACTTATCAGATATCTCATCAAGCACAGACACACATCAACCCTCGAACACAATATTGCTACGTTTAGGTTTGTGGTACCTCTGTATGTGCGTAGCCAGCACCATCGTCATAGAACTTGGTCTTATAACGAAATTAGTCGTCGATATACTGCAGAAAATTTGAGATTTTATGAGCCACAAAAATTTAGAACACAACACAAATCAAACCGACAAGCCTCCAATCATGATGAGTTGGATCCGATTATGGGATACTTTGAAGATGGCGGACCTAACTACGCAAGCGCATCTATTAGAAGTCATCATCGCAACAGTGTATGTTTATACAACTCATTAATGGAAAAGGGCGTATGCAGGGAACAGGCAAGAGGCGTTTTGCCACAGAACATGTACACCGAATATTATGGAACAGCTAACTTAAATAATCTTCTAAAATTTTGCGGGTTGCGTCTTCATGATGGTGCGCAGCTTGAAATACAAAAAGTTGCTGAGGGTATAATTGGCATATGCAAAAATCTTTGGCCTATCACAATCGAAGCATACATTGCTAGTTTGGAAGACCGAGCACTAGCTGAAAGGCTAGAAAATATCGAGATTATTAAGGCCAAACCGCATAATTAGAAATAGAGTTTTCTTTTGTTGTGCGTTGCGTATCTACATTTATTTTAGGGGATATCCTATGACCGGTGATAATAATGGATGGAATGAATATTCACGTATGGTTTTAAAAGAGCTCGAAGTATTGGCCGCTGGAATCAATGGCTTAAAAACAGAAATCGAAGGTTTAAAACGTGAGATTACAGAGATGAGAGCAAGAGAAGACAAAGTTTCAGAATTGGTTGATTGGAAAAAAAGAGTCGATGAAGTCGCGTCACCATCTCAATTGAGAGACTTACAGGACCAAGTATCAGCTCTTCAAGACTTTAAAATAAAGGCAACCACAGCATTTATTGCAGCCCAGATGGTCGTTGCAGGTGCTTTTACATTGTTAAAGCTAATCTGACACATACTTATATACTGAAATGCTAAATCGATATTTTTAAAGGAGCTATCATGAGAATATCAAAAAGACGCTTACGCATGATTATTAAAGAAGAATATACAAAACTTAAAAGACAAGGGTTGTTGAGTGAATCTAGATTCAGCAGCAGAGGATCTTCGTCTAGATTAACAGTATCTCAGCTCAGAAGACTGATCAGAGAAGCGCTCGATGAAGAAGATGATTCTGAAGAGGAAGATGATAAACCAGGTCCGGGTGAGGACGCTGAGGGCCGAATGGGTGCTGGTGATCCTAAAAACGCAAAGAAAAACCCAAGAAAGAAAAAACCCAAAGCGCAAGACATGAGATAAATCCTTCAATCCGGAGAAACCAATGAGAATATCAAAAAGACATCTTAAAAGAATCATCAAAGAAGAATATACAAAATTAAAACGCCAAGGACTTATTAGTGAAGGTTTTCGCGATATGCGCGGTGGCCATGGCCGTCAAATGAGCTTGCAAGATTACGAAGAGCAAGACCCAAACATGATGGAAGACAATTATGACGCTGCAGTGGAAGAGTGTATGGCTGCTATTCCAGGAATGATGAAAAAGATTATTTCAATGGGAATGGGACACACTGTAATGAATGACATTTATCATATCTGCGCGCCAATCTGCAAAAGCTACGGCGTTGATGCTGACGAAGTTTCAGAAGAAATTATGGAAAGACTTGGATACTAAAGATGAAAGTGACCAAGAGACAGATAAAGCGTATTATTCGTGAAGAATACAATAAGATGCGTAGAGAACAGCGTATTGTTACTGAAAGCTATTTTAAAAACCTTTTAGTAGAAATAGAGGATCATCTTTTGTATTTGGCTGACATGCATGCCGGTAGTGTACCTATTGAAAAGGTTGTACGGCCATTAAAAAGAAAGTTTAAGCATTTCTCTGGAATGACAAGGGCTACAGTTTTTGCAGAGCTTATGGAAATGCAGCCCTATTTTAGCGTGATACGGATTGATGGTGACAACATAATTTCTTACTAAAAACTTTCTATAAAACGCAAATGACTCCTGTATAATCTAATACAACTGATTATATAGGAGTTTTTTATGCCTGAAGGACCTGAAGTCAAACGGATTGGTGAAGGATTAGCCCGAGCCATTTCTGGTAAAACACTTATAGAAGCCAACATATTGTCTGGCAGATATGCAAAAAAACCACCATCCGGGTGGGAACACATCAACGCTTCAATTCCGCTGCGCGTTATTGGCGCTGGTGTACACGGAAAGTTTTTGTATTGGTTGTGCGATAATGAAACCTTCTTTTATTCAACTCTTGGAATGACTGGTTCTTGGAATAAAAAAGCAAAGAAGAATGCACGATTGGAGTTCAAATTTTCTGATGGAAGTTCAGTGTATTATAACGACACTAGAAATTTCGGTACATTCAAGGTCGTTAAAGGAAAGCAAAACCTTATTGACAAACTTACTGGTCTAGGTCCAGATATGTTAGCTGAGGATGTAACCGACCAAAAGTTTACCGAACGCCTAAGAAAAAAATCTAACTGGGGTATAACAAAAGCACTCATGGACCAGTCAGTAATTTGTGGTGTTGGAAATTATATAAAAGCTGATTCGCTTTGGCTAGCCAAGATTAATCCTCACAAAACAGTGTCCGAATTAACGGATGGTGAGTTGTCTATATTAAATCGTTCAATCAAAAAAATCATTAGAGAATCTTATGAATCTGGTGGTGCAACGATTAAGTCATACTCTGGTTTTGATGACGAGGATGGCGAGTATGGTAGACGTTTTTTGGTTTACGGCCAGGACACCGACCCTGATGGAAATGAAGTTATCAGGGAAGAAACAGCTGATAAAAGAAATACTCATTGGGTCCCGGTAGTACAAAAATGAAAATTGGCGATCTGGTAAGAGTTGTGGAGTCTCATATTAGCGCGGGTGACTCCGGAGTGGTAGTTGAATGCACAAATAAGGCAGTAAACGTTTATTGGGCAGCTGCAGATGCAACATACTGGATAGAAAAAATATATCTCGAGGTCATACATGAAAATTAAAACTATCTTAGCGGATCCACCATGGAAACTTTGTACCGGCGGGTCAAAGTCGCTAGCCGTGCATACACATTATCCAGTCCAGAAAAAAGACGAAATAATTCAAACAATGAAAGATTGGCTTGACCAATACGATATTGCAGACGAAGCTCATCTATATCTATGGACCGTCAATTCATATTCTGCTGGTTACAGTCGAGGCATATTGGATGCTGTTGATGTATGTAATGCGCTAGGATTTAAGCCGATAACAAATATAGTATGGACTAAGCCTCAATCAAATCCAACCCCATATGGTCAAAGAGCTGTTGAGCTATGTTTATTTGGAGCGCGTTGGAGAAAAGGTATGCATAGGGAAGTGATGTACAAGGGGACTCAAAACCCCGAATGTGTTGCAAATCCTGGATTAGTCAAGAGTGTCGATTGGTTTACGGCAGATAGACGTGACCACTCGCGAAAACCCGACGAGTTCTATAATTATATTATGAACCGTTCACAAGGACCCTATCTAGAGCTCTACAGTCGAACCACTCATCCAGGCTGGAATGTAGTAGGAAATCAAACTGATAAATTTAAAATAGGAAATTAATATGAAGTCAAAAGACGAACTTTCACGTGATTTTGTAAAAATTAATCGATTGCACCGTGACTTGAAGTGGATGGTTTATGATCCAGAATATGATAAGCAAGAATTAAAAGATGCCGTCAAAGTACTGGCAGAAATTAAAGAAATCATTAGAAAAAAACTGGAATAGATATGTCACAAAAAAAGAGAAAAGACGCAGATGGATCTTCTGGCGTAGATCTATTGGATAAGGATAAAGCTAAGAACAAGGTTAGGCCACCTAGTAAATATAAAGTCGTGTATCACAATGATAACTTTACGCCAATGGATTTAGTTGTCTTGTCATTAATACATTTTTTTAAGCGAGAACCTACCGCTGCTTTTCAAATCATGATGCATGTACACGAAAAGGGAAGAGGTGTCGCTCAAGGAGGACTATCGCGAGAAATTGCTGAAACAAAATGCGATCGCGTGGTACAATGGTTTAAGTCACAAGGATATCCCTTGTTGGCAACTTTCGAAAAGGAATAGGAGAGAAAAAATGGCTAATACATCATTAACTTTAGACGATAAAACTATCGGACAAATCGCAAAATGCGTGCAAGTTGCAATTTTAACTGGTACAGACGTTGTAGATCATTTACGTCAGTTACAGCTTACTGTAAATACAGAAACATCAAGTATTACTGTTACTGATGAATATTTATCTGTATTCAATGCAAATATTGAAAAAATGTTACAAGAGGCTGCAGAAAAGGCAACGGAACAGGCGCAAAATGAACCACAACAACTAAGTTTATTTGAGTAAATAATAGTGAAGGCTAGGCAGAAAAAGAGAATTAAGGATACCGCAGCATTAGTAAAAAACGTAAAGGAAATGCATGATGATATGCATTCCTTGTATATCGAATATGATTTGGACCTTAAGGATTTCTTTTTAAGCCTGGCTGGAGCTGATAACAATAAACAACAACCCAAGCCAAAAACAGGTCAAGAAAGCGAAACGTTTGAATCTCATGATATATCGGTGTCTAAAGAAAATCAGACATATGATGAACAGCCGGGCGAAACATCAAAATCAAAGAAAGCTCCCCCAAAATCAAAGGGACGTCCACCAAAGCGAAAAATTAAAGAAGTCTATAGAGCAATAATGAAATTGTGCCATCCGGACAAAATGAAAATGGAAGATCTGGAAGAAAGAGAGTATTATCGACGAAAGGCAGCTCTCAAAATATGTTCAGATGCTTATCCAAAGAATGATTATGAAGCCCTGATATTTGCGGCCGCATTGGTTGAAATATATGTACCTGGAGTTTCAGAAAAAGAATACATCGATAACCTTAATAGCCTTTACTCAAAATACAACCAAAACATATCCAGGATTCAGACTAGTGTAGAATGGGCTTGGGGAACAAACTGGGATACTCTTGAATCAAGATATAAAATTATCTCAATGCTTTGCGCAGCAAGAGGTATTCCATTGCCTGAAAAGATACAGGTTATTGAAAAATTAATCGAACATGAAACAAAATAAATAAAAATCCGTGTGAACCCTTGCAGAATGGGGTAAATTATATATGTAAGGAGAAACCTTGCAGGTTCATCATGGAGTAATTATGACCAAAAAACTGACAATGTTTGACCGCGCTAAGCGCACCTCTTTGGGTAGCCTTTGGCGCACCGGCTTCGTTACGGAGTACGGCGCAGAAGACAAGTTTGCAGCTGCTGTGGCTGCTCATGACAGCGCTTGGCTCGAGCACAAGGAACTTTGCGCCGAGCAAAAGATTAAGCGTTTAGAGGATAAAGGCGTGACAGCAGATCAAAAGCTGCTTTCAAAAGAACTTGAACAGCTTGAAAAAAGCATCGCCCACTCAGCATACCGTAACGACGGTTGGCTGAATGCAAGACAGCTTGAGCTCAGTCAATACGGAATGGTGATTGACATCATCGCGTACCGCGCCCTTTGTAAACTTCAAAAGTAGGAGAAAGAATATGTATCGCACACACGAAGAAATATACGGTATCACGGAAGAACAAATGAATGAAAGACATGCAAAAAACGAATTGCTTGGTCAAATTGAACAACAATCCAAAGTTGCTGGCAGTCATGACCGCCTCCATAAACAACATCTACCAACATGGACAATCAAACACGCTCAAGAGGCTTACAAGCGATCAGCCAGGGTACTTGACTTGATCTCAAGTGTAGAAACCTCTCCAGAACTCACTGAAGGAAACAAGCTGTGGATTCAGACACGCTTTGAGTTAGCTCAGCAGCTCATGGAAAAATATTCTTGGGTAGCAACAAGACTTGACGAACCTTATAAATCATAATCATCGAGGAGAAAAAATGACAGAAAAACAATTTCAGAAAAAAGCACTTGCAGTCATCAAGGCAACACCCGGGCTTACACGAATGGAATGGTTCGAAGCAACCTGTGAAAAGGATAATCAAAACTGTTTGACATGGCATCAGTTTAAGTTCCAGGTGGCATTGCAGCTTATTCTCGGCGGCCATGTGAAGGCTGAAGGAGACAAGTTCTTTCATGTATTACATAAACAAACACCAGATACAAAGGATGCAAAATGAAACGCGTATTATTTGCTCACGGAAAAGAGGGTAGCCCTAATGGGACAAAAGCAATGATGCTAAAAGACAAATTTGACGTCACTATTCCTAAACTTACAAACAGCTATGAGATGGTTGATTTTCTTGAAGATTTAGACATTATCGAAAATATCGGCAAAGAAGTTGACGTCATGATTGGAAGTAGTCGCGGTGGAGCACTAGTGGCTCAGGCCAGAAATGACGTGCGCAAAATTTTGATATGTCCTGCATGGAAAAAATTCAAAACACTTTTGCTTCCGTATCTCACCGCGGACGATATCATTATTCACAGTAAGGCCGATGATTTAGTGCCTTTTGAGGATAGCGTCCTCTTACGAGACACTTACGGATGTACACTGATAGAAGCCGGTTATGATCACCGCATGGGCGATGATGAAACACTCGCATTGATCGAAGAAACAGTTAGAAAAGTACTTGAAGGAGAATTATAATGACACAACCATGGGATCCAGAATACAGAAGACCTCGAAAAAGAAAACGTACAAGTTTACGCTACAGAGTTAAGAGAAAAATAAAAACAGGATTGTTTGCTTTAGGGCTTGTCTCTGTCTGCTATATGGCAGTAGCAAAGCACACAATTGCGGCAGCTAATTCTGTAAAATAACGCAGCAGCATGTAGAATGACATGTCTGTTTAAATTAAATTTAGGAGTAATTTATGAGTAGAACCCCGAAAAACTTTGTTGGTCTTCACGCCCATGATGGCTTTAGTACCTTCGATGGATTAGATTATCCGCAAGATCATATTGATTTCGTGATTGAGAATGGCATGAATGCGTTGGCAATCACAAACCATGGCCACATGAATTCATTTGCACATGCATATTTGCATTCTCAAAAAGTAAATAAATCTGGAACGCCTTTTAAGTTCATTCCAGGGTGCGAAATGTACGTACATCCTGATTTGCAGGTTTGGCAGGCTCAATATGATTTGGCTCGTGCGAACAAGAAAGGTGACGATGTTGAAATCGCCAGATTAAAGGATCTTTTAAAAGAGCTGGATGCGCTAGCGTCTTCTGACGACAACGTTGCTGAAAGCGATACAGACGATGCTGGACTTACGGTTGAAAACGAAGAGGAAACAAAGTCAGGTAAGTTTTACGATCCAGTAAAAAGACGGCACCACTTGGTTGTTTTGCCAAAGACCTCTGTCGGCTTGCAACGGCTTTTCCATTTGGTTTCTAGAGGGTATAAAGAGGGATTCTATCGCTTTCCACGAGTCGATTATAATATGATCCGTGAAGCTGCAGAAGGCGGCCACATTATATTATCTACAGCATGCTTGGGCGGTCCGCTGTCGTATGAAGTATTCAGACACTTTCAAGACAAAGAGTTTGATGATTTAGTTCCAGAGTTGCTTGATGATTCTGCAACTATGGACAAAGTGATGGCGAGTGTAGAGACCGGCTACAATCAGCTGGTTGCATCTGTCGGTCCGGACAATCTTTACCTTGAATTGCAGTTTAACAGACTGAACGCACAGCATTTAGTTAATCGTGCACTCATTACTTTTGCGAAACAAAATAATCTAGAACACATGTTAATCGTGACTTGTGACTCTCATTATTCTCGCCCGGGACACTGGAAAGAAAGAGAGTTATACAAAAAACTAGGTTGGCTTGGCCACAAGAGTTTCGATCCATCCCAACTTCCACAGTCAATTGATGAGCTCAAGTGTGAGCTGTATCCTAAGAACGCAGAGCAGGTCTGGGACACTTACAGAAAAACAACTGTAAACTATGAATGGTATAACGATGAAATCGTCTGTGACGCGATAGAGAGAACCCATCAAATTGCTTTTGATGTGATCGAGGATATTCATCCTAATACAGACATGAAGCTGCCGTCTTATACAATACCGAAGGGTAAAGATGCGAACACAGCAATGATAGAAGCGTGTAAAGCTGGTCTTATTAAAAAAGGCTTGCATCGTGACAGAAAATACGTTGATCAACTTAAGCATGAATTGAGAGTAATCTTTGACAAAGAGTTTGCAGAATATTTTATCACAACAAAAGCGATTATTGACCTTGCCAAAAAGCATATGTTTGTCGGACCGGGCCGCGGCTCTGGTGCTGGATCTCTAGTAAATTATGTTCTTGGAATTACAGATGTAGATCCTCTAAAATATGGTCTACTATTCTCGAGATTCATGGATCCTAACAGATCAGATTATCCGGATATTGACACGGACATTGGTGACCGCGATAAACTTCTTCACTTGATGCGTGATAAGTTCGGCCATGACAACATTGTACCCATTTCAAATTATAACAGGTTTCAGCTGAAGTCATTAGTAAAAGACATTTCAAGATTTTATGGACTTGATTTCTCATACGTGAACAAGGCACTAGCTCCACTTGAGCGTGATATAAAACAGGGACTACGTAACGATGGTGTAGAGCTAAATGGTCCAGTTCAGCCAACGTTCGAATGGGCTATGAAGTATTCTCCAGCTTTCCAAGAACTAATCGATAATCACCCTGAGATTGCTGAACCGATCGGAGTATTGTTTAAACAGAACAAGGCGCTCGGTCGACATGCTGGCGGTGTCATCGTCTCAGAAAACATTGCTGAGAGAATGCCGCTTATTATGGCAAAAGGTGAACTACAAACACCGTGGGTAGAAGGCGCGTCATACAAACACTTAGAGCATTTTGGTTGGGTTAAGTTTGATCTGCTTGGCTTAGAAACTCTTCGTATCATGGAACGCACTATCGAACTTATTCTCAAACGTAAGAAAGGTTACACCGATGTTACATTCGGACAAATCAAATACTGGTTTGATCACAACATGGGTAACGATGTGATCGATTGGGATGACCAAGAAGTGTACAAGGTCTATGAAGAAGGTCGTTGGGCTGGCATCTTCCAGTGTACTAACAACGGCGCGCAAAGATTGTTTCAACGAGCAAAGCCAAAATCCATCCTTGATATTGCTGCTTTGACTTCAATCTATCGTCCTGGTCCGCTTGCTATGAGCATTGACAAGAAATACGTTAAGGCCAAAAACAATCCGGAAGATATCAAATATGATCATCCCATTCTTGAGGAAATACTTTCAGAAACCTATGGAATGCTAGTGTTTCAGGAACAGACAATGGCCATCGTAAATAGGCTTGGCCAAATACCTTTGGATGAGTGTAACTCAATTCGTAAAATGATGAAACCACAGCAGTCCTCTGCAGAAGCAACGCGTAAAGCGAAAGCACTCAAAAGCCGTATTGTTGATGGGTTTATGGCATCCGGACTAGATCCATATCAGGCTGACAAGCTATACGCAAACATTATGAAGTTTACGGCGTATTCTTTCAACAAGTCTCATGCTGTGGCATACGCTATGGACTCTTACTATTGTGCATGGCTGATGACATACTATGAAGAGGAGTGGCTCTGTGCATATCTAGAATCCATGGAAAAGAATGCAGACAAGCGTAACAAAGCATTCAGTGAAGTAAAAGCCCTGGGGTATGAAATCGTTCCAATCGATATTAATTATGCAACCGATTCTTGGGCTATCTTAGATGGAAAGAAGTTTATGCCTTCGTTCTCGTCTTGTAAAGGTATTGGAGATGCTGCCATTCATGAGATAATTGCTTTGCGTAATAAGCAGAAGGGCAAGCGTTTTTCTACCATCGAGTCTATCATGTACGACAAAGATATGGTTTGGCAGCTTTCCAAGTTTAATAAGAAGGCAATGGAGGCTCTGGTGAATATTAAGGCCTTCGATTCTATGAATATAGTTGGCTTATCAAGTCGATTTGAGAATTACAATCATATGCGTGAGGCACTCATCCCGGGATGGCAAAAGTGGAAAAAGCGCCTGAAGAGTGATCCAAAGAGAGGCTATAACGATATGTTAGCGTCAATTGAGTCGACCGCAGGAACACCGGCGTTTACCAGGAAAGAAATCATCCAGAATGAAATGAATCATTTAGGATCTGTATCTATCGAAACATTGATACCGCCAAGATATATTGCACGATTCAACGAGGAACAATGGTCTCCAGTTGACGAGTTTGATAACCCTAACAAGCCCTATTGGTTCGTTGTTGTTCAGGCTGTAAAGAAAAAGACAAAGACTGGAAGAAATTATCTTCGATTGAAAATCATGGGATCAAACGGAAAACAGTACTGGTGTAATTGCTGGGGCTGGAACGGTGTCGACACTGTGGATCCATACACGGTTTGTGTAGGTTACATTAGTGAAAACTCTTTTGGTAAGTCTACAAAATGGTCAAAAATGGAAATATTCCTTGGTTGAAAAATTATAAACTTATGATTTTTTGATTATAATGTAGCAAAGATCTGAAGGGAGAATTGATGAAAACAGTATCTGATGTACGCAATATGTTTGCGCAAAAATACCTCAACAATGAATTTGTTGTCGACAAGTCTGGTTGCAAAATGCTTGAAGTGCTTGGTGTATCTTTCATTGCTGATGATGAAACCATATTTGGAAAAGTAAACTATGCGTACATTAAGAAAGAACTAGACTGGTATTTAAGTCAATCTCTCAATGTTTATAACATACCTGATACCCCTACAATCTGGAAGCAAGTTGCGACAGCTGAAGGCCAGATTAATTCCAACTACGGATATCTTATATTTTCTGACGTCAATGGCCATCAATACGATTATGCCTTGAAGGCTTTGCTAGCTGATGAAAACACACGTCGTGCTTGCATGATTTACACTCGGCCTTCTATTCAAACTGAATACAACACGGCTGACATGTCAGATTTTATTTGCACCAATGCGGTAACTTACTTCATAAGAGATAATCGATTGAGCTGTGTTGTGCAGATGCGTTCGAATGATATATGGGCTGGATACCGAAACGACTATGCGTGGCAGAAATGGGTATTAGAAAAGCTACATTCAGATCTTTTGAATAAATACGATAATTTAGAAATCGGCGATATAATCTGGAACGCTTCTTCTCTACACATGTATGAAAGAAACTTTGGGTTAATAAGAAAATTTAATAAAATCGGTCTTTACAAATAGGAGAAAACTATGTCAAACATATTAAAGGAAGCAGATCAAATCATCAACGAAAGATCTGAAGAAAAAGAACGTCAATACGGCCCTTTCAGCGAAGGTATGAAAAGAGCGGCTATGATTGCATCAGGTATGACCGGCAGAACTTGGTCAGCCCACGATATGTATATTGCTATGATTGCACTTAAGTTTTCTCGACAATCTTATAACTTTAAAGAAGATAATCTTCTTGATGCCGTGGCATACATCGGCGCGTGGCAAAATTTTATCGATGAAGAGAGACCAGCTCACGAAGGTCCGGATTCACACGATGATATATCAATTTCAAACAACAAAACTCTTCTTACTGAAGATAACAACGAAGCGAGCCCAGATGATCCTAGGGCTCTGCTAAAAGCAATGATTGCAATGGAAGGAAAAAAATGAGAATAGCAAAAACAAGAAAAGTAAAAACTCCAACCCGCGGTACCAAAGGCTCGGCTGGTATTGATTTCTATGTTCCAGATAATTATCCTGCAGATATAGGACCGATCGACCCAGGGCATGCAGTGTTTGTTCCTTCCGGAATTAGTGCAAAAGTCCCAGATGGCTATGCGCTGATTGCATTTAATAAATCTGGTGTAGCTCTAAAAAAAGGCCTTACTGTTGGAGCTTGTGTTGTTGATTCCGATTATCAAGGAGAAATCCATCTTCATCTCGTTAATACGTCTACCAAACCCGTACACATTGAACCCGGCGAAAAGCTAGTACAGTTCTTGCTTGTACCGGTCGACCATTGTGATATTGAGGTAGTTGACAGAGATACACTTTTCCAATCTGAGTCTCAGAGAGGCGCCGGCGGATTTGGAAGTACGGGAGTCAAGTAAATGGATAAGGTGATAGTAACCGGTGGTGCCGGATTTATCGGACACCACTTAGTAAAAAAACTAGTATCATTGGGCAAATTCGTATATGTAGTAGATGATCAAAGTTCAGCAGTAGTCAATCCATTAACGACGCCGCCTGATACACATGTACGTGAAGTGCTACCTCAGATGCTAGAATTTTATAATGTCGATACAGACCCAGCTAATCCTGGAGTCGTGTATTTAAATTGCGATTATTCTAGTTTAGCAATCCTAAAATTAATTTATACTGGTCAAATTAAGACTGTGTTTCATTTAGCTGCAAAACCTCGAGTTGAATGGTCAGTCCAACATCCGGTTGTGTCGACTACGGAAAACTTTGCAAAAGTTTTGCCTCTATTAAAAGCATGTGCAGCCAAAAACACGAGATTTGTATTTAGTTCAACCGCTGCTGTTTATGGAGATGTAAAAACACTACCGACTCTGGAAGGCGACAACACGAATCCTAAAAGTCCATATGGGCTGGCAAAACTATGTGTTGAGCAATACATGGATTTATTCAATGAATTATACGATCTAGATTATGCTGCTCTACGTTACTTCAATGTTTACGGGCCAGGGCAGCCCGGCGACAGTCCTTATTCGACAGTTGTGTCAGCTTGGTGTGCTAAGGCTCTTGCCGGAGAAGCATTAAGATCTGATGGCGATGGAGAACAGACCAGAGACATGGTTTATGTAGACGATGTGGTGTCAGCCAATATCTTGGTAAGTGAAATCACAGATCTACCACATAGAGTGTTTAACGTTGGTAGTGGGCAAAGCGTATCAAACAATTACATCAGGCAAAAATTTGTCGACAAAGGTCACAGTAAGGTGAAACATGCAGATGCTCGGCCTGGTGATGTACGAGATACTTTGGCCGGTATTGAAAAATTAGAAAGTCTTGGTTGGAAAGCTGAAACTGCTTTCGATGCTGGACTACAGAAAGTTTTCGATTATTGGAATATTTAATGAGCTTGGTGTTTTTGTTTAAACACATGCGGTTGAATACTTATACACGTTTCGAAACGATACAACGGAGAATACACGATGTTAGAACCATCTTCTATTAATACTGTTATTTATCACGCCAACTGCAACGACGGATTTGGCGCTTGTTATTCTGCTTGGAAGCTATTGGGTAATCGATGCGAATATATTGCATGCGCGCACGGAGATCCAGCACCTGACGTCACCGGTCGAAGAGTAGCAATTCTTGATTTTTCATTTAATAATGCAACGACAAAGGCGATGATAGAGCAGGCGGAATCGTTGATCGTGATCGATCATCACAAGTCGGCTGTTGTTGAGTTGCACGATATATCAAATACTATTTTTGATATGAATAAATCCGGGGCAATGCTTGCTTGGGAGTTCTTTCATCCTGGAAAAGAGCCTCCTAAGTTTGTACAATATATCGAAGATCGGGATTTATGGAAATGGGAACTTCCTTATTCAAAGGAATTCTCAGCAGCGTTTGATATGGTGCCATGGGACTTTCATGAGTATGAAAAGTTTGAAGATGATTCGGTTTTTGACGATGCTGTAAAGCGTGGATCATATATTTTGGCGTATTCAAAAACCGTCATTAAGAAGATTTGTGATAAAGCGGTTTCCAGAAAGTTTGATGATTACGATGTCATGGTTGTAAACTCTTCCCACTGGATGTCTGAGATCGGATCGTCTTTGGCAAAAGACTGTGACTTCGCCATGATATGGTATTATGACCATGATGAAAAGAACTACAAGTGTTCATTGCGCGCATTTCACGATACCATCGATGTGAGCGAAATCGCTAAAAAGTTTGGTGGCGGCGGTCATAGAAAGGCGGCTGGTTTTGTTCTTGCAAAGTCTAAACACCCAGATTCCATATTCATTCAACATGTAGAAGAAGAATCTATTTTGCCCGACGGAGAGTTCGGTGCAGACTAGACCTAGCTGGAATAGAATTTGGATGGACTTTGCTGAAACTATATCTCAGCGTAGTTATGATCCTAATTTTAAGGTTGGTTGTTGTATTGTCACAGATGATAACTGTCAGGTGCTAGCAATTGGCTACAACGGCAATCATAAGGGCGGACCTAATAAAAGAGAATCAGACACACCAGGGCATTCAGGGTTTATACACGCTGAAATTAATGCGTTAATTAAGTTGGACTATAATAATCCAAAATCAAAGAAAATGTATTTGACACTGAGTCCATGTTCGGCTTGTGCAAAGGCCATCATCAATGGCGGTATTAATAAAGTTTTTTATAAAGAACAATATCGCTGTACTGCTGGAATCGAGTTACTTCGAGAATGCGGAATTGTTGTCGAGCAGATTACAGATTAAATTAGTTAAAACACAACGTAGACTATAATTATAAACAGACATTGAAGCGCTTGTAGTATATTTATACAAAAATGCATTAAGTTTGGAGTAAATACATGTTAATGATTGAAAGCTTGTCACGCGGCGCCATTGCTGACGCTATCTACACACTTGAACAGATCGATAAGATTGGCTCTAGGGCTTTGGCTTTAAATGAAGCAATAGACAGTGGCCTTTTAACAGAGTCTCGCCAAAGACTGCTTATGGAAGATTTAGACAAGGCAATGAAAGATCTGCAGACTCAATCACAATCAAGTTTAGGTAAACTCGATAAGGCAATCGCTTTTATTGAAAACTTTTTAACTATCGGAACACAAGGTAAAGGAGTCGCTATATGGGATCTGATCGCTGAATCTTTTGGGGTTGCCAAGGAAAAGGTTAGTGAACTAACAACTATTGATCTGGGTGCAATCGGCAACATGAAGGCCTTCTTTAACGAGGGTGGAAAGTTAGCCGCAATCATGGATGCTCTTTCGGCTGAAATGAATCTTATGGCAGTCTATATTAAGATTCTATCTGGAGCATTTTCCCAAACTATTCGACAAATGAAAGCGCTTCCTGCAAATCTTAAAGAAAAAGGCGACAAAAAACTAACTTTGAGAGCTTATCTAGATAGCGACCAAAACCGGTTCTCAGAAGAGGAAAAGGGAAAAACAATATCTAGCGGTGATTTTGAGGGCGGCTTACTTGATGTTATGCAGGATATTCAAGCGAAAAACGGTGGTTATACCTGGAGTATCAAGGGAATAAAGAACTGGTTTGGTGATAACAAAAAGGGTATGGGTATCGCCGCTCTTGCTGGTGGGATTGGTGCCATAGCCGGTTTGGCAACGGGTGGTTTGGCATTGGGTCCATTAGCCGCGCTTGCTGCTAAAGGTGCCGCTGTTGGAGGCGGTCTATTCGGCTTGGGCGGACTCGCAAAGGGTAGAGGCGCTGGTAGTCGAACTCCTAAAAACGCTCCAGAAGCATATGAGACTTCAAACGAAGCAATTGCAAAAGCTCTTTTAGATTCAGAGGTTAATAAACTTGAGGCTTTGATACCAGCCTTCGTAAAAGCTGTTAAGGGAGTTGACCCGGACGAGTTTGCAAAAGCATCAGAAGAGGCAAAAGAAGCATTGCAGTATATTCAGGATGGTATAAGACCTGGAGATCTTATTGACGACCACCTTAAGGCAAATCCAAGCGGATCCGAAAAGTTAAAACAACTTCGTGACCTGGACCCGGAAACGACGGAAGCAATTCTAGTTCAAACATTAGGAAACGACAACTCAGGCATAGAACAATATAAAAATACAACGATTTATAAAAATCTTGAAATGATCAGGAATGAGTTGGTGAAAGAAGCTGTCGAAGAGACTGAGGACATTCTTCTCGAAGACGGTGACATGGCTCATGACTTTACTATGATGGATTTATTGTTTGAGGAAAAGAAAGACGGCAAGAAGAAAAAGGGCAAGGGTAAGAAAAAAGGCAAAGGAAAGGGCAAAGATAAATCCGGGAAATCAGACGATAAGCCTGGGGTTACAAAGCCCGAATACAAAAAAATGAAGGGCAAAATGCAGGCCAAAGGCGAAAGAAGTTTAGAGAAAGCAGAACGCAAGCCTGACAAAGCCGGCAAGTACTCAAAACAAGTCGACAAATACGAAGACAAGATAAACAGGAAAATGGTCAACAAGGACAGGCAACGCAACATCACAGCAATTGCTGATGAGTTTGAAAAGAAGATCATGGCACTTGAGGACGAAAAGGACACTGGCCGCGAAGATGCCGACACGGAAACTGAAGAGCAAGATGAGGAAAAAGACTCTGGCGTTAAAGCAATGCTTGGCCTGGATGAAAATCCAATAGTGAGAGACACGCGCAAAAAAGCAGAGAAGATTGTAGCTAATGTAAAGAAAAAAATCGCCGCCATTGCTGAGAGGCGACAAAGACGAAAACTCCTTGAAATGATCGATACTGTGAGTGATGGGACCAATTATTTCACTCTTCCTCCGGAGGACCTCGATGCCATCATCAATGACCTAAAAGATGGTGAAAAGATCAACATTCCAATACCGGATGGAACATCACCAGATGTTGTCGAAGACGTTGAAGAAGTCGAGCTCAAGCTCAACGACGCGGTCGATGAACTACAACAGCTGGACAGAGACTCTGAGATTGACGCAGAAAACGAAAGATTAAGGCAAGAGGAGGATGCTGCTCGGCAGGCTGCTATAGACAAAGCCAATGCCGAACTGGCCCAGGCACTCAAAGATTTAGCCGAGAAACAGGCGCAAAGAGCAGAGCAGCAAGAAGAAACCGAAGGTGGCGAAAGCAAAAGATTCGATGGAGATCTTTTCATCAAGGGCAAACCATTGTCTAAATATGGAAATTTCTCTAAAGATAATCCACCAACAGGTCAAGGCGCAGCGTATCTACTGTTGCTTTACGGCGACGAAAACTATAGTAAGCTTCTTGGTGAGTCTAGACAGCTCACAAATGAGTCATATGACCGTAGACTTTTGAGACTTGCAGGTATTAAATAGGGGATCATGATGAACGAAAGAAAAGTTATTGCAAGAATCCGAAACGCCTACAAAAAACGCCTGACCGAAGCCGTTATTGCTGGCGCGCTTGAAGAAGTTGACATGTTCGACAAACGTGGTAATATGATATTGACACCGGATCTCAAGGTTAGACACAAGGCATCCGGATACGAATATACGATCGATCATATAGAAGGCGAAGGAGAGGACGCTGTGGTGTATCTCAGACATCCAGAGGAGCCAAGATTCTCAACTGCTGATGCGGAAACACCTTTAGTTGAAAAAACCAAGCTTCAAATGAAAGGTCTTAACGTTGCAAATATCTCTGGCGGAGGTATGTCTGACATGCCGGAAGAATTGTCTTTGGAAAAGCCTTCTGATGTAGAGAAAAAGGCACCGGCTTCGTTGTTGTCAATAACAAAGAAAGAGTTTGAAAACGAATACGAGGTAGAATAATGGATAAAACTTTGAAAGAAATGATTGCAGAAGATTTAGGACTTAAAAAAGACAAGTCTTTGAACGAATCATATGTAACTGCTGCCAAAAAATATGATGTTACTACTGAGCTGCTTTCAAAGAAAAATATTGAGGCGCATAATCAGTTATTGGCTCAATATGTCGACGATCTAAACACAGTGTCTGCCAAACTTGATACAGTATCACGTGAGGATGCTAACCTAAACCATTCAGAGTTTAGGGGTTTGAAGATCGATGAGACCTATAATTTGAATGCTGCCTACTTGCATGCCATGTTTTTCGAAAACATAGGAGACCCAAATTCAACAATCACTATGGATTCAATGACTTTTTTACGGCTAGAAAGAGACTTTGGTTCTTTCGATGCTTGGCAAAAAGATTTTATCGCATGTGGTCTATCGGCAAGAAACGGCTGGGCTGTAACTGTATACAACGACTTTCTTGGTAGATACATGAACGTTGTGGTTGATCTACATAGTTTAAACGTGCCTTTCTCTTCTAAACCTGTTATCGTATTAGATTGCTGGGAACATAGCTACTATCGTGACTATCTAAAAGATAGAAAGACATACATATACGCGATGATGAAGGAACTCAATTGGAGCCAGATTGAAAAGCGTGTTAAGATAGCTGAGAAGATAGCAAAAATTACCAAAAAATAAATCTCGGAGTAGCACCAATGAAAAACAGAAGATTAGCCGAACTTGCAGGATTGATTCATCGATCAACCACTGAAGAGCTTAAGCCTTTAAATGAATCCGCTCGACTCCTTCTAGAAGAAGAGGAAGAAGGCGGTGGTGATGACGAAGGCGGAGGAGAGGGCCTAGATCTATTTGGTGGCGAAGGCGGCGACGATGCTGGAGATGATGCTGGCGGAGATGAAGCCGGCGATGAGGGCGATGAAGAAAAAGGCGATGAAGATGCCGAAGAGGAAGCCGAACCAGAAGTTGAGCCGGCTGAAACTCTTAAAACAAAAGACATCGCAAAGTATGGTCCCGGTGAAATAGACAAAGAAATCGATTCCGTAATAACTAATATATTCTCGGATTCAACAATGCGTGCAAAAGTTCAATCGAAAACTTCGTTAGGTTATCCTGGCGCCGCAGAGCTTGATCTGGAAGAATCCTTCAGCAAATCCATGAAAAATAAATCACTTGCCTTTCTGATGGAGGATTCAAAAGAACCTGCATATGAGCAGATTGATATTGGTCATTTTACATCTGAGGTTGCACGCTATATAAATAATTACCAGAACCTATTGGATATTGAAGGTATGTTATTTAATAAAGCAAGACAATTTTTGTTGAACCAAATCGGAAAAGAAGCCGAAGGTGAGTTTGTTGAATTGCTGGCTACAAAGTTTGGTTTGGATTTTAAAGAAGACTTTACCGAAACTAGTCCCGCATTCAACCCTACGGCCGTTGGTGCCAGCGCAGCCGCGGGAGCATAATGTCAGCTCCGAAAAAATATGATTTCACCGGTCGGAAAAGCGTACATATTCATATCATGAAATCTCAGCATGCTGAATTTCGTTCTCGGGTAATGTTGGCTGGATTAACCATGCAAGACGTTTTAGAGGAATGCGCAATCCGGATTGCTGAAGGTGATTCATATATGGAGAAGTTAATAAATGATGTCATTGATAAAAAAGCTAAAGGCGAGCTTCAAGTTGCTAAAGCAGAAATTGAGTCTATCTACGAAGCAATTAAGTCAGCAAGAGACGACGAAGATACAGAATAGATTAGACGCATTAGAGAGCGAAAATAAGGAACTAGCACGTGCTCTTGAGGTTGTTACTAAATCGTTAATCTTGACGGCAAACAGCTTAGAAGAAATTGCGTTTGTTCAAAAGAAACACTTGATAGAAACTGAAGCGCTCATGATCGTAATAGAAGATCTAAATTCCTTGCTTAATCCAAAAAATAACCTTCTCAAATACGACTTACTCAACGAGCCACATAATTAATACTGTGGTCAAACCACGTTAATTGTAAACATCGTTTGAGGTATTGTATAATGTCAATAGAAGAAATTAAAGCAGCTGTGCAGAACATGCCGGCTGAAAAAGTAGATAAGTTAAAGAAAGATTTATATCTTGAAAGCAAATCAAAAGGTGTTTTAGATGCCGTACAGGAAAAGGTTATTTCTAGAAAGCTCCTTGTTTTTGCAGCTGCCACCACATTATTTATCTGGTCAGGCTTAGATGCAGATATTTGGGGTATGATTGCAATGTGCTACATCGGTGGACAGTCAGCAATCGATTTTGCAAAAATTTGGAAAGCATAAACCAGGAGAAATTGTGTTTGCTGTTTTATTATTTATTGGATTAGCTTTTGCTGATGATATTGTAACCATTCGTAAAGGCGAAAAAGCTCCATTTGATGGTACTTTACTTTCTCCAAATGCCGCGGCAAAGATTATCACCGAAACAGATTACACACTTGAAAAGTGTTTGATCGATGCCAGACGTGAAAAATCATTGCTTGAAGCTAAACTTACACTAGAAAGAAAAAATGTTGAATCTGAGCTAGCTGCCTGCACATTAAAGTACACTGAAATGCAAAAACTCTACGAACAGCAGATCGATTACTTGGAAAAACGATCATCGCTTCCTCAATGGCAAACTCCAGCATATTTCACCGGCGGTGTTGTTGTGGGCGCCGCTTTGGTTTATGGATCTAGCTTAATTTTAAAAAACATTCAATAGGTAAAAGATTATGAGCACTACAGACGACAAATTGGTTGGATATTTTGATACAGATGAGCCCGAATTGCCAATCGATGCGGCAGAACATACAAGCAGCCAGATATCTGTAGTTGCGCCTCCGATTGAAGATGAAAAGTACGTGCCGGCAACACCGAAAGAGTTAGGGGTTGCTGTTCAAGCCATAGCCGAGAAAGTACCTGCTGGCCAAGTGGAAAGATTTTATAAAGAAGCGCTTGACTTATTAGAGGATTGCGTCAATAAATCCAAAGATGTACCTGAAAATCTTTATCTAGCGGACGAGGAACCAATAAAAAGACCAATTATTGTGCAAAAAGAATCAAAAAAACGTGTGAACAGACGTCTAGTTGATTATATTATATATGAACGTAGCAAAAAAGGAGTTCATATGTTAAATGAAACTAGTAAAAAAAGAAACCCAGTCGAAGACGAATATGATTTCGACGATGATGTCGAGTTCCACCCGGATGCAGATGACTTGATTGCATTTATGGAGGAAACCGGTGAGGAAGATGCTGCCAATGTGTACGGCGCCACAGCGGCTGCAGCCGAAGAGGCAAATGCAGAGTTCTCACTAACAGACGTCCTCAAATCAAGGGTTTTCCCAAAGGCCGGCCGTGAAAGTGCAATTCATAACA
>MDTC01139637.1_pt1 | contig 23930 bp, 23 predicted proteins | sample 811181 | NCBI WGS metagenome assembly MDTC01 (sample SAMN05326644, study PRJNA326480) | marine metagenome | isolation source: seawater | place: Pacific Ocean: North | collected 2011 | reverse complement strand
TCGTAAATATATTCCTCTGTTTCTATTCTTATTTTCAATACAGACATGTTCCCACACCCACTTTGTCAACCTAAGTTGAACGACCCCCACAGCCTCAAAGCAATGTCTCGTTTTTCGTTTCACCTATCAATGTTAAGGTGTCTTTTTGCGTTATCCGACATAGAACATCGGAAATTATCGATTTCTAATCAATTGATTTTTCTTATCTTTGGAGGCGTTAGTAAAGTGAAAAGTCCGATTATTACAACTAATGCAATTACTGTGATAATCCAAACTGAGGAACCAGATAATTGAAAGCCGCTCGATGCTGAATCTTCTTTATTTTCCTCTAGTACTTGTACGGTGATTTCTGCCATATTATTATCTTCATCACCTTCTACTATATCGCCGCCACGATCAATTTCAATACTTATTACTGCGGATTGGATACCTTCTGGAACTTGCCATTCACATGTCACTACTGCAAGTTCTCCAGCAAGAAGAATAGAAATGGTTTGAATGTCGACTAAATCTACACCTTGCTGACATCTGACAGATATCAGTGTGGCTTCTGCATCACCACTATTTCTCACATAAACACTAACTGGAACAATATCACGATGATAAATTTCTTTATCTGCCACTAGAATTTCTTCTATCTGTAAATCAGGTAAAGATTGTACTTCAAGGTCTAAAATTCTTTGAACACAAGAACTTTGGTCGCAGATATTAATTTCGACTGGAACAATCAATCCTGGAGAAGGCGCACTGACCGTTATATATCCAGTATCAAGATCAATAGTAGCCCAACTCTTATTGGTATATGCTGTCAAACCTGTTGAATCGATATCACTGTATGTGAAAGGAACTTGTGTAGAAACTGCTAATTCTACAGGTACTACTGCTGGGAACTCATTCAAAACAGGGGCATCATCAACTGAGTTTATTGTTACAATGAAATTTTCTTGCCATTGATTTCCGGCTTGGTCACTAACAGTAGTTAAGACAGTGGTTGTCCCCGATGCTTCAGGTTCAAGTAAAATTCTGATGTCCCCTTGAGAAAGGTCTACTGAAATCAATGATTCGTTTTCCACAACAAAATCAACACTCAAGTCAGCATTACTTGTTCTATCATCGCTACAACTATTTACAAAAGGAATTAAAATTCCACCACCATCTTCAGAAAATGTTTGAGTGCCAATCAAGCCACAAGTGGGGTCTTCATCCCATTCTAAATCAAAACCTCCACTAATAGAGATACTTGATACCTCTAAAGCAGTGGTGCTCGAAGAACCATTAGAATCCCAATTAAACCAAGCCCTGATATGCACTTCAATACTTTCATCATCTGCTTCGAGGAACTGCCCAATCGGTAAATCAAGATTGAAATTACCTAGTTGTGCAATAGATTGGTATGTTACTTCTTGGTTATTGACAAATACTTTCCATTTTGAGTTAACAGTAGATAATCCATCTAGACTACCAAAAATACGACCATCTAGGCTTAGAGAAGGATTATTGTAATCGGCAGAAATTCCTGATACACAAGAGTCGGTACTTGTGATTCGTAACTTCACAAATTGTTTTTCTACAAGTCCATGATTCGATAGACTGGAAAATTCTGTAAAGGTGATACCGTCAGTTGATGATGAATATTCCATAGCAACATCATCACTGCTAGAATCGTCAAGAGAATAATGAATCCTACCAATAGATTGGCTCGGTGGTGCTTGTATTATTTCACTGGTCCATGAACCAGAGGTGCCCGATACACTTGATGTTAGGCCACATTGAGCTAATGCCATGTTGTTATTTTCACCTGCTGAAAGATTAACGTCAAAAATTGGCATTGAATGTCCAGAGAATGTGGATGTCGAAGATGCCCACTCACTTCCATACCATGGATACTTTACTACAACCTCAATGCCCAAGGCATCAACATCCAATCTTGCATCATCTGTCGAACCTACCGAAACATAATCTAAATCAACTTCAATATCTTCAATCATTTGCCAAGTCCAATCTGAAATTGATGTGACATTTTTTGACCATAAACTGCCATTCATGTAATCTATTGGACTTTGAGTGTTAACAAAAGTAACTAAATTCTCGTAATTACCATCATACTTCATGGTTATTTGGACTTGGTCTTGTTCTAATTTATCGGGAATATGAAAAGCTGCTACAACTGATACTGAAACTAACTCATATGAATTCATACTCGAAACATCAAATGTATCCAACTCAATAATTGGTCCAGATGTATGATTAAACTGTTGGTCTGGAGCACCTGTTGAATAGTTTGAATCTGTAGGTGAATTCACAGCCCAAGTAGTCAATGGTTGGAAATTATCTGGCCTACTATGGACTAAAGTCATACGATTATCAGCCACCATTGACTCGGTATATTCCGCATTGGTAGTAAGAAAGGAGACTCCAGACTCTGATTGCCAAAGGCCTGGATCTGTAAAATCGCCTTGAGGAAATAAATCAAAGTTGGATACAGAGTGGACACTTCTAGCACTAGAATGGCCTACTATGGGCAATAAAAGTAGGATTATCAAAAATGAAACTACTGAAATCCGCCTGCTTTTTGCGCCCATGCATAGCGACATTAACGATAACTATTGAATGCAAGGGTAAAAAGATTAATTATTTGCAGATAATTTAGCACGTTATGTTTAGCGGATTATTGAAATACCAAGCACACGAGGGCCAAATACCCTGATGGCTGTGATGGTGTAGGGGTTAGCACGACAGATTGTGGTTCTGTCAGCCCGAGTTCGATTCTCGGTCACGGCCCTCCTTCAATTATTCTAGTTTATCTTTTTCTATAGAATGACCCATTCGGTCAACTTTAGTTTCAAGATAAGAACGATTAGAATCTCCGACTCCTACTACAAGAGAGACTCGTTCTACAACATCAATACCATATTGCTTTAGCTGTTCAATCTTATTGGGATTATTTGTCAAGAGACTCACCTTACTAATTTTAAGCGATTCCAACATAGATGCTGCAATATTGTAATCTCGATTATCACCTGGAAGCCCTAACATCAAATTAGCATCCAATGTATCTGCACCTTGGTCTTGTAATCTGTATGCCTGAATTTTGGAATGTAGGCCAATTCCTCTTCCTTCTTGCCTCAGGTATAGTAAACATCCCCAACCCCTATCGGTTATTGCCTTGAGTGCGGCGTGTAATTGTGGCCCACAGTCACATCTTAAACTCGAAAAGGCGTCACCGGTAAGACATTCCGAATGAACTCTAATCAAAACTGGATCGGGACCCTCCATTTCTCCTAATGTCAAAGCAACATGGTCCAAACCTGTTTCTTCTTCATGAAATACTCTAATTCTAAAGTCACCAAATGCTGTAGGTAATTTCGCTTCACTAGGAATAGCAGAATCTTCTATAAGTCCAAGTTTTTCTTTAATCGACATTATTTCACCTCAATTATAAAACGGAATTCCCCGGATTGATCATTTATTATATCCATTGAATGTGGTAATCTTTCGATCAACATTGGAATATCATGAAGCGCCTCGGGGTCATCTGCAATGACTTCCAAAACATCGCCTCTTTTCAAGTCCTTCAATGCCTTCTTGGTTTCAGCCAATGGCACTGGGCAGAAAAAACCTATGACATTTAGATGATGTGAAATGTTTCGATTCAAATCTAAGTCGGACATCACCTTCACCGTGTAAGGGTAGAAACTCATGCTTTTCAAACCATGTATAAGAACATATATTTTCTTTAATCATCATACCTCATATTGATGAATAGATACTGCTAGCGGTGTACATGGCCAATAACCAGACATCTACTTCCGCTGTGGAAGATTTGTCATGGGGTGAAGTATTTCATCTCGGTAAAAAATACCTCAAGATACCATTGGCACTCTTGTGTGTAGAACTTTTTTATTGGTTCATCACTCAACCTTCTGACACTCTAGTTCCAATACAGATTAGTGAAGCATGGATTTGGCATGAATTGACAAATTTGATTTATGGAGAAGGTACTGCAACTCTTACAACTCATAACGGTTGGATGACACAAGTAAACCTCTACAATCCTAATTTCCCAGGAACTCTAGATACTGTTGCATTATACGTTTCAGATGAATGCGCAGGAGTTCACGAAATGATCTTTATTTCTACACTGATAATGATGACTGAGGGGGTTCCTCAAAAGTTGAAAATTCGTTCTGTAATGGTTATGTGTACAATCGTTTACATTCTCAATATCATTCGATTGGTCGCATTTTATCCAATAGCAGCATCAGATTGCCATATTGACCCGAACAATCCTGCTTGTCTTACAGGCATTTGGAATTACCATGAGGCCATATACAAATGGGGATTCTTACTATTGCTTGTAGTGATGTGGTTAGTTTGGTTTAGATATGTTGGTGGCTCTTCAAAGATTCTTAATTCCAAGAAAAATAAAGAGAACTGGAGAATTAAAGTTCGCTCAATATGGGAAACAAAGCATTTCCTTGTCATTGGATTTGTAATCATGATGATTAGTTATGGAATTTTTAGTGTCACAACTAATGAAATCGCAATGGATGCTAAAGAGACTCTAGACTTTTGCTCTTTTTCCAAACTGTCTACCAGTAGTTGTATAGAAGCACAAAATACATGGGATAATGCAATTGATACATCTTGGTCATTATCTGCTATTGGATTATTGATAGGGGCATTTACTGTATTCAAATTTGAAAAGAAAAATACAGATGGTAAATGGCCATCTGAGATTTTAGAAGAAGAATAATCAATTTACAATCGAAGATTTAACACTGATTCCATTCATTTGGTTCTTCTCTAATGCCTTAATTGCAAGACCAATTTTACTTGTATGTATTTCTACATTGGTGGCAGTATCTTCAAAAGTAATCTCTCCAATTGCTAATTCATCACATTTTATTGCATTAACAAACCATTCAGTAATATTTCTCGAAGAACCGATTTTAGACGATGGAGCATCAAGTTGCAGTGTAACAAAACCAAATACACTGGAGTTCTCTTGATAATCATCTTGATGCTTGACAAGTTCATCTACTCCGTCATTCAAATCAGGTACTTCGGTTTCACTGATATCTAGATTGTAAGTTGCAATAATTTTGGACAATTGTGGAGAATCATCTTTAGAAACAAGACTCCATGCTTGGCCACTTCTGCCAATTCGCCCAGTACGGCCTACTCTGTGGATAAATGAGTCTATGTCATTAGGAATATCATAGTTGATGACCATAGTAATGCCATCGACATCGATTCCACGGGCTGCTACATCGGTTGCAATGATTGTTTTGAACCCACCATCCTTGAACCGATCAAGAACCTTTTCTCTCTGATTTTGATTCAAGTCGCCATGTAATCCTTCTACACTGAACTTATGCTTCCTAAGTCTCTGGGTTGCTAAATCAACCATTCTCTTAGTATTGCAGAAAATAATTGTTTGGTCATCCTCATCCATTCGCAACAATAAACGTGATAATGCCCACAACTTATTCGCTCTACCAATTCTTACACTAAACATATCAATAGGAGGTAAATCCAATTCTTCAGTATTAGTCAAGATGAATTCAGGCTCGTTCATGAACTCATTGGCAGCATCAATAATTTCTTGTGGAAATGTTGCAGAAAACAATAGTGTTTGTTGCCTATTTGTCATCTTTTCAACTACCCACATGATATCAGGGAAAAATCCCATATCCAACATTCTATCTGCTTCATCTAGACAAAATATTGATGCTGAAGACATATCGATAAATTCTCTTCGAGTCATGTCCATTACTCTTCCAGGAGTTCCTACAATTATATCGACACCATCTTGTAATTTTCTGGCTTGCTTCTCTAAATCAGTACCGCCATAGACAGTAATAATTTTCAATCCCATTTCACCTTGAAGAGAATTTATCTCTTCTGAAACTTGATTTGCTAACTCTCTTGTTGGAGTTAAGATAAGGGCTTGAAATTTGCCAGTAGGTTTACAAGATTCTAAAATTGGAATTCCAAATGCAGCAGTTTTACCTGAACCGGTTCTTGCTTGACCAATTATGTCTAATCCCTTTCTTGCTAAAGGAATTGTATCTTTTTGAATTTGAGTGGCAAATTCCCAACCAATTTTATCTAAGCCAGATTGTAGTTGCGAGGGTAAATTCCAAGATTTGAAAGTTTGATTCGTGAACATTTTTTCACCTCCGTCCCAAATAACTACGGGCCACCGAGACGGGGGTAGCCCTCAACGAATGTAATCAGAAGTTATCCTTCTCTGCAATTTCTTGCTGAAGAATGCCCATCCAGTACTTGCGAGCATTCTCTTTGTTTAACGGACGACGCATCTGTCTAACGTGTTCCAAAATGTATTGTCGGAACTTCAAAGATTTGTTTCGATTGACTCCCTTTGGAGTTAGTCCATCCCACAAACGGTCAAATTGTTCAGCTTTGTCATTGAAAGGAGAGTCACTCATAATTACACCTCTTAAGCAAGCAGTCCACTAAAGCCCCCTTCTTAACCATGCCGACAATTAATTCTGATAGAAATATCAAAATTCTTCGTCATCTGAATCGATGAAATAGTCTTCTTCATCATATCCCATCATTTCATCTTGGCTAACTTGGCGGTACAATGGATTGGATTTCTTTGCTTCTTCCTTGAGAGATTCGTTCTTTTGCTTAATACGTTCTTCCTCGGTTAAAGGTTTCTTTGGAGCAGCATCAAGAGTACTACTTGGTGATATGTTTTCTAAGCCCAACTGTATGCCATGGGCTTCTGCCACCTCTCTGTCCAACTTGGGAACTGTAGGTGCTGGCGCCAAGAATTTGTTCTTTTGTGATTCCGAACCTTCTAGAGATTCATCGATAGTCATCTCTTTCAATTCTTCACGTAGTTTCCCATCAGTCTCACTCTTGAGCAAGTCTGTAGCAATACCTCGCAAAACTTCTTCAGAGTATAATTTAGGTAGCATTTCAACACATGCTCTTCTGATATTGATGTCTTTAGATGAAGCGCTTTGAAGGATTAATTCTCTAGCCCGTCCACTATCTTTATCCATTCCCTGAATAGCCTTGACAGCACTTAATCTGACTTTAGCATCTGAATCAATAATAGCACGCTCGGAAAATATTGTTGCAAGTCTTGTTTCCTTTCTTGCTAGAGATGGTAAAGTTTTGGCAGCATTTCGGCGAACTTCAACATCTTCGTCATCCAATGCCCATGAAATGAGATCCCAAGTCACTGAACCGCCTTTAAACAATAACTTCCTCAATAATTTAGCAGCCTTTCTTCGATACTTTGGGTCTTCTTCAAGAAGAAGTGTATCTATGTGGTCACAAGCAACTGAAGGCCAGGTTTCACAAAGCGAAGTAAGCCCTTTCCATGCAGCATCCATTCTGTTTTTATTAAAGGAACGTAATTCATTTTGTAGGATCACTTGAACTCCTGATGGAAATACTGGAGCTGAAAGAGAAAGGCATTCGCTGGCTGCTTGTCTTACATTAGTATCTGGGTCATCGAGTAAAACCGAAAGCCAATCAAATAGTTCATCCGACTTTTGTGTCGCCACCTCAGGAAGAGCCTTTAGCCCAGCCTCTCGGATTTCAGGGTCTTCACTTTCCAAAGCCAGTAATAGTGTTTGATGAGCCATCGAAGCATCCTTGCCTTTGCCTTTGATTCTAGTCAAAGCAATAATTCCTTCAGGTTTGTATAATGCCAAGTTATCTCCTTTCCAACTGACATTAACATAAGAAATGTCACCCATTGCAAGTGGAATAATATCCTGCTTTTCAATTGCCATCCATGGACCAGATTCTGTTTCTACCACATGATTGATTTTTTTCGAACCACCCATCTGTATTGGTCTACCTGTCCGGGGGTCTCTAGCAATATATTCTCGTGAAATTCATATTCCCCCTTGATGCGCGCAGAAAGCCGGTTCAAAAGAACCTATTGTTTTCATGAGTGCTAATTCAATCTAGGTATTATCAAGTATACACACCTAAATTGAAAAACAATCGCCTCCTATACCAATCATGGCGGATGCAGATGTTGATGATATCTGTAGAGTTTTAGCTGTGTGTTTCCGTCATGGCAATTCACTTTCAGAACTAGACATTGAGAGGGTTTTATCATTTGATATGGGGTGGCTATCGCCCGATGAGGCAAGTACTGCAGTTCATGCTCTGATGGATTCTGGTTGGTTGATTGGTGATGAGGATTCTTTGCAACCAGTGATAAAGAATAACTCTATTACAACTCCTCTCGGTTGGTTTCCTAGACCTTCAAGATTAATCAATCCAGTAAGATATGATTCAATACAATTCAGTGAGAAATCAGATGAAGAAAAAATTCCAATTCCAAAGCAAACAAAGAAAATTGAAGAGCCAGTGAAAAGTGAAAAGGCTCCGGAATTTATCAGTAAAGACCCAAGGGCAAAAATGGAAAGAAGACTGAAGAGGTTTGTTTCCAAACAATCCAAAATTGACATAGAAGAAATAGAAAGACGAATTCAGAGGAAAAAGAGCGCCCTTCGTTTTGTGACGGTTTGGATGTGTATTGCATTGGTGGCTCGTGAACAGGGCCTAGAAATGAAAGATATAATCGGTGCACTTTCTGGAAATTAAGCCAGATCGTCCAACTGAGGTTCAAACTCTTTTTCGATGACATGTTCCTCTTTACTTCTAGCTGAAAGTTCCATGATAACAGGTAATAATACCAATGCAAGAAGTAAGGAAAAGAATACAGTAATGGCAGTTATTAACCCGAAGTCTTGTATCACTGGCATTGGAGAAAACATCAGAACTAAGAAGCCAAGTGCTGTTGTTAGAGCACTCATAATCAATGCAACTCCCGTCGTGGAAATTGAAGCCCTAAGAGCATCCCAGTGATTATTTCTACGCGATAATTCGACTTCGAAACGGCGCCACATGTGGATGGAATAATCAATTCCAATTCCTAATGTTAAGGCTGTCACCATTACCGTCAAAACGTTCCATTTCAGCCCAATGACTGCCATTGAACCAACTACCCACAGAGATGCTACACCCACAGGGAATAGAATTACAACCGCTGGCAAAATTCTCCTAGTTAGTGAGATAAGTACAATAAACGATACAATCAGTGATATCGCCGTGGATTTGATTTGTGAAATCGAAATTCCATCAAGAACAGATTGGAGCATTGCTAAATCTCCGGTTACATATAATTCCGAATTATAAGCAAGATTGTATCTCAAAGTACCAGACTTAGATTCATCACCTAACATTGTTTCAAAATCCTTGACAACTTGATCGGATTGAACTGAAGTTGAGGCTTCGACTCTAACTTCATTCCTAAGATAAATGATATTTGATTCTTCTAAATATACGCTATTTTGAACTCTTTCTGACCAAGTCTCACCGCTTATCGCATCTGCAATAGTATCATTTTCCATTAGAGACTGGAAAGCAATTCCAAGATTACAACCTCTGCTATAATTATCAACATATACGCCTCCGTCAGCAAAAACTTCTAGATTATGAGTTTCTCCAAAATTGCTATCTCTTAGAATTGCATCTCTCAAAATTACATAAGGGCCTTCATAAGAAGGGGATGGAAGTTTACCATCAGTACCTACAACATCATGGTTCGATTCTAAATCTCCATGTAAACCTCTCAATTCATTCAATAAATCTGAATCACCCTCGATGTATACTTTTTGTTCCACTGGCTCAAATAAGACATAGATGATTTTCCATCCAGCACTATCATAATTTTCTGCTAAGTCTTCTCTAACGCCCATAATCTCCATTTCAGGGTCTACGAAGTCTCCAAGGTCAAAGTCTGTATCGAGTGATGCTGCTCCAAAAATGGAAATTCCTGAAAGTAGTAAAACTACCAGAAAAATACTTACTTGTTGTTTCTGTTGAACCTTAACTAAATTATTGGTGAAAATAGGCATTGTCATCGCTTTAGAATTATTTACTAACTTAGATGAATCAAATACAACGTGAAGAGCACCGACTACTACAGTTGATGTAATGAATGCACAAATTACACCGAATGCCAGGGCTAATCCGAATGTTGTCAAAGGTGGTAATGGAGATATAATGTTTGCAAGGAATGCTGAAACTGTGGTAATAACCGCTAAAGAAAGTGGTACTGATAGTTTTGCACAAGCTCGCAACCATGATTCTGCAGGGTCTGAGTATTGCTCACGAAGAGTGGCCTGTGCCCTTTGTAAGTGAATTGCATAATCAATTCCTAATCCCAGTACAAGTGGTGCTACAGCAACCTCTAGGGCTGTAAACTTGACATTGAATAGATTTAGCGCACCATATGTCCAAATTAGAGCACATGATAATCCAACAAGAGGGAAAGCCACATCTTTAACAGAACGGAATGTGAAAATAAGTAAAACTACTACAACAACCAGAGCTAGGACTACAAGTAAGGCTAAATTATCAAAAGTACCACTGTCGATATCATGAGATAATAAGTCTAAAGAGACAACACCATAATCTAATTCTGAATCTTTTGAAAGTTGGTTAAACTTTTGCCTTAATTCAACCTGAACCTCTTTTCTGTCATTCTCATTTAAATCTGGGTCGATTTCTAAAACCCAAAGTGTCGAACTGGCCACAGGAGTTCCATCTCCTGTCGAATCGGAAAGATAATCACAAGTCGGAGAGAAATCTAGATCGGTATTCAATAATGCCGATGATGCATAAGTTGCCGCAGAAAGAAATTGATCGTCATTTGTCAAGCGGCACTCAACATCCTCATCAACAATCTCATCCAATAATTGATTCCATGAACTTAGTTGAGTGAGATTGGTGCCATTTGATTCCTCGTCTAAAGCTAATTGAAGAATATTAGGAGTGGTAGTCCAAACGACAATTGAATTGTTTTGCGAATCTGATATTTGCTCTATTTCCAAAAGGTGCTGTTGCATCAAAAGAATATTCTCAAAGGTTAGAACATTTCCTCCATCATTACGTTCTACATCTATGAAAAGAGGTCTTGTTTCATTCGGGAAATATTCATGGATTCTATCATGAGCATCTTTAGACTCAGAATCTGGAGAAAATGCATCCAAGTCAGTATTGAATTGCGGGGGTGAAGAAAACAAGTTTCCCATTAAAAGTACCGTAATTAGGCCAGTAACGACCAAAATAGGAATTGATGTCTTGCGGAATTTACCTGTAAATGAGGCCATAGTCTCCTCTAACTTCACAGTGTCCATAGAAAGGCGACATGGATTCAGTAAAAAAGTAAAGGGGTTAATAGTACCAAAATATATCTATTTTAGATTTAACCTACCATTTTTCAAAGGATAACTTCAAAACAAGTAGGCGTCACGACAGACCGTTCGCTATGCCAGTAAAGGTACTTATCATGGAAAAAAATGAACTTAGATTGAGAATCATTGGTGAAAGCCATACAGCTCTTCAAATGCTTCGTGAGCGCTTGAATGGACATAAAAATATCGAGTATGCAAACTATTTCCCGGGCCACCCTGAATTGGATGACCCTGAATTTTACATTCGAATTAAGGGTAAGAGTTCAGTAGAAAAGTTGCTTAAAGATATCGTCGACGGAATCTCTAAGGATTTCTCTTCAATAAGCCTCTGAAGGGGCTGAAATCATGGCCTTTTCTGACCCATTGTCTAAGTTGATTGGACTAGAGGGTTACGCCACAGAAACCAACGGAATTGGTGGATTATTGAAATCTAGAGTTTCCGACTTTCGTGTTGAAGAAATATCTACTCCTCTACATTTAGAGCCTCGCGGCAGATTTACCGTGGCAAAAATAACATTGACAAATTGGGAAACTAATAGATTTTGTACTAATTTGGCAAGAACTCTCAAAATACCAAGGAATCGGATATTTTTTGCTGGAACTAAAGATAAAAGAGCTGTAACTCAGCAATTATTCGTCATTGACGCTAATCAAAACAAAGTTGCAGAGGTAGAAATGCCTGATGTCGAAATAGAGATACTAGGAAGAACTCACCAAAAAATTGGTTTTGGTAACCATCGTGGAAATAGATTTACAATTGTGGTAAGAGGATGTTGTCATGAAGATGGAACTCCCATGACTGAGAAAGAGGCAGTGGAGGAAGTTGAATCAATCAAGATGAAATTAGACGAATCATTGGGAAGTAATTTATTTCCTAACTGGATTGGCCCACAGAGATTTGGTTCGGGTAGGCCAGTAACTGCAGAAGTCGGCAGGCACATCATAGCAAATAGGTGGAAAGAAGCGGCAATGACATATATTTCGATGCAGGGTATTTCTGAAAAAGAAGATGTAGAAGAATTTAGAAAATTCGTAAGGGATAATGGCCCTGTCGAAGAAGCATTGGAAATTATTCCACAATGGCTAGGTTTTGAAAAGAGAATGTTGGAACAATTGATCAAGAAACCAGATGACTGGGTCGGAGCAATTCTAAAACTTCCAAATAATCTGCAGTTGATGACAATACATGCACTCCAATCCGTTGTATTCAATAAGTCATTAAATTCAAGAATCAATGCTAAATTACCAATATCTAAACCGGTAATTGGAGATTTGGTTGGAAGAATAGACGAAAAGGGTCAATTAGATGCTTCCAGTTGTATAATGGTCGAAGAAAGAACCTTACCGAGAGTTGAGAGAAATTGTATGCTTGGGAGATTAACTCCAACTGGACCTTTACCAGGTAGCGAGATCTCTACATGTCAAGGAGAGAGTGGAGAAATAGAGAAACAAACTATCCGTGATATGGACTTAGAAGATGCAAATTGGTTCATTGAACGAATTCCAAGACTTTCGACAAAGGGCACAAGAAGAGCATTGGTGACTTCATTTGGAGATTTTCATGTAGACACAGTTCCAATAGTTAATGACGATACATTGGGGACTAAATGGCAACAAGGGCCTGGTGAAAATAGTAGATGGCATCCAGAAGGTGCATGTATTAGATTTAGATTCACACTTTCATCAGGTAGCTACGCTACTACCTTACTAAGAGAATTTATGCAATGTCCGCTTGGACAATTATGATTTGATTCAAAGAAGTCCCATAGAAAGAACTTCAATTTCTCCAACGCCGTGAATCATAGTCATCTTTGCTTCAAAATCATCGGATAAACCGCCTTGTTTGTCAGACATGACAACGTGAACTTGAACGAATTTTAATCCAAAGGCAAGTGGTTTAACATCAACAGCTTGTACATCATAGACTTCACTAGCCAACGACTTAACCGCCTCTGCGATTGCTTCAGCATCTACATCCTCAACTTCTGAGTTAGGATTTAACTTATATGTCATTGCTACCATACCCATAATAACACCTCAGGGGCCCTGATATCCACAAGTTGAACAGACGTATAGTACGCCTTGGTTACGGCATCTTGGACTGCGTCCAATCGAGGATTCGTTACATCCAGGGCAAGGGAAAGTGGTTGAACCTTCCTCTACCAATGGAACGCCAGATGATGTACAATTTGCTGCTCTCTCACTCATGAATATACCTCAGGAACAAAGCCCCCCACGCCCTACCCTTCTTTATGGTTGCGTGAGATAATAGATAAGGGAAATGTCATTTTAGAAGCAATAATTAGCGGTCAATAACCGTAATTTGACCTGATAAACCCGTGCTAACAACTAATTCGCCGTCCCTTAATGTGCACCAACCGGATTGGATTCTAACAATATCCCCGATTCTAATTCGGTCTATCTGTTCACCCCATAGTATAATTCCAACAAGTCCAGATTCATCTCGACCACATGCTGCAGCCAAAGGTCCATTGTATTTTTTGGAATGAACTATCCTACGCGGATAAATTCTAAGAATTACAAGTTCAAGCCTTTTTACAACTGTATCTGCTTTGAGGTCACGTACAAATTGTCTCTTGTGTTGCTTTATTTTTTGTCCTAATTTTCTAAAAGATGGTTTTCTTGCCATAAATTAGAATTTAAATTCAATGTTAATCAAACATTGGCTAAATTTAATCTCTCTTTCTTCTAACTTTGAAAGAGGTAAAAACTTCTTCAGGACCATCATCAATTTCATTACCACTCAATTTCGGTTCTAGTAGAGCCTCGTAAGTTTTTCTAATATTGACGCCTTTACTCATCATCCATGGCATAAAATTCCTACAAACCAAGTAAACTTCTGATGAAGAATTACGAGAGGCATCAGGTGAGAATCTTCTGACTTCTGAAAAATAGGGCTTCACTGCTTTAATCAGTTCTTCAACACCAATTCCCTGGAATAGTTTCGATGTAAATGAACCACCTTTGCACAATAATTTCATCGAAAAATCGAATACATCTGCTACCAATGTCATAGCCACGGTTTGGTCTACATCCCACTTACCGGTAATATCGGGGGAAATATCTGAAATTATAGTATTGATCGGACGGTTATCCAATTCTTCAAGAATTCTATCTTGAGTCAAATCATCTGTTATATCTCCAACAAGAAGTGTTGCACCTTCTACTGGCTGACAAGGTTCTAGGTCGACACCTATGACAACACCATCTTCACCAGTTAGTTCAACCGCTACTTGCGCCCAACCACCTGGATGGCAACCCACATCTAAGACAACATCTCCTTCACGAATTAATTTGAATCTCTTCTGTATCTGAATTAACTTAAATGCCGAGCGAGCACGATAACCGCTGGCTTTAGCTTGGCGCCTCCAAGAATCTCGTTTATGATTCTCTATCCAGTGGTCTGCCATTAACCCTCACCCAAACCATACTAGAAGTTCATGCAATTGAAACCTCTTGTCATAAATCACTGATACATAGGGATGAATAGGGTCCACCTCTTGGGCCGTTCATGGCAAAGGGGTTCATGGTGCAGAAGATTTTGCCCGTTCCTAATTTGATACTTACTATTCTTGTTTTTATCATACTCTGCACCCCATCTTCAAGTGCTATTGTAATAGATGCTGCAGAGGAATTGGACGGTACATATGAAGCATCAGGGGGAAGGACGCTTTTGGTAGAGGAATTGAGTGCAACATGGTGCACAAGTTGTTCTGAAATAGATCCTTACTTGATGGAAGTAGCCGATTCTCATGGTTCTAGAATTTCAATAATTACTTATCATCCATCCGATGATGTAGATGCGTTTCAACCAGAAGCATCACAACACAGAATCGAACGTTTGAAAATCACACATCCAGAAATAGGTTCAACACCCAGTTTCATAGTCGATGGTGGTGCAATCAGAGTTGGTCCTGAATCATGGCCTGATGTTCAGAAAGATATTTTGACAAAGGAAGTCAACAACCCTAACCCGAGTGATTTGAAGTTTGAAATCAAAAAGGTCAATGGAACTATAGAAGCATCGGTCAAGGAATTTAAATCTCAAGGTAATGGAAATAATATTTCCCAATTGACATTCATTCTAGCCGAACACTCAGTCAAAGTCCCTGATGGATTTGATAACCCTGGCGAAGATACAAGAGATAGAGTTGTCACTGGTGTTGCTGAGTGTAACCTACAGAACAATACAATCGGGTATTACAGTGGATTTAGTAATGCTTTCGCCAATGGTAATTCTTGTGAATCAGGCTTCACTGTATCTCTAGATGAAGATATTTCTCAATTCAGTTTGGTATTGGTTCATGAAAGATTAATTGAGAACTTGACCACCCAAGATACTTCAGCAAATACTTACGGAGTTGTTGAATTCTCATATAGAGATGTAGAGTTATCTGATTCGTGGAATAATTTGATGATCATATTATTTGGTTTCACAATTATTGGTTTTTTGTGGCATTCTTACCAAAAAACAAAGAATTAAGTCATTAATTTACATTTTACGGATTAAATTTTCCTTTTTCCGGCGGTAAATGAACAAAAGACCGTAGGTTTGATAACCTCTCGCGAGAATGGTATAACATGGAAAAGACATGGGAGGATGTTGAGTGGCAGGGTGATGAACCATTGAAAGAATGGTATGTAGAATATATCGCAATCGTGAACGATGAGAAATTCCATCATATGTCGATCTTATACGGAGAAGATTTCTCTGATGTCCAGAGGAGTCTTCTACACGAAGTAAGGCGAACTTATACTGTCAATGACAGAATAGATGTAACTATTATCAAGATTCATGAAACAGATGAGAGAACAGATGCAGCCTTATTTGAAGGATTATTTGTACCTTAATCACTTCTCTTGATATCTTATTTCGATAATATCACTGGTGTTAACTAATAAATAATCATCATATTCATTGATTTGTTGACCACCTACAGTCATTATCAATTCATGTGTTGAGTTAACTCTGTATTCAAAAATTCCAGTTTCATCAAAATGATGGCCCCAGATATCAAAGAACACTCCAATTGGGATATCAATATCTTCATTCGATTCAATATGTAATTTTCCTGAACTGTCGTGAGTATGAACTGCATGCATTTCTTCTCCGTCTTTATTACAAATATCTGTCATTATGCCTACATTCTCAGGAATAACCTCTTGTTCACCATTGATGAAAATTTGGAGTGTCGCATGGTCATGCCTTGCTAAGCCATCATGGTTCAAACAATCTTGAGAAATAGGATCAGGGTCATTCGATGAGTTATATAATTCGCTAGACTCTTCTTCTAGGCAACCAGATAATGATGAAGAAATCAAAATTAAAAGGGAAACCATTGTAACAGTAGCCCATGTTTTACTTTCCATACTCAAAAAAGCACCTCATTACTTGTTCCATTCCAAATTATCTTCTTGGAGTTTCTTCAATCTGAAAAATCCAACAAATGCGGCGATATTAGCAATGTGTGCAGTTGTACAATAAAGACAAATCTTCTCTTCTTGGAACTCATAAGAGACCAATAATCCAATAATCAAAATACCGATACCGGTTGTTAAAAGACCCATACTTACAAATCGCTCCGAAAGTGGATGATTATGTTCTTGTTTCAATACTAATACAATGAAAAGTAGTAATGCAAAAGCAGCCATTCCAATGAGGCCCCATGATAGACCCAAGACGGGGTCAACATTCAGTTTACTATTCCCTAGTAAATCATCACAAGAAAAAGTCGATGTTGAAGAACAGAAGCTCCCTCCTTCACTGATTTTTGAGGAGATCCATAGAGTCTGGGTCGATACTGCAAATCCAGCGAGGGATATCAATTGAAGTCCTGAAAGCAATTGGCCCCTCGCTGTCTTTAGCGAAGGAAATCTATCTGCTAAAGAAGATGTTAATGAACTACCCCAAGGAGAAACGATTAGAAAACCAATTAACGTAGGGATTAAGTATACTGCAACTAGAAGATTAGAAGACAAATCAAGCACTCTCCCTAGGTACTAATCTAACGATAGCATCGCTAACTTTTTCGTCCTTATGCTCTGATGAAGACCAAGCAATGATTCCATCTGGTTGAATCAAGAAATAGTTTGGAGTACCAGGAATTCCCCATTCCTTCATGTTATCTTGGTCTATATCGTCGATATATGGGAAGTTGTGACCATAGTCAGAACGGAATTTTTCAATCTCAGCTCTATCTGAATCATGTCCTTGGATATCAAGTTCTGTAGCGCTTGCTAAAAAGTTGACATGTGCCCCATTCCATTCAGGGTTGTTGACGCTAAAAGTATTAGCAAATTGTCCAAATTCCTCGGCGGATTGCTGACAATAAGGACAGTCAGTATCCATGAATTCAATTACGACCCATTGGCCACTAACATCACCTTCTTGCCATGAAGTATTGAAATAACTACTAAAGTCAAATTCAGTCCATCCTGAACCATTGTAGAATTTTCCTTCAACATCGGGCGCTCTTTGGCCTTCGTTGGTGCCAACTGATATTGGATTAGCCGTGAAAGCAATAATCATAATTCCAATAAAAAACAATGACATGACCTTAATTAAAGCATTACCAACTGCTGCTGCACTTTCATCTTCTATAATATTAAACTTCATAATTTCACAGTCCTATTTCCTCGATTAGGCATTTAGCCGTATGGCGTATGGCATCCTCGCTATTATATCGCACATCATATCCTGTTGAAAGCATTTTGTTAATTCCGAGCATGGCTCTTGGAATATCTCCAGCCCAACCTCTGTCCCCGCCAGTATACTCGATTTTGGCATCTTTACAATTTGTTTCTTCGATTACTATTTCGGCAATTCGAGTTACTGAAGCAGTATCATGGCTTCCCAGATTAAACAGATTTAGATTATCATTAGAGTGCTCCATGACATGTAAAATTCCGTCGACACAATCTCCGACTTCCATGTATGACTTCTCCTGAAGACCATTACCTAGAACTTCAAGACGTGAAGGGTCTGCCTTGAGTTTGTGAATGAAATCAAAAATAACTCCATGGGTGCCCCTGTGTCCAATAATATTAGCGAATCTAAAAACCCATGCTTGTAGGCCAAATGTTCCAACCCAACTGCTGATCAATCCTTCACCAGCCTGTTTACTAGCACCATATAGAGAAATGGGCATACATGGGCCATGGTTTTCAGGTGTTGGCATAGGGGCGTTTTCACCGTAAACCACTGATGAAGATGCAAAAACTATCTTCTTAACTTCGCATCTTCTCATAGATTCAACAATGTTGTAAGTAGCAATTGTACCTTGTTTCAGATCTGTATCTGTTATCTTGGTTCCTAATCTGATATCAGGATTAGCCGCTAAATGAAAAACACAATCTATTCCATCCATAGCGCCATGAACATCATCAAAATTAGTGATGTCACCTTGGATCAAAACCACAGAACCTGAATCGATGTGTGCTTGAATAAATTCGACTTTACCACTGGACAAATTATCTAAAACAACGACTTCATCGCCCCTAGATATCAATCTGTCAATAAGATGTGAACCAATAAATCCAGCCCCACCAGTCACAAGTGCTCGCATAGTTTAACCAACAAACACAACCGTATAAGGAGAATGGTATTTTTGTTGCAACCAAATAATTAGTTTGATAACCTTTGAATTTGAAAGAGATATTTCCTGCTGGCTTAGTCAGCAAGGTTGTGAGAAAATGGTAAAACAGAAAACAGAGAAAATAGAAAATGCAAGTAAGAATGAACAAATGGAAGAGAACAGAAGCCTACTAGTGGGTTATGTAAGAAAGAGTAATGCCGGTGGAGCGCTAAAGATCTCCATCAATAATGATGCTTTTTCTGACTGTTCAACTTATGTGACCAGTGATGGACAAACATATGTCCCTCTCGTCATATCTCTAAATGCATTAAATCGAGTGATCGATGGTGAAAGAGCGGTTACAACAATCAGCCAGATGCTGGACTAATCGGTTATCTAAAAAATACAAGTCGTGAATGAGTTCACGTCATAAAAAACGCCTGCAACCACTCTGCGGAGTGGTTGTGGGCACTTAGTAAGTAATTTTCAACTAAAAACTATATTTACATCAATACCAATATATAGTCACGGTTAACCGGTATATTTGTGGAAATGGGTGATGCACACACCGATGAAACCAAGCGTTTCATCGTGGCAGGGATGCCAATGTACAATGAAGAAGAAACCATTGGTACAGTTGTAACTATGGCTCTAAAATATGTCGATGCTGTAATTTGTATCGATGATGGTTCATCAGATTCAAGCGCAAGGATCGCAGAAAAATGTGGTGCAATAGTAATTAGACACAGAGTAAACCGTGGCTATGGTGGTGCTTTGAAGTCACTTTTCATTAAAGCCAAAGAAATCAATGCTGATGCTTTAGTGGTCCTAGATAGTGACGGCCAACATGAAACTTCAGATATCCCTAAGTTACTTGGACCAATTATGTCTGGTCAAGCAGATTTCACAATTGGTTCACGTTTCATCAATGGTGGCGGAGGAACTGATATGCCAGCATATAGAAGATTAGGAATTAAAGTAATCACTGCTGCAAGCAATCTTTCCAGTGATTTAGGAATTAAAGACACACAATCCGGTTTCAGAGCCTTTTCTCGTTCTGCTATTGAGCGATTGAGATTCGATTCAGAAGGAATGGAATTATCTCTCGAGATGCTCGAAGATGCTCACGAGAAGAATCTAACAATTCAAGAAGTTCCAACAATAATTCGGTATGATGTTCCTAAAGGTTCCAACTTTACTGCTGTATCTCATGGATTCACTGTTTTGTCTTGGGCGCTTCTTTCACTATCTCAAAAGAAACCACTACTGGTATTAGGAATCCCTGGACTTGGATTATTAGCAACCGGTGCGGCAATGGGTCTTAATTTAGCCCAAGGTGTAACTGGTCAAATTGATAATTACATTGGAACTGGACTATCAGCTGTTTGGATTGGTGTATTAGGACTATCTCTAATGGCAACTGGCCTTGTTCTACAGAGTGCTCGAGGTTTCCTTAAGCACCTTCTTGTCAAAGAGTTTGGTCTAGACTAAACGCAATTTCTAATATGCGCTAAATTCGATTGTTATTACTGAATGGCAATAGTATGGTTCAAGACCCTACTATATTTCGACTAATCATGAGCGAAAGGGGTGGACCTATACGGGATGCCCTCGATACTGTCTCAAAACAATTCTCGAGTATGCGTAGAAGAATAGGAGATTCAACTACAAAAAAACTCGACAGCATGTATGGAAATATTTTGTCATCTCCCGCCACTGTTGTTATTCTTTTAGTAATAATTGCAGCTTTTTTTGCTCAACAAGGGATGAGTTTCCAAGATCAAATCGATGATGATGTGGAAATATTCCTCCCAGATGGTGCCCCCTCTACAGAACTTTTGCTCGAAGTTAGAGAAGAATGGTCTACTGATATAACCATCATTTACATAAAAACAAATAATGCCGACCCTAATCTTGATGAAAACGGAAATCCAATGTGGATTAAGGGTGAAGATAATATTACAGATAAAGCAATTCTTGAAGAGATTAGTTGGGTTGAAGGTGATGACCGAAATATTGGTGGAGATTCGATTAGTAGAGGCATCGACTACGACAAAGATGACCATGGAAGAAATGATGGTGTGTTATGGATAATTTCTCCTGCACAAATTATCAAAGAGATTAATTCTGCAGATGGGAGATTTAATAATTCATTTTGTCAAAACATAGTTGATACTCGTGACCCTGCTGATTTAATCGGTTTTGATATCCCGTGCGGCATGCTACCCCCTGGTGGAGAATATGCAATACCTGAACAGGCTCAAATCGATAGAATAATTGAAGAATCTAATGGGAGTTTTGATGCTTTAATCAAGGATACGGATGGTGATGGAATATGGGACACTACTGCCATAATTGTAGGTATGAGTCAAGATTTTGATTCCATGGAAGATTTTGCCGATTTTAAAGAATTGATGAACCATTTTGAGAGGGTTGTAGAAAATCGTCCTGGATACGAAGATGCAAATAATCCGGCGTTGGAAGAAATGACCGTTACTGGTTTGAATAAAGTCTTAGAAGATGTTTCTGAAGAAATTTATCAAGATCTATTAATGATTCTTCCATGGTCAGTACTATTTACAATCTTAATTATCACCCTTCTTCATAGATCGTTGAAGGTAGTTCTAATCACTGGCCTTCCTATAGTCATGGCACTTGCTGTTACATTTGGTTCGTCTGTTATTCTAAACTTCACACTAACCCCTATGATAGTTGCAACCTTCCCAATTTTAATTGGTTTAGGTGTCGATTATGCATTACACATGGTAAATCGTATCGAAGAAGTGCGGCGAAAAGAACTTATCAAGTTAACAGATGAAAATGAAAGAAGAAGGCGCAAGGGTCAGAGTTTACAAGAAGTACCTGATTTGTGGGATTTAGATTTTTATAAAAAATGTGTACTTGAAATGACGAGTTCAACCGGTGTGGCTGTGTTTATTTCTGCCATGACAACAATTATCGGTTTCTCAGTACTTATTGCGCCTCAAATAGTCACAGTTGCACCAATCCGTTCTGTTGGTATGACACTTGTCATTGGAATTTCTTCTACGCTATTTTTCAGTATTATTTTAGTTCCAACTCTTGCATGGATGCTTGGATTCCATAAACGTTCAAACCTCATCAATTGGAAAAATATTGGCAAGTGGCCTGTAAAAGGATTTTTGATAATATTACTTATTGCAGGTAGCATTACATTTTCTGGCGTCATGATGTGGAGTGGTCAAATGGATAAATCCATTACTGGAAGTGACCAAACTCCAGAAAATATCGAATCAATCGAGTCATTGTCAGAATATTCAAGTTATTTTAGTGGAGGGCAAACATCTCTATTTATTTTCAGTGCTGAAGAACGTTCTAATGACAACAATACTGACCGGATTAGAGATTTACCTGTCCTAGATGTAATCGATGGATTAGAAAATAGGATTGATGATGTTGAAAGAACCAATACTACAAGCATAGTGACTTTCCTCAGAACAATACCAGTACAGATAGGATGGGATGCACCTGTAATAGGTGGCACCTACCTCTACAAGGATAGTTTGTGGAATTTCCTGCATGAGCCTTGCTGGACAAGTAATGACCCAATAGAATGTAATGCTTGGATATTATTGGATGCTTCAGGGCCCGGAGGGAGGGAACAACTACGCAAGGATATGGTAAATGTTGTATTTGACACATTAAGCGATGAAGTATTGTCCATGCTACTGAATGAAGACGGTACAAAGGGTATAGTCTATGTAACTCAGCCATACATGAATTTAGACTATGCATCTGAATTGAGAGACGATATCGATTTAATGCTGCAAGAGGATACAGGACTTGATGGCACAGGAGCATCTAAGTTGACTGGAGGTCTACCTGTTTCCTTAGATATCAATGAGGGTATTCATGGCGCTCAAAATCTAACAACTATTGTCACAATGATTATTCTTACAATAGTTTTATCATTTGTGTTCCGATCAATTAGATTGGGAATTTATACAATGATTCCTGTAGCGGTTGTGATTCTTTGGCAACCTATTTTGATGGGTAGTTCAGATGTAAATGTCAATATTTTCACAGCGATGATTGGTACAATTGTATTTGGCATAGGAGTTGATGATTCAATTCACGTGATGCACAGAATCCAAGAGGAAGGTGAAAGCCCTACAGGCATTGCAAATTCTATAGAAGAGACAGGTCAAACTATATTTGAAACTACAATTACAACTGTTAGTGGTATTGCTGCAGGGTTCTTAGTTACATTCCCTGGTCTTGAAAACTTCTTCATGATAATGTGTCTACTAATCATATTTGCATTCATAACAAGTACATTCTTATTACCTGCTGTAATAACATTAGAACATTGGATCAAGGCTAAAATCAAAGGAGAAGGAAATTGGATTGACTATGGTGAAGATATTGCATTAGCATCACCGATATCTATGAAACCGCTTGACGCGGTCTTGGAAGATTAGTGGAGGAGTAGGGAGTAAGCCCCTTTCTGTTACCTTTCGGCGACCGCATTCAACTTAGCATCCTACCTGTCCCTAGGCACGCAACCTCAATGGGACTGTTTGGACTTGCTCCAGTGCGGTTGCTCGTTTCATCGACCTCAAGGCAATCTCTGTCTTTCAACGTCATTGTACACACCTTGTATCGTTCGTTTCTGTAGCATTAACCTAACCATCTCTGATTTCTCACTTCTGCGAGGCACACGCGTTATGGAGAGGGGACTTTCCTCAGAGTCTAGCTCTGTCAGCGGCCCTCCTACTCCCTCCGAATATCCGTGCAATCAATACACTTCAAAACCTTCGGAACATGAAAAAATCACTGATAAGGATCTTCACCTGGTGAATTCGCATGCTGTTGAGAAGCATATGCTGCTGCTTGGTTTTGCTTCAACCTTGGCAAATTCTTTTGAGAGATTTGGGGTCTTTGGTTTTGATTTTGTGGCTGACGTAGCCCGAAAATTAATAGTCCAATAAGTGCGACCGTGAAAACAAAAATTATTACTAATAATATTGGATTAATCTCACTGAATCCTCCTAATAAACCATCACCTGAATTATCTTCAACATAGAATGTA
>MDTC01080915.1_pt1 | contig 23940 bp, 35 predicted proteins | sample 811181 | NCBI WGS metagenome assembly MDTC01 (sample SAMN05326644, study PRJNA326480) | marine metagenome | isolation source: seawater | place: Pacific Ocean: North | collected 2011 | reverse complement strand
TATCGGTCCCGTTCAAGCCCTTATCGGTCCCATTCAGACCCTTATCGGTCCCGTTCAAGCCCTTTCTCTCTTTACAAGGGAATTTCCGAGCTAAATGACGGTCTAATTTCCACTGAAATGGAAATTCTCGGTGACAGCGTTCGCAGTTTACCATTTTATATTACCCTTATATTTTTATTTTAAATCACCATAATTACCAATTTCACCATATTCTAATATTTATATATAGGGAGAGAGTTCATATAAAATTTTAAATTTATTATATAAAAAAAAATAACATATAACAATTATTTTAATTGTGTTGTTTAAAATATTTGTATAGATACTTTCAAAAAAAAGCTTTAAAAACGCCATTTTTTGCCCATTTTAAAATTTCTTTTTGCTTCACGTTCTTATTATAACAAGGTATGAAAATAAATAATTAAAAAAGTCCATTTTTTGGCACTTTTTAGTCAACTTCTTCCATTTTGGATTCCTCGATTTCTTCAATTTGCGCTGGTTCGTCAGACGCCGGTTCCGCTGGCTCCGTAGAAGCGTCATCATCTGGATCGTCCAGCGATAGACCCAATTGAATCATATTAATAATCCTCTTGTTGAATTGCTGAGGGTCTTTGAGGCTGAATCCAGATGCGAGAACCGCGCCTTCGAACATGAGAAGAACGAGATCCTTGGTCGTCTTTTCTGTCTTCGTTTCGTCCACGCGCCTCTTGATCTCTTTTATAATTACATGGTCTTTGTTAATTTCCATGGATTTCTTCCCTCCCATAAAACTCATAGTTTGGTTATTCCCAAGCGCCTGAGCCTTCATGATTCGTTCCATGTTTGCGCTCCATCCGTATTCTCCAGTGACTAGGATACACGGACTATCAGTGATTCTATTAGACAGAGAAACCTTTTCCACTAGATCGCCAAGAGTTTCTTTGACATATTCGCACGTCTTTTTGAACGCCGTGACGTCTTCTTCCCCGACGGGATCGATGTCCATCCCTTCTTTGGTGATGTTCAAGAGTTTGAATTGCTTTTCGTCGTGAGTGTATTCCTTCATCTGCTGTACCGCGTACTCATCGATTGCGTCTGTCATAAACAACACATCGTAACCCCTCTTCTTTACCGCTTCGACGAACGGACTGTTCTGGACAGTTTCGACACTCTCTCCTGTAATATAATAGATGCTCTTTTGCCCCTCGGGCATATCTGAGCAATAATCTTCGATGCTGATAAAATCCTTCTTCGCACTCTTGTACCTCATGAGATTCATCAACTTCGTTCGGTTCGTCGAATCTTCGTGTATGCCAAGTTTCAGATTCTTCGAGTAGTTATTGTAGAAGGATTTATACGATTCCTTGTCCTCTGAAAGGGAATCGAACATTTCAAAACATTTCTTCACCAGATTCTTTTTGATGACTTTGATAATCTTATTTTGTTGAAGAATTTCGCGAGATACATTCAGAGGAAGATCTTCTGAATCCACGAGACCCTTGACAAAGTTGAGATACTCGGGGATGAGCTCCGTGCAATCGTCGGTGATAAACACGCGGCGCACGTAGAGTTTGATGTTTGTGAGCTTCTTGGTCTTGTCGAACATTTCCATAGGAGCCTGCTTGGGCACGTACAAAAGACCCGTAAACTCGAGCTGACCTTCGACTTGGAAATGGGACCATTTCTCGCACGTGTTCCAATCGTTTGTCAAGCTCTTGTAAAAAGCCTCGTATTCTTCTTTGGAGACATCATCTGACTTTCGCGTCCAAATAGGCTTTTGGTTATTGATCAATGACCATTCGTTGCGAGTTTCCGTGATCTTTTTCATTTTTTGTTTCTTTTCAGGTTCGTCTTCTACCTCACCTTCTACTTCAGACTTTTCGGACTCGTCTTCTACTTCAGACTTTTCAGGCTCGTCTTCTACGGCGTCTTCGTCTGGGACTTCCTTCTGTTCTGTAATAGTCTTCCAATAGGAAATTGGATAACCTGTGTATGCCGAATGCTTCTTTACGATCTCTTGCATCTTCTGATCGTTCAGATAATCCATTTGATCTTCTTTGATATGAAGATCGATCTTCGTACCCCGCTTGATTTCGAATTCGTCTTCAAGTTCACTAATTGTAAAAGAACCTCCAGCGTTTGATTCCCATACGAGGACTTTGTCACTGTCGTTGTGTTTAGTCGTTACTTTGACATTGTCTGCTACAAGGTAAGCGCTGTAAAATCCCACTCCGAATTGACCGATAAGGCTCATGTCACCTTTTCCTTCTGAAAGTGTTTCCATAAAGTTTTTGGTTCCAGAACGAGCGATCGTTCCGAGATTATTGATTAGATCTTCCTTGGTCATGCCGATGCCCGTATCGATGATGCTGATCAGTTGTGCCTCCTTGTCGACGCGCAGATGAATATATAGATCTGGCTCGTTATCGAGAGCTTCTTTGTTTGTAAGTCCGAAGTGACGCATCTTGTCGAGAGCGTCGCTCGAGTTACTGATCAGCTCGCGCAAGAAAATGTCCTTGTTGCTATAGAACGCGTTGATGATAAGACTCATGAGTTGGTTGATTTCCGCCTGAAATTCAAAAGTTTCCGTCATCGTGTTGTAATAAAAACACGAATTAAATCTTTAATTTATTGTTTTTTTACGTATTTTTTAAGATCTTCATACCCGCCTGGAAGATGTTTGCCATCTACAAATATGATGGGAACTGTGATTCGAGTTTTGGTCATCTTCAAATTTGAAAATATTCCTCTAAATTTATCCAATTCAGACAGTTTGATGTGATAATTTGAATAAGACGTTTTCTTTTGTTTTAAGAGGTCGCGAGCGGCGTTTGTGTACCCGCATCCTGAACGTGGACCTATGAGAACAATCTTCATTAGTATTCACTGATTTATTCTTCCACGAACTGAAATCCCGAAACGGTTGTTTCCTTTTCTTCTCGTTGTTCTTCGCGACCTTCGATTGTGAACTCGCTTTTGGTATAGAATTTTTTCCGTTTCTTCGCTTGCCCCATCAATATTCCCCATATATCGACTATGTCTACGATGATCGGATCAAACTTTTTTCCTTTCGTTTCTCTCATCACTCGACCGCACGCTTGCACTACGTCCGTCTTTGGCGTCGCCAGAATACACGTATCTAACGCAGGTATATCAAGTCCTTCCTGTGCCAACGAATACGTAGCGCATATCACGTTACACTCTTCGCTTTCTTTTAACGCGTGTTGAGGCATGCCTCCCATGTATAATCCACTGGTCGTGAATTCTTTGCACTTTTTGCACAGAAATTCACAATGATGTCGGCGATCGCTCAATAGAATAATCTTTCGTCCAATCTCTATATACTTTTTGACAACTTCGAGTATTTTTTCATTTCTTTCGTCGATGTCCACCAATTGATTTATAACGATCGGGATAGATACTTTTCCTCCCTTCATTGTTGGCATTTCGTTCTGATAGTGGTCGCATTTGAAATTGACTATATTAACAATTGTCTTTTTGGTCTGTCTTTCAACGGAGAAGCATATATCTCCTATAAACCACTTGATGACTTTGGTTAGTCCGTCTTTTCTGTACGGGGTTGCTGATAATCCCAATGTGTATTTCGTACAGACGTTCATTAAAGCGCAGGAGAAGGTTTTAGTACAAATGTGATGAACCTCGTCGATGACCATTAAGCCGAACGTATCGAACGTTCCTTCGGGATATTCCTTCATAGAGAGAGACTGTAGCATGCCTATGACGATGTCTTTGCCGTTGATGTCGACTTTATTTTGTTGGATAATGCCGATTTCTGCATCGGGCAAGAACTGTTGTATACGTTCTTTCCATTGGGACATAAGAAATTCTTTATGGACAATAACCAATGTTTTCACCTTCATCTGAGAAATTATATACAACGAAGTGGAAGTTTTCCCATATCCTGTCGGAAGACAAAGAATCCCCCCGCCGATTGATCTCATTGCAGTTATGGTTGCATGAGCTGCTTCTGGTTGCTTGGTTTCAGTTTTAAGGGTGCCATTGAAAGGAACGTTAATTTCAATGCCATTGGGAATAGAACTAGTAGGTTGTCCAAAATGATCGAACCCCCAATGTCGAGGAACGCGGTAACGCTTGCTATTAACACGATAAACGGGGTAAGGAGCAGGAGGTTGAATGAATTTAGCTATAGGTTCAACATCCGGCTTTACACTTAATTCATTTTCTATTAATTTGATACTTTCAGGTGTCAAATCATCTGTCTTGTGAATGATATAACCTTTTTTGGTTAGTTCAGTCTTCATGTATATTTTTTAACGAATTATTTTTAAATTCCATTTAAATAATGGTTTCCCATGCGAATGAAATAATCCCCGGGTTGTGGATAGGAGATTTATACAGTAGCCAGGATAAGGACTTTTTTAAAGCTTTTGGTATCAGGTGTGTCATTAACGCGACGACGCACATTCCGCCAGCTCCATTTTACAAACAAATGAAAATTTCATTCAAAAGGGTTCCTGTATATGATTCGAACGAGGCAGAAAATTTGTCCTTAATGCTTAAACACAAACCTTCAGCTGTCAGTTTTATTAACGGCGCACAAAAATTACAACATCCGACATTGGTACATTGTCACGCTGGTATGCAAAGATCCGCAACGATAGTAGCGTTTTATCTTATGGAATATTACAAGATGTCAAAAAAAAAAGCAATCAAGTATATCAAAAAACGACGGGATATTTGCTTCGAACCAGTCCCGACCTTTGATAAATTATTTTCACGATGAATCTATGTAAAGGTCACTATATGTAGTGTAACATTCTTCTAATCTACCTAGTTGCTCATCCCATGAAGTTAAAGGATCAATCACTTCTTCAGTATCTAGTCTAAATCCTATATCTCCGTCTACTATTTTCTGAATGTTGGCATCAAAATAATTACAAACCATTAACCCCATATTATGGTATTTACAATGCTTGTACATATCCGATAATTGAACTTCGAATAGTTTTATACCGTGCTTTTCTTTTATTTGTTTATTAGTTTCACGATGTAAAAGAGGGATCAACGGAGTAAGAGGTTTTTGGAGCTTATTGTTATGAGGAACCTTGTCGGAATAAGTACGCATATATTCAGTTATATAATTCATACAAAGGTTAGCGGAGCGTTTATTATTGAAACACAATATTCTTGTTATTGTTTCATTAGACCCGTGCGATCGTTGCATGTTTACGCCCCAGACAGTTTTCTTCTTATGAACTATATATACGTTACGATCTGGAATATCTAATTTTGTATTACTCAACATTAACTTTTACTCAATTTATAATTTTAACTCATTAATTTTTTATTTGCTCAAACGGTTTTACAACAACTGGTTCCTTGCTTTGTAAATAAGTCCGGTATTCGGCACCTGATTCAGTTTTGAACTTTTGTTGAAACTCTTGGTTCACTTGGCAGCTTGATCGCCATTCTGTTATGCGACCATCACTCATTCCTCCAAACGGCATTTATTGTATCAAAATATTTTTTTTATGGGATTATCGCAACGAAATTACGAATATTTGCCGATTCAAATTGTGATTTTGGATATCCGTGTACAATTTGCTCTCGCTTCATGTCCTTTTCTTTTTCTCGTGTATGCATGGGCGCTTTTACAATATTCCAATTCTCAGCCAATAATTCATGCAGCCTTACATACGCATCTTGAATAAATGTGAGATCCTTCGCTCCCGTAATCACAACCTTTCCTGTTCCAAATATAAATACCTTTCCCGTCGGCATTAGCTCAACTTTTAATCCTGGATAAACGTCCGGATCATATATAGCGTTAATATCATTTTCGGTTAACAATTTCTGTAAAATTTGCAAATTCAGCCCCATCTTCAAAGAAAAATTTGTATTTATCATTCCAATCTTTACATCTTTAATCGACAAATTTGAAGATGTTGCTCCTTCTGTATTTCTCAGAGTTTTACCGACTCTCATAGCTACATCAATTCCATCCATCATAGATGTAATTCCAGTCATTTGTAAACGACCATTTCTAAATATTTTTATTGATTTTTGAGTAACATCTTTGAATCGTAGAGTTGTTTGATTATAAAATGTTGATTTTTCTGGACCGTTTGGATCAGCTTTTTTGCGACGCTTTGATAATTCAATTGTCCACAGAACAACTTCCTCTTCAGGATGTTTAAAATTTTTATTGAAGTTTTCAAGATTTATGTTTGTATTAAAGTCAACAATCATTGTGATAGTTGATACTGTAATATCACCAGGTTCGTGATCTCCGAATAACTTTTTCACTTCTTGTGATTTTGTCATCAACGACATGTACTTCTGAACATAATCATCTTGAATCGAATATAAATCCATCAGTTCTTTAAATACTAAAGTTTGAATTCTTTAAGCGACAAAAAAAACTGCGGTAATACATTTATGTAATTATAATCTATTTAAAGAAATGACATGTGAGTATAGTACAAAACAAATGGCACCAACCGAACCAGCAACTGTAGAAAGTCTTTCCCTAGACCTAGAAGCACTTAAGAAGCTCGTAAAGAAGCTTCAACGTCAACTTTCAAAGATTGCAAAGCATGTAGAGATTCCTGAGTCAGACACTCCTCGCAAGCAAAGTGGCTTCGCAAAGCCTCAAGCAATTTCAGAAAATCTTGCTACGTTTTTGGATATGCCACTTGACGGTCTCATTGCTCGTACCGAAGTTACTCAAAAAATCACAGAATACATTAAGAAGCACGATCTCCAAAACCCAGAGAATAAACGTGAAATCATTCCAGATGAAAAGCTCAAGAAGCTTCTTAACCCCAAGGATGGTGAGCTGATTACATTTTTTACGCTCCAGCGTTACATGGCACCACACTATCCAAAGCAACCAAAAGATGAAAAGAAGCCGCTTTCGACTGGTGCAGTAGATGTTCCAGCACCTCCTGTCCCATCTCCAGCTTCAACCGTAGCAAAGCCAAAGGTTGTTAAGAAGATTGTGAAGCGACCAGTGAGCGCCGTATAGAATGATTAGTTTATATAAGTTAATTTTTAGTAGTTTATTTTTTTAGTAGTTTATTTATTCTAAGGTACCATAGCTCAGCTGGTTAGAGCGTGCGGCTGTTAACCGCAAGGTCCAAGGTTCGATCCCTTGTGGTACCGACTTTGGTCATATGGCACCTTAGGATAAATTATAAGCACAACCGACACATCGGACATGAATTGTTTCTAGTAAGCCACTTATCTATGCATATAGCGTGGAAAACGTGTCGACATGGCAACCTTTTTACGATTGGATCTTTTACGAATGTGTCTCGGCATATCGCGCAAATTTTCAAAGACCTTTTGAGATCTGGATGTTTTTGAACTTTTTTGATTTTCTTGGGTTGAGAATAATTCTTTATGCGCTCTCTATAGCATCCTGGACACATGCCTCCGAATGATTTGAATGAGTGCCTACACTGTATGGGTCTATTGAATCTCTCATAGTAGACGGGTTGAATGTTAAAGTTTAGATCCTGGCGAATGATGTTTATCACTGTGGGCAATTTGTATGCCATTAATCTACCGTTTATTCTTCCTCCGCTGAATCTTCGTTTTCTTTGGTATCTTCAACCACCACCACATCTTCAGAGTCTCCTGTTTCTGGTTCGTCTATGGAGTCATCTATTGAGCAAATGATTGCTCCCGATTTGGCTAGAGAAGCTGTTGAATACATGAGACTATGTCCAAATCCGTATGGTGGCTTTACTGGTACTATGTAAGGCCATGGATCGATTTCCTCCGTTTCACGGAGCTTCATCTTATCCACTTGGCCTTTTTCATAACCATCCTTTAAACATGCTTTCTTGAGCTTGCTTAAAGAGTAGTTTCCGGTTGGATACTTCTCGCGGAGAGCGGCAATGGCGGGATAGTCCTCCAGGAACTTGCGCGTCTGGTGAATGGAGCCTTTGGGAGGACGCCAGGCCATTGTTGCTTTATAAAATATACTTTTGGTTGTCTTTAGGCGATAAAACAAATAATGCAGAAAATGTCGACTTTCACAACATACACTTCAATGCAAACACACAAAATGTGTGAATTTGTACAGAAGTGTTAGTCCATGTACAAATAACACGATATAGAATTGACTTTTAGATACATTTCTAAAATTGAGTCTTTATACTCTTCTAAATTAGAAGTTGAAAATTTTACAGTACATCGAGCTGATTTATTGGATAACACCTGAATATGAGCGTCTTTGAAATCGGGGATACTGTTCTCTCTAACAAAATTACAAAGATATTGTCCAAGAAGACTCGGTTTGCGATGGCCGAAATTATGTAGAAATTCAGAACTCATTTCTATAATTTTTCCTTCGAGATTCAAAATTAATAAGTTTTTCGAAGTTTCTTCCAATATTATTGTTTCAAAGTATGTAATATTTCCTGTTTTTTCATCTAAAAGTCCACATCCAGTGACATATATCAATTTCCCATCTTTACAAATTCGTCTGTATTGTACAACTTGCGGCAGTTTAGTTGCAAGAAATTCAATGTGGGTTTTATAACATACTTCTTTATCTGGTTCGTATATAAAATCATGAAAATTCTTTCCTAATAATTCGGTTAGTGAATATTTATATTTAGAAGCAGAAGCATCATCAATGAATGTAATATTTCCTTTATAGTCGCACACAAAAATTACATCGAATTCCGGTTGATTCTGTATATTTTTGTTTTTGCAACATACATTTGACTTTATGTGATAATCTAGTGCTTGCTGGGTGCTTAAACTCTTGCCGCATCGCGGACATAAAACCATTACATCAGTTATTATTCTATCCTTTAAGTCCCAATTGTCTACGTTTCAGATGAATCAAAGCTTTTGCTCGATTTTCAGCAGATGGTTCGGATTCTCTGTGTTTATGCCTCAGATTTTTCATAATTTGTTTATATTTTTCATCATTTCCATCAACTATGTTCTTTAACAAAGTTATGAATCTATTATACTCTACTTTCTGTCTTTCAGATATATTTCTCTTGTTGAAAGGATATTTTATTTTGTTAATTACTTTAAACAATTTGATAAATTCTCTTACGTTAAAAGTTGACATTAATATATTAAAATAAAATAATCACAAGTGTCATGTATTTATATAAGGACCGAGAATCTCCTGAGCGGTTGACGGAATCAAAGGATTGTCATCGTGAGATAGAACACGATCCTGAACTCTATGAATATCGATAATTTGGGAAGGTTTTCTGTAGCCGCGAGCATACGATTCGAGTTGAGAAAGGGAAAATGTTTCTTTCATATCGTCTGCCATTTCTTGTAAAGTCAAATAACTTTTGGTCCATATCTTTTCGCTCAATTTCGTTGGATTTAATATAGAAAATTCCCAGTGGTAGAATGATGTATTCTTATCACCTGAATTTCTAGGCATTCATACTAATGTAATACAGGGTGTATGTTTTTAAATCATTCGCAAAAGCAGTAATTTGACCGTTTTTTAGGTGAATGGCACTTATCTAGCGAATCCAAATTTCTTAGTACGGACTGGTGTTTATACGATTTTTTCTTTGAAATGTACTCGTCTGGTGATGTGTCCGGATAAATAAACCACGATACGCGGCTGTGTTCTGGAGGCAACCAAGATAGCGGCCATAATTGTTTCCACTGAATTTCCATTAACAAATTAAGGAAATAAATTCTTAAAATGTAAATGGTTGAAGCGCTCATTCAGAAATATGTTCCTGAATTTAATATCAAGGACCAAGCCATTTTCAAGAATGCTTTTATTCATAAATCTGCTGTGAGAGATACTGGCTGCTCATCGAATGAACGATTAGAATTTATTGGAGATTCAGTCTTGAATTTAATAATTGCAAAGTACCTTTATGAGAAATACCCCAACGAAAATGAGGGATTTCTGACAAGGGTTAGGACACAAATTGTAAGTGGAGCAAGTCTTTCAAAGATTTCTGCAAAATTAGGTCTTCAAAGTTTTATTGTCATGAACGCAAAAGCAATGAATAATGAATGGAACACTAATCCCAGAATACTTGAGGATGCTATGGAATCGCTAATAGGAGCTATTTTTTTAGACTCTGATCTGAAAACAGCAACCAAATTTGTTGTCAATATAGTAAACGAAAATATGAATGATGATTCTTTAGTACAAGACACAAATTATAAGGACATGCTGATGAAGTTGATGCAATCTAAAAGCCAATCTAGTCCTGTTTATTTTTTGCGCACAGAGAATGGACCAGACCATAATAAAATATTTACTATTCAAATTACAGTCGATGGAAAAGTTCTTGGAGAGGGATATGAAAAAAACAAGAAAAAAGCAGAGCAAAGTGCGGCGAGAAGAGTATTGAGATCATTTTCACTTATAGATTAACTTCATTATAATAATAGGATGACTGAATATAGTGCTGGAATACTTTTATATCATATATCATTTGATGGAGAGATTTCGTTTCTTCTTGGAAAAGATAGGCGCGGTAAATGGAGTGATTTTGGTGGTAAATCTGAAGAGTCAGATAATAATGATACAAAGCAAACGGCATCTAGAGAATTTTATGAAGAAACGATTGGAACTATAATGAGTTTCAATACTATAAGACACATTATCGAAAATTGTCCATATGTATTAGGCAAGAGCTACCTACAAAATCCGTATTATATGTATATAGTACAAGTTTTACATAAGAATGTATATTCTGATGACTTTAAAGAATCTTATAAGTTTGTGAAAAATTCACTGGGCAACAATTCACCGTTTTGTGAAAAGGTTGATATTCAATGGATTAATTATAACTCTATACTGCAAAATCTAAATGGGGATATAAGACAAGTTTTCCACAATACATTTTATAATAATATTGAATCAATAAATAAAATCATATCGCGTAAAATGCATCAACTTAAAAAAAGGTGAACGGTAATATATATATGGACAAAGTTATCATAGACAATAACGAATCAACTGTAAATGTTTCAGATGATTTTGGATTGGGTGGAGTTACATTGGAGAGACAGAGTGCCCCTAAAGCTCCGAAAAAACAATTTGGAGGATTGAAGGCTAAGCCCGCTTTCAAACCAAAGCCTATGCCTTTTCACGACACCACTTTCGAAAATTTTGCCAACCAAGATAAAAAAATAAGACAACGTCAGATAAGGGAAGAGGAAGAGGAAGACGACGACGAATCAGAAGTTCCAGATGAAGTAGAAGATTCTATAGCTGGATACGGGCAAGATGAGCCTGATGATGAAGACCCTGTGCCATCACATGGATTTAAAACAATTGAAGATGAAAAGACAGATATTCTATACAGATTTCATAGATTAGAAGGAAAAGGTATAAAAACAAGCAAAAAGTTTACAATGTTTTCAGATATTCGCGAAATGCGAATGGAACTTTTGAAGCTTAAAAAAGATTCTGAAATGAATGCAAATATCAAATTTTCTAAACGATTGTTAGTGGCTTTTGTAAGTGGTACAGAGTTTTTAAATAAACGTTACGATCCTGTAGGAATGGAACTAGACGGATGGTCAGAAAATGTAATGACTTCTGTTAACGATGGAGAATTTGATAGTATTTTGGAAAGATTGACAGAAAAATATTCTGGACGAGTCAATACACCACCAGAATTAGATTTAATGTTGGCACTTGGAAGTAGTGCACTGATGTTTCATATAACAGGCACAATGTTTAAGAACACAAACCAATTTGGAGGTTCTGATGGAATGCAAGACGCAGTAAATAATGCATTTAATTCGATGAATAGAGAATCAACGGATGATAAAGGGCCGATGGATATGAAAGGACCTTCTGTTGATCTTTCAAATTTTGGATCGATGTTTGGATCCGTTGGAAATGATGAAGGTGGACTACTTCCAAGGCCTCAACCAGGAAAGAGACGACCTAAAGCTCCATCGATAGAATCATCAGATGATGATTCTGATGAACCATCTGTGGTTGCAACGTCAGAAACGAAAAACGTTTCATTTCAAACAGAAGGAGGTACAAGAAGAAGAGGAAGGAAGCCTACTATAGTTGCAACAAAAGAACAGACAATTGATATTTAGGTCATATGAACATTTTTTCTCTCATTAGTTAATGAGCTCATTAAACTATGCTCCTTTATACGAAGTATGGAGTCACGAACCTAGATCTGAGAAGAAAAAGCACAAGAATAAATACGAAGAGCCAGAGTTTCAAAAGGAGTATCTTAAAAAAAATAATCAAATTGTTGTAGAAAAGGAACCGGTCCCGTTGAAAAATCAAGAAGAAATGTTGTCAGAATCTAGAACCATACTTAATTCTGTACCGGAAACTTCAATTACACAGTCTTCAGTAAAATTTGAAATATCTGATCCGTGGCTTGTAAACATATTGTCAAAATATAGTTCTGAATATCAATCACAGATAATTGAACAAACGCTAAAAGCTGCATTCACTACAACAACAAATTCAGTAGAATTCTTTTCAAATATTGGATCACAGATAGATTTGGTAAAATTAAGCGCATTTTTATTAATTTTTATAGCAATATATGATATTTTCTTCAGGAAATTTTCATGATTCCCATAGTTTGTTCTAGAGTGTTTTGATTTGTTTTTTTCGAAGATTTTCGTGATAATTTCAACTGTTCATCTTTGACTTCCTTGGGTTGAAATTTGTCGAAGTTATTACGAGCATCTTCAGTTGACGTCCAATGGAAATTATTAACTTCAATAATTGGATCACTTATGACCACCGGTTTGTTGGTTTTTATGCAATTCCTTTTTCTAAAGCTTGAACGGAATTCTTCAATAGACATTGTTCCTCCAAATACTGAAAGGCATTCTCTTGGTGGCGCAAACGAAATCTTATCTGTTTTTCCAGTTAAAGCTGTGTACATTGAATAAAGTAAACCATATCTCGATTGTTTGTCCATATCGTGTTTGTAATCTCTGTTATATGTCTTTGCACATTCCCAGGAACAAAAGTTATCGGTGACATTCCAGTCTCCATTGCTTAATTTCTTAGTAGGAAGATACACTGGTTCATTTTCAAAAGGATGACAACAATTAAAGCACCAAATGGCAGACATATATAAAACATGGCGTTTTATTCTTAACTTAATTCCATATTTTATATAAATGGAAACTCCACTTGACCAACTCGCCAATGATAAGCCCATGAATTATTCAGACGTTCTCCAAAATATGAATTCTCAAGATCAACAACATGGTGGTCATATGGAACCGCAGCTTCCGCAGATGTCTACATATCAAGATCAAATGGGTCCACCACTTCCACAGATGTCTCGAGATCCTCATGGTCCTGATATAAGACATCAATTTGATGTACCTAATAATGGACCTCCTGTAAAAAAAGCACAAAAACCGTTAATGGATAAAGCATTACAACATGAAATTATTTGTTTAATAGCATCTCAGGTAATAATCCAATCGGATCCAATACAAAATGTACTAAAGAATGCTCTTCCAACAATCTTTACAGATACAGGTGGGATTTTGAAGACTGTTATTCAAGGACTATGTTTGGCTTTAGCCTTTATTTTACTTCGAAAAGCAACCATTGATCTTATGTAGTTCTAAGCAATATAATTAAGGAGTGTTATTAGAATAAATATTATGGAAATCATAACAAGTATGCTACCAAATCCTAACAAATCTTCTTTATCGAAAGTCTCTCCTCTATTCAAGATCTTTTCAAAGCTGTCTTGCATTTGACTCAATATTTTAGAAAACGTTATTTTCTTACTTTCTTTGAAACGTTTCGTATAAGTACTATTCATTCTTTGAGATTTTTCTTTCGCAGAAGTATCATGATTTTTGATTTGTGAATTTAGAGAATTTCTAAATTCAGCAAAATTTAAAGAATTGCGGGAATTTTCCATTAATTAATAATGAATAATTTAATAGAAAGAAAGCAAGATTTAATGTTAAAAAATCTTGAAAATTTCTATTTAAAACATCCTACAAATATGAAGACACTTTTCTCATTGTTAAGTAAAGAGTCTCCCTTATCACTACGATTGATTGATTATCTATGCACTAATTATAGCAAACATCATCATGTCGTGTATTTTGTCGAACATTCTGGAAAAAGGCAGTTATTCAATTTACATACAAAATACAGAGGGCAATTAAAAGCATATTCCAAATTACAATTTGATCCTTTTAGACGCCACGACCGAATTCACATTTCATGCTCGCATTGTGAAAATAAAAAGCTTGAAACGACTGTTGCTCAGCTTAACTTTTTCAAATGGGCGATCGAAAATAAAGTTTTAGACTGGTTGTCAAAAAATATTAGAGATGTTGAAGAAGAGATGAGCAAAAGCACTGAAAAGAAACAAAAATCCAAAAAAAAATGAGTTTGTACGGCTTAAATTAAATTTAAGCAATTTCAATGACAACGATCGATAACAAATACATATATTCTCTACTAGCAATAGTAATAACTTGGTTTTCCATTTCTCTTTATAAGAGATCTCTCAAAGAAACTTTAGATTATACCTTCAATGCCAAGATTTCCATATTGGCTGGGGTAGTTGTATTTGCTGCAACTCATTTAAGCATGCAACAATATGAAGAAACGACAATGGATGCAAACATTCCATTCAATTCTTAACTCGACGTAACATTTGCTTTTCTACAACTTCTCTTTTATTCATAAGCTCTTCTGTAGTTTCACATGCTAATTTCTTAGCATCGTGGGTGTGTGGAAGTTTGAAGAATTCTGTCAAAGTCTCTTCAATATATTCTTGATTTATTGAAGATTTGGATGCAACCGTTTTATTTACAAGTCGGCCACCAGACGATATGCTAACAGTATCAGTTTTCGTACGAATCATCTCATTTACAATCGCTTGACTCAAGTCTTCCTTTGATTGTTTCATCTCTTTTAATTGTTTAGTCAGCTCTTTAATAGAGTCGTCATATTCTATCCATTTGTCCACTAATGATTCCATGGGCGACAGTGTATTTAATGTATGTCTATTTCTTTAAATATTGTCACTATATTATAATTTTAATTAAACGTTCGGTCATGTCTAATTGAAGTTTTCTATCCATGAGTATGCGAAGATTTTTACATCTGTTGATATCGAGTTGATGTTCGTTTTCATCATCTAACACATTCTCATTAAGTTTTCTAATAACAGGTGCGCATTTTTTGTGTAATGCATCGCATATTAATTGAGAAAACTCGGTCATAGTTGTAGTAACTATTTTGTCACTTTCTCTGTATTTGATAATAGAGTTCCGTTTAACATATATAATGGTGGCTCCCTCAACCATAAGTTTTAGACAATCTATGATAGAAGCATTTGTTTTCGAAACTATTTCAAACGTTTCTTTTATTTTCTCATCGTTCATTTTTTTTAAATTCTTCTCCATGCTTTCGCTTAACGATATCATGTTTTCTAGTACAGGTTCTCCAACCTTTTTGTTTGAACTAGACGGAGCCGATGCTTTATTCAATGCTAGTTTGACGTAACTATCATATTTACCAAGTTCATTTTTATAAAACTCTACTTGTTCTTCTAAAAGTTGAACCTTGAGTTTTAGATACTCAACTTCACTCATAACTCACTTAAGCTGTTCAATCCTTATATTTTTAGCAAGCCTGGATCAATTCAGGACTACAGACCTTTCTAAAGCTACTCATCTGATAATGACAGGAGGCAAGCTTCACGTTCCGATAAATATGTACAGTATGTTTGTACAACTTTACTTAGAATCAGCGAATGATTTATACATTGTCGAGCGATTTGGAGGAATTTTTATCTTTTTTTTAGATATTGATAATTATTCAAATACTAATGCGCTAATAGAAACTCTTATAGATAAATACAAAAGAGATTTTATAGTTCTAAAATGTACAAAAAATAAAGGTTTTCATGTTATTTTTCCAGAGTGGAGAGTTAACGTCGATCAAGCAACAAAACTTGCTAATATTTTGGAAACGCCAAAACCTGACACTGGAGTATATAAAGGCCATTCTTTGCGAATGCCGGGGTCATTAAAACCCAATGAAAACAGATCATACATGCCAATAGGATTCACAAAAAGTGGTGAATTTATTCATTGCACTAAACTTACGAATCAGTTATTCAAAGAGTGCTGTGTTTCAGTTTCAGAATACGCTACCTTTTCCAAAGCTGAAGCCTCTTGTGTGATCTCCAAACAAGGATATTTACAGAAAATTCTTGAAGGAACTGAACTACAACCTTATTATCAAAACGCGAAAATCACAAGGGTTACAAAGTTGGGAAAATACACGATCCTTGTATCAAATTCCCATTATTGCCAGAATATACAAGACAATCATAGATCTAATTGTGTATATTTTGTCATTTCACCAGATAAATGTATTCGTCAAAAATGTTTTTGTAGATGTTCTCATAGAACATGTAGTACATATAAAGGTAAAAAGTATCCTATCAATTATAGTGCTTATTATTCGACTTTTTCACACGTGTAAGGAAATCTACATGTACAACATCCGCACGACATTAAGTACTTCAGTCTGTTCCAAAATCCTGCAACCAACGATTGAGTTTTTGTCATTTTATTTATACGAATCTTTCCTTTAGTAATATCTATTAAAGTGTCTATTGTGCGAGGTACAACTGTTGATACTAATTGTTTAACTGATTCTTTTTTTGATTCATCAAGTTTATCAGCAAGAGTTTGAATAATATGTAATACAAGATCTTTGCGTTCCGTATTATTGAGTTCAGTTAAAGAACGAATTTCAGACATTACTATAGCAGTTGTTGTGCTTAATGTTTCTGGCTCGAGTGGACCTAATTTATCTTCAACGCGTTTCAATAGAGCGGTCAACGATTGTGTGGAAATCTTAGGAGAAACTGTCATTAATATTAATAAATAAAAAAATTAAGAAATCTGATATAGTATGTCAGGTACAAGAATACCACCAGAAGGTCCTCTCGGCGGCTTGAATATTTCAGCAATTATAAAAGTCGCCACAACCACGTTCACACTTCTCATTATTTAGTTCAAATATTTTCTCTACATATAGAAATGATGATCCTTGGGTTAAGAACCGCGTTATTGATAACTCTCGCTATAATTGTGCAAGTGGTCATGAACTCTACTCCATTGCTTAAAGATACAATCTTTAGCTCGCCTCTCGTATATCCCATTTTGTTTGGACTTATTCCCTTTATTTTTGCCAAGCTTCCGTTATTAGGAACTAAAGATCTCGTAAGCAATGTTCCAACTGGTCCGTTCTTATCTACTCTGATTTTTGCAGGTTTAGGATATTTGGGGTACATAATGATGAATCTTATGGGAGAAAAGAGCGACGAAAAAGTAGACATAGGCCCTTTCACAATCGATAAAGACTCGTTTATCATAATAATGTTCGCATTTTGTGTTGAACTGTTGATTCAATTAGGATATGGTAAATTCGCTCAAAAGATGGCAAACAGTCACAGTAAGAGTGTGACAATTAAAGCGTTGAATAATTATTTCAAGACTGCGAAGTAAAAAGTTTCCTTACTTCGTAAACGACGGAAATTTTTGTAAAAAGTTTCCTTACTTCGTAAACGAAACTTACGAAGTAAGTTTCTTCTTCTTCTTCAACATCCCCGTATCTTTTCTGAAATCATTTCTTGGTCTTCTAGTTTGTCTCATTTTAGCTAAAACTTTTGGAATAACCTTTTCTTTGAATCCTGCTCTTTTTAATGAATTGAAGTAAGCATAGTTAAGTAAATGCATTGCGCGAGTTATTTTCACGCTGGCGGAAGGCATTTGCTTACATTTAATAGTTTTATCTGAACAAAAATAAAAAAAAGTTTATTGAGTTTTGTGAACTATATACGGGTATTCTTTATTGCAATAATCGACCCATGCTTGAGCTGTGGTTTCGCTGAGTTCTTGACCATGGCTTGAAAATCCAGTAAGTTGAGATGTCCACGCTACGACGGGCATGTTTACAAAACAACAACTTTATTTTGTTAAATCAATGGCTCTACTTCTTGAATATCTACCATTGCGTCGAATATTTCATCATAAATATATGAAATATGTTTTGATTCCAATGGACCCGGGTTCATTTCGATAAGTCGTATTTTGATTTGGTTTTCTCTTTTGGCGTCTTTATAATTTGAATTCTTTTTGGTTCTTGCGATTCTACACACCGTCTTTGCGCGTTTATTCAGTAAGGTCAGAATTTTAGAATCGATTTTATCTACTCTAACCCGTAACTTATCCATTAGATTTGTAATATATTTATACTTTAAAATATTTGAATACATTCTATATAATAATCAACAATTGATTCAACAATACATGTATCCAATATGACATATTGTGGGAAATTTTCTCGAATTAAGTCACATAACATGGTGTAACCTTTCCTGTCTTTATTGAGATAATCTACTAATTCGGCATTTGATTCTGGATCTGAAAAGATATCAACATCCGGTTTGGGATCAAAAACCATGTGAAACTGATTTTGATCCAATGAGTTCATCATATCGTGGTATTCTTGCGCTAGATGTTCAAAATCTTCTGTTAGATAATTGTATAATTTTGGCTTATCGTTTAATTTGACTCCACTAAATAAATTACTTATTTCTTGAAGATCTTGATCAATAGAACAATGAGTGAATCGTGTTAGAAGAGATTCCATATTTACAAAATAATTGTGTTCTTTAGATTTGTGAACTTTATTCTTTCCAATTATTTTTACAAAGTTTACAGGTAATATACACTGTCATAGGCTCGTCAGCACTCCTTGTTTGGACGCTCACATGTGCTGTCTTATCAGACTTACACTTCTTGCACACGTACAGACCAGAAGTCCCTTGTTCCTCTTCTTCCCATCTCGCCTTCGCAAGCTCTTTAGCCGCGTTTTTGTCAAATATGGGCTGCCATAGCGTGTTGTCAATTTCAAATGGTTTCATAGTAGGTACTCCTTTAGGATGCAGCTTTTGCGATAATATCATTTCCTTGAAATGTGGATACTTTCGCAAATTCGCATTGATGGATCTGACTTTCATAGTATAAAGAAATCGAAATCCTGGAGCTTTCCATGAGTTTCCAAATTCAATGGTACCATTTTTTTTAATAACAGCTTCACCTGTGTTTTTAGTTTTCCAAACAAGATCTTCTTTTTTGCAGGACTTCACAGCCCAATTGAAAATTGCTATTTCCATGTTCTTTCCCGTTTTCTCACCGAGATGGTCGACAAACATTTGTTTGGATGTGGAACGAGCAGATTGCATTTTGTTTGTTATAAGTTAAGGAATTCGAGCTCTTTAGGCACGGAAGGAAACTTACGAAGTAAGTTTCCGACTTAAACACAAATCCTGTAAGTAACAAAAGTCCCAGCAGTTTCACTGGGTCTTGTTATTTTTACCATTTGTCCTTTTTTCATATTATAATAGCGCGCAACTGGATCTGTATGCAAAATGCGTGGAAGGTTTTTTTCAGATATCAAATGTTCTTGACAAAATGATTTTTTAAACGTATTGTCCATTATTTCGTGTTTGGGAACTAAACAGTGTTTCGTAACATTGAACATTAGCTGAGAATATCTGAATATTTCTATATCAAATGTTTTAGACATTTCTAATAAATATTGTTTTGCAGAAGGAGTTATAGATGTCTCGTAAATTATTATGACATGCTTTAAATGGTCCGTTTCTAGACTTTCTTCTATGACTTTTACGGATTTTATACCAACTTTAGGTTCGGTAAAAAACACTTTAATCCCCGCGCTTGAAAATGATGGATCTTCTTCGTCAAATTTAGAAATTAAAGAAATGTCGTGACCCCTGTCATTTAACATTTCTAGTACTGTATTATAAACTTGTCTCATAGACTCCATTATTCAAAAGTCGATTATAATTGTTAAGCTTTTTTGGTATGTCTACCACAATACTCATTTCCATTTTTCAGTTTTGCCCCACATATACAACCGTCCATTTTAATAGCCTGACATGTCAGTTGTTGTACAACTGGAGTAGAATTTTGCGTCTTCTCAACGGGTTGTGCGAGTATCGCGGTAGTTTTCGTTTGTAGTCTATAGCCCTCTTCACGAGAAACCAGCACTGTGAATGACCTTTCATGTTCTGCGTATTTAGCTTTTACTCTTCTTATTGTCGCAACCATTTTCTCGTCGAAGTCAGTTAATTTAGGATTCTCAACGCCAGGATATGTGCGATTGATGTAATCTGAGAGAATTGGATCACTCATGACTTTTTAAAGTACATGGTTTTTGTTCTTTAGGCGAGGAAACTTAAAAATATATCCTTATACCCTATTAATGGCATTGATAGAAGAGGCATTTTCCCCTTTGGAAATAAACGACGACGATGACAATGCTGAAATAACTCAAGAACAACAATATTACGTAAAACAAAATTACTTCAACACGGACAAACTAAATGAAGAATTAGCTAAAAGAACCGAAGCGATTCATAAAGCGTGTGCTATTTTGGCAGATATTGACAAGGAGTTTCAACATTACACAGAAAAGTCATGTCATATATCATCCGCTATCCAATCACTTGCTAATACAGAGATTGAAGAAGTTAGTCCCATACTGGAATCATTGCGAGCCTTAGAGTCCAAAATACAAGAACATATTCCTGATTTGAAACAAAGAAGAACAGACGCCAAAAGACACATAGAAATTCTACGACGTATAGATGAAAAGCAAATGCATACGTGCGGAATTTGTCTCAAAAATCCTATAGATACTGCAGCAGTTCCTTGCGGACATACAATTTGCGAAGAATGTTTACTAAAAACTCAAACTATTAACGAATGTTTCGTATGTAGACAAGTAGTTACGTCAGTCATGAAGCTCTACTTCCTTTAACATACCATCGATAGATTTCGATTCTATCTGACCTATTTCGCTCTTTTCATGCGATTCCGATTCTTTTTTCTTTTTAGGTCTGCCTATTTTAGGAGGACCTACTCGTTGTCCTTGTGAATCAGCTGTATTCCAAGTGGTGTTGTCCCATACCGTCGACATTACTTAAAATTTAATAATTATAGTTTAAGTAATGTCTTTAGATGATGTACAGTATTTGAAAGATCATAGCATTAAGGAAAGTCAGGTAATCTTTATAGATTCTGGGAATAGAGATCAGAATGCTCATAAAGAACCTAATCATTATGTCGTGAACTTTGACGAACCGTTTAAACACGTATACAGCGTTGACGTAGTAGAAGGCTCTATTCCGCGAACTCAATATTCAGTCGACGATCATAATAATACGCTTCAGTTTTCATTGCCGGCGTATGATTATACGGATGCGACTCTTGGATGTTACGTGCGCGCATCACAGATAGTATTCGAAAATGGATGTAATCTGTCAAAAATAGTAAATGATATGACGAATATTTCTGATAAAAACAACGCAAAAATACTTTCGTGGGACACTGGTTTAGATACTACATCTATAAATAATTATGCAGATGTTGGAAGCAATGAATATTACAGCTTCAAAGATGAAGGTAGTAATTCATCGATGGCATTGTCCAATGCTTTATACAGTGCTTGTAATGTTGATAATGTAATATGGAATAGTGTCCATGATAGCGATAAGTATGAAGACGGAAAAGCAGAATATTCCGTTCTTTTCGCACAAAACGCCTATCTTCAATCCTTATCAAACGTGAAGAGTAAGATTCTTGGTTCAAATATTACTGAGAGTAATGAGAAATTGTTTCATAAATCTCTCTTTTATGAATTAACAGCAGATACGTGTCGATGGGCCGTACAGTCCTTGAGTAACAATAGATCCGATAAAGAATCCGCTTCGAATTCTGCTACTAGTCTTTTTACAAACTCTATGAATTTACATTATAACGGCGGAACGGTTGGATGGGAAGATAATATTTCGTTATCAAATGCTTTCTATAAACGAGATTTAACCAGTAATATTGCAAACATCAACGATAGTACCACAACTAATGATTCGTTCGTCTTTAAAAAATTCGACATGACTAGTTGTAATTATTCCGTTTGTAACATAAAAACGAAAGAAGATTTGAAACATTCCGTTGTAAAATCTAGAGCTATAAAAGTCAAATCAGCGGATTATCACGATATTGGACTGATGAACACGTTGAACGAAAATTTTACCGAGTGTATGACCAAAGATTATAAAAATAGAACTCTATTGATTGATCAGTTGAATAGCGGATGCAATATAATTCCATCAGAACGGAACAAAAGTTCAAATTCTGACCATCTCAAGAATCACCAATACCATTTTCCCATACCAAATGTTTATCAAAATATTACTACAATAGACGTTGAAAAGGAAGGAACGAGAATGAATCCAACTGGAAAATTTGTCATAAAATCCGACACACCTATTAAATTTGACGTGGAAAATTCATCAATTGCGCCAGTAATAGGATTCACACAATACGGACTAAATACAACCAATATGGTCAAAACAGAGTCAGTTCATGCATATTCTCCCGGTGTAGGAACTTCGAGTAATATTTCGCAAAGTAATTTGGTTCAATATTTTCGACCTACCCAGTCGGGAATATGGAAAGGACTAACTTTCAATGATATAGATAAAGATATAGACACGAGTAATGATACTAGTGATTTTATATTGTACAGTATTAATGAATCAAGTAATGTAAAGCTTGGCGATGATAACGTTCCATTTGGACAATTTGTAGGATATCCAGGAGAATCGAATACATACTACGAAAGTCACAAAAGTCAATTGGAAGACTCAACGTATCATATTAAGAAAATAAATATTGGAGATAATATATATATGGACAGGCTCTATAAAATAATATTCGGCCAACCAAACGATTCTAAATATACACGTTCCTGGGGACTCACGAAGAATGAAGAAATAAAAAACAAAGCGTTCGAAGTAATTGGCGATGATTTAGGCCCAACTGACAGCGGAAGCAGTGGCGGAAGCGGAAGCAGTGGCGGATCAGATCAACAAAATTCCGGAGTAACTTTGAAAATAAATGGAAATAATCCAATGACAAATAGCGAATATGATGAGCTATCCGATGGCGAAAATATAACATTGGACTTCACTTATGGTAGTATAAAATTAAATGAATTTGTACTTCCACAACAAGCTCGACTTTTTCTGCTTGGAACTCAATTGAGCACCGTACAAGTAACACCAGCATCAATTGACAAAACAATATCACAAACAACAAATTTTCAATACACAGGCGGAGGAAGCACAGTTACACTCAGGGTAAAAATTACAGATAAAACTAGCATTAATGATACGAATGCTACTTATCCGTACGGTATAGTCGTAGAACCAACCGGTACTATATCAATAATACCAAAAGCTATAATAGGTGTTTCAAACATTACTTCAATCACATTGAATGGAATTACAGCAAGTTCAGGTTCAGATAATACAGATAAAACCACATCATACGCAAGTGGAGTTGAGGAAAGTACGCTCATGACAGTTTTAGGATGGACTACAACAGATAATGTGACGTTTACCGGTGAAACAGCTCTAACAAACCAAACCGAAATTTATAAACTTGTTTTTGATTCTGGTGCTCTAAATGACTTGACTTCTATAGAGTTGACTTATGATGGTGGCAGCACCTACACGATAACTAAACAAACAGGAAAGCCAACCGATCCGTATATACCATATTATCTACCCCCTAATGATGTTACTACCAATGTACGAATTCATCCGGATCCTGTGTTTATAAGGAAATTTTCTGCAAGTTCAATTGAGATCGGTTTCATTTTTAACGAAGACACTATACCACAATATGACGATGACAGGTGGATTACATATATTTACATTTATTCTACAGAAAGCATTGATACTACTAAAGTTTCTGGTTCTCTAATAACCAACGATGGTAACAATTATGATATTTCCTGGAGATATGATAATCTCTTCCTTTCCTATGCGAGCACGAACGGCGATATTGTTGGTGCTACAATAAGTG
>MDTC01023954.1_pt1 | contig 23945 bp, 27 predicted proteins | sample 811181 | NCBI WGS metagenome assembly MDTC01 (sample SAMN05326644, study PRJNA326480) | marine metagenome | isolation source: seawater | place: Pacific Ocean: North | collected 2011 | reverse complement strand
GCCATTTTTTACTCCTATAAAGCAACAGCCATTGCAATAGCGAATCCAGCTGAAGCACCAGTTACGATAGCTACCCATGAAGATCCGTTATAAAATTTTAAGTTTCCCTCACTTGTGTTATAATATAAAGCGCCAGTTTGAAGAGCATTTCCGTCATTATCAACAGAGGGATCTGAGGATTTAGATCCTAAATAAACATCATCAAAAGCATCCTGGGATGCAGCAGCTTGCTCTGCATAATACTTTGCAGAATATAATCCAGTATTTCCTATTGTTGTATTTGTAGCAAAACTATTACCGCCACCTAATGCCCAGTTTTTTGCAGATCCAGCATTAATTGTTGAACCGCTTACAGCATAAGCTTTTGAACTAAACTCACCGGAACTATCAACAGCAGTTGCATTGATGGCCCATTCTTTTGATGCACCAATTTGATTTGTAACACCAGTACCACCAATAGCATGCGCTTCTGAACTAAACTTACCAGTACCAGCTACAACTTCACCAGTTGTCTTTGTCGCAAAATCTTCTGCAAGCTGTACGTTTACTGTCGCATTAGCAGCTGCGGTTTCGCTTGCAGCAGCTGCATTCGCACTACTGGCAGCAGCTGTTGCAGATCCAGCAGCAGCATTAGCTGAAGCAGTAGCCGAAGAAGCATCTACTAATAAAGTATACTTTGCGCTATTTGCATTAGTTGTAAGAGGTTGTGATCCACTTGATGTATGAGCAGTATTAACTATAAATATATTACCGGTGCTGGTATCTTTAATAAGATCTCTTATGTTGTAAGCAGTACTAGCTGCAAAGTTACCTCTAAATGTACCAAGTTCGGTTGTAACTGATAATTCACCACTACTATCAAATCCCAGGACTTTACTTGCTCGATCTGTTGCACCAACTGTAAATTCAGATGAGGTGATCGTATTTGTTTCAGAAACTTTTATACTACGATTTAATTCTTCTTGGAGTTCCTGGACAATAAATGTCAAACGATCCAAAGCTTTTTCATGATCTTCAGCTGGGAAAGGATCGTTAGCAACATAGTCTGTACTTTGTGTAAGATCTAAATTTCTCGCTAATACAACTGTTTCCCCGCTTTGCGGTCTTTTATCAGATGATGAAAAGTGAGCATCACTTGAATTGCCGGTATTAAATTTAAATAAAACATTGCCGGAATTACTACCAGCATTAGTTACAATGTAATCTGTGTTTAAAACTTTTACTGTTTCAGTTCCCGTTGCAGATCTAATTAAAACTCTTAGGTCTGCATCTACAAAAATTTTAAAATTATAAGCAAACTGATGTTGTGTCCCATTTGCAGAATGACTACTTTTTGTAAGTGTAGTTGATACTGTCATCGTACTTCCTCAAATAAATTACCAAATTCCGGTGATCTTCTTGGAGTTGTTTCTCCAGGTTCCCACCAATAATCTTGATTATACTCTCTTGCATATCTTCTTCTTAAAGATCTAAACTTTCTATAAGCTTTTGGATCTGCCCAAATTTGCAACTGCTGAATAACATTTCTTTCTAAAGCAAGCCTTGTATACCAAAGCGAACTTCCTGGTGTATATCGACCAGCAAATCTTATAAACTCACTTGCAAAGTTTGTATCATCACCGCCAGCTGCTTGTTGCACATTTCCAATGGTAAGTTTTCTTATGTCATCTGCTAAACCTACAACTGGTCCAGCTATTGTTTGACTCAAACCACCGCCAACTCTATTGACATCTGAAAACAAAAAGTCACCAAAAATACCAAGGCCACCACCTTGTAATAAAGCAGCAGTCCAAAATTCATTAGTTGTCATTGGCCTTGGATCTCTGCCTTTTGAAACCTCTTTCATCTGTATTGCAAGAGCGCCCATTATTGTAGCTGATATTAAAAAGTCAGCTAGATACGTTCCTTTTTTTCTTACGCCCTGGGCATATAAACCTCTTGCAATATGAGTATTAACAAGAGTCGCACCAAAGTTTTTATACATAGCAAAAGACCTGGTAAGTTCACCGGATATTGTTCCAGGTGCTGTATCACCAGTTAGCGCCACTCGACCTCTAAGAGATGTAGATGGTACTGCAAAGTTTGTTTCAGTATTAATCATCTCCAGGACTCTAAGGCCAAGGTCCCTGGCAGTATTGCTATCTATGTCTGTCCTTGACATAAGGTTATCAGCACTAAAAAACTGAGATCCCTCATGCTCATAAAATTCTGTAGATCTAATTAGATCCCATTTATCACTTCCAATACCATATCTTTCAAAGGTATTTCTTAATGGTCCATCAAGTTCTTTAAATGTTCGACCAGCCTGGTCAGCAATGTGACCTAAAAATTCCGTTCCAAATGCCCATCGACCAGCTGTTGTCCAGGGCGATAAAAAGCTTGCCCTCATAACAAAGTCACCAATACGTCTTGTGATCTCCGGCCCGGATATTTCACCCAGGTATCTCATTTGTGCAGCTGCTATAGTTGTCCAGCCCTCAGCCATCAAACCAAGTCTTACAGCAAGCTTGCCTTTTTCTTCAGCTGCTAAAGGATTAAGAAACTTTAAAACATCTGTTATTGTGCTTGCCTGGGGAATACCTACAAAAGATCTTGTCAATCTTTGAAAGTTCAAATCAGTTACAGCTGATAAAGTAGCTGCACCTAACTGAGCAGATTGTAACAATGATCGTAGTCCAGCAAAAGTATTTGCAATGAATCCACTTACCGGAGCATTTGTTTTTCCCGTTACTGCATTGTAAAGTAATTCTATTTGTTTGACTTGAGATCTTGCCTTATCTCTAGTCTTAGGATCTTTACTTAGAGCAGCTTCCTTGCTTATTGTTTCCTTTATATAATTAACTGTAGATGTCGGATTCGGACCTAGTATCTCCATCTGAGCGATTTCTTTACTCATTGAACTTATGTGTGACATCATTGTGTCAAATGGATTAGCGTTACCAAATTTTTCCTGGTATTCGATCCAGGCATCTGCATCTTTAAATATTAAAAATCTATGGTCAGTTCTTCTGTTTGCAACAGATTTACCCATACCGGATCTTGCCCCAGGGACAACTTTATTATATCCACCAGTTGCAATCGTATCGTAAACTTCATTCAAAGCCAGTTCTAGTCTTTGACTGCTCATCGACAAACCAGTTCCCTCATCGATCATCTTTTCTGCATCTAATCGATCGGATATAAATCTGATCCATTCTTGTTTGTCTACCTTGCCAACAGCAATCTGATCGTGAACTTGTGGCATGCCCGCGTCTTTGTTGTATGGTATAGATCCACCAGCACGATTAAACTGCAACCTAAGATCGTCATAAACTACTTTCCAGGCTTGTGCAAACTCTTTAGCACTTGCATCTCCGGTGTCTTTGCCAAAGATCTCGCGTACCATATTTTTAAGTTGCGCTTTGTTACGAGTTTCACCAATTAAATTTCTTCTAAAGGTAGCTAGTACATTGTAAAGTTTTGCAGTTGCTGCTTGATGTATAGCATCTGCTCTTTGTGTAACACTACTATACCTGGAAAAGTTATCTTGCTCAAACAAAGCTTCGGCAGCTTTTCCGTAGTTTGTTCTTCCTCGAAAGTCTTTATATTCTCTTAAATTCTTATCAATGTTTTTAAATGCCTGGACTTGCAAAAGTTTTTTTCTTTTCTTTTCCAACGCAATCTGTTTCAAAGCATCAAAAGTATCTCTGCCAGCTTGAGCAGCTGCTTGACCTGGGGACATTCTCTCCAGGTATTCAGCTTCTAACTCATCGAACAAAGTTCTAGCTTGCAAAGATTGATCGTCTGTAATAACGCGATTACCATTTGCATCTGTTTCTGTACTGCCATTAACAATACAATCTCTAAGACTCATGCTACACAACCCTCTAATCTATCCAGCATCCTTTGATCCTGGGCAATCTCTTCTTCTATTTCTTTAAGTGTTTGTGTAGTAGCAATTATTTCTCCGGCTTCGTCAGTAGTTCCCGTAGGAAATCTGAACTCCGGATCGTCTGTTAAGCTTGTTGTTTCGGTTTCTTCGAAAGAGAGTTTACTATCTTCTGTAGGTTTTTTGGCAATGTTTCGGTCATCACTCGGTCCTCGATTTCGCTCAAGTTCAAATCCCTCGAAGATTTGGTCTGTGTCCTCTCGGATGATTTTAGGATCTTGGAATCCTCCGTTGTTGTCGATTTCTCCGTAGCCATCAGCTTCTCTTTTTAAAAGTTTATAATTCTCATTCGGTCTATTACCAATAGATCTAACATACTTTGGACTGATAAGTCTACCGGTTTTGACGAACCTCGCCAGCATCCTTTGCAAAGCATTTTGATTTGATACATCAACATTACCAAGGATAACTTTATATCCTTTGTTTTTAAGTTGTTGTATGTGCTGCCTAAGCTTGTCTGCATTATCACCAACTTTCGGTATGACCAGGTTTGCATCTTCATTCATTAAAATGTCCTGGACAGTTCTTGCTATGTAGCTGCTTTCTTCGTGAACAGCATTAGCACCTAAACCACCTTGAAACTCCGGCAAAGCTTTCTTCGCATCATCCGGATCTACAATCGCTGCCCCAAGTTTTTTTGCTACCTGGTTTGCTATTGTTGACTTACCAGCTGCCGGTGGTCCGGTAAGGATAACAGCAGTTTTGCCTGGTATGACATTATAGTTTGATGGTGGTGTTGTCCCGCTATCCAAGTAACTTAAAACTCTAGCGCGGGCAACTAGCGATTTTATACCATTAGAGTACCCTTTTAAGGACATTCCGTCAATATTAAAAGTTCTATCTGCTAACCAAGCATCTGATAAATATCCCTCTTTTAAGTTTGTAAGTTCTATTTTGTCGGCATCGTCTAAGGCTTTTATTATGGCTGGATGAGTATCAACATCGGCATCAGACATTCCTTTTTCTAATTTATTTTTTAGATCCTCTCTAAGTTCAATATCTTCTGTAAAACCCTCTCTTCTTCGTTCACCATATAGATCTTGCTCTAGCTGATCTGATTGCTGCCTGGATCCTGGTCCGGCTGGTTGGTCGAAGTTTTCGAGTTTTGGATCCGCTGCAACTCTACGCTCAAGGACTTCCGTTGTATCATCGATACCGCGTCTAACATCGCTAACTGCAACCCGGTTGAAATCGCCCTCTCTAACTGCGTTTCGGACAGCATTGACGAAGCCTCTAGTAGCTTGTTGATACCCCTCTTCCTTGGCGACTTTTGCTGCTTCTGTGAGCGCATCGCTGAGAGATCCTTTTCTGTTGGCAACTGCCTGGAGGAGTTCGATTGCTTGGCCATCTTGACCTACCCTTTCTAAATTTGCACCACGCGCCAGGACATTGCCCTCAGCTTCCAGGCGCGCTGCATTGTTAACTAAGTTTGAAAAAGCTTGCTTGTCTTGTCTAAGAAGCTTTACTGCCCCATCTAAGACTTTCGCTCTTTCCATAAAATAACTTTCCGGAACTAACTCAGCACCAAATAAAGTATTTTGCTCTGATTTTGTAAAACCAGCATCGATAACCTGGCGGACTATGCTTTCAGCTTGAAACTCATTTTCCGGCAATCTCTTTGCTAATATTGTCATAGCAGCTTCCTGGAGATCCGGATTGTCTGGAATCAATCGACCAACAGCTGCTGCATATTTTGCCGGCACAACATCATTGATAACCATACCAAAAAGATTATTTGGTAAGTTGACCAAAGCTTTAGCTTGCCTAACAAGGTTTGACCTGGGCGGTAACTCACTAATTCTTCCAGGCTCAGATCTTAATACTTTTGCTGCATCGATTGCAGTACCAGTTCCCTCAGCAATATTTCTAAGAGCAGCTGATACCATTGCCATCTCCGGAGTAAACCCATCAATCTCTTTGAGAGAGAATCCTCTCATCGTAACTGGCTGGCCCTCAGACTTGAGTCTTTTAGCAAGACCTAATCTTTGATGACCATCAGCTATAAACTTTCTACCATCAGCATATTCATAAACAACGACAACACCAGCTTTGATGTCATCCCATTTTTTTACACCTCGAAGCCTATCAGTAACACCACTCTCATCACCACCAGCTTTAAACTGGAATGTTTCAGCATCAACTAATAATTCATCGGGATCAAAGTCTTTTATCAATCCGCTTTGCTGTTCATTGTCATATACTGATTTTACCGGCTTTACCTCTGCGACCGGCTTCTCAGATAGGTTTGGTAACTCATTTGATTCAACAGCAGTTTCAGCTTCATTTAGCCTGGCAACATGTTCATCGACACCTTTGTTATTTAAAGGATTTGAGTTGACACCATCTTCTTTAAATTCAGCAGCTTTCTGTAAAAGATCAGCTGAACTACCTTTTTTTGGCGATATTGCTTTCAAACCTTTTTTTATTTGATCTACAGTAAGACCAAAAGTTTTACCGCCAATCTTAAATGCCAAAGGTGTTGCGCCACCAATAGCGCCACCAAATGCAACAGCTGTCCAAAACTGTTCCCAGCTATAGTCTACACCGAGAGTTTTATACCAATCTTTTACTTTTGATTGTATTATTATTTCTGATCCAGCACCAAGCATGGCTTCTTTTAAAGATGCCCCAAGTAAATTCTGAGGACCGAAACCACTAAAAAATAAAGTTCCAAGCAATACCGGATCTTGCACAAGTGATCCAGCTTCTCCTAAAAATCTTGCAATAGCATTGGATGCACTTGGAGAAGATTCTGTAATCTCGTTATATTTTTCTCTTGAATCCAGCGCTCTTTTTTTTGCATTTTCATAGATTTTATTTTCATCGATAACCAGATCCGGAAAAATATCTCTATTATCTTCTACATATTTCTTTATATTCTTTACTGCTTTTTCATAAGTAAGATGCTGGTCCTCATTAAAGATGCCTATACTTAAATATTTACCAGGATTGATTGTAGGATCTGCGCTTGCTGAATTAAGCAAAGCGCTTGGTTGATCAATAAAATTTGGTCTTGGTTTTCTTTGTTTTATAAGATCAACAATAGGCTGCCATTCTTCCTGGAGAACAAGAGATTCAGATATGGATGTATTGTTGTATTCTGAAAAATTGTAAGCTGCCGAAAAATTTTCAATAAAGCTTTTTTCTTTTTTATTATTTATAGTCGGCAAGCGATTTACGACATTATCAGATTCATTTGTTTCAAAAATAAAACCCATACTATTCCTAATCTATATCGCCAGCATCTCTAAGATTATAAAAAGATAGAGCATCGATAACGATGCGATTACCACTACTATCAGCTAGGATACGAATCTCATCGCCTTTACCCCTGGCTAGATAATATGTGCCATCACCTTTTGCAAAAAGATCATAGTCACCATCATTAATATCATCGACTATTTCTCTGTTTAAATTTAGGCCGGTCATTGAGGATATTTTATCGGGAGTTATAGTTTTAAGCATATCTTCTAACTGCTTTGCTGATAGTTCTTTTGGTATAAGTGTTGGCTCTCCATTGACATCTTCAATCCCACCGATAGCATCACCACCGGACATTTTTCCGCCCAGGGCAAGCTTCAGCGCTTTTTCCATATTCTTTGGCCTAAACATCGTTTCGCCTTGTTCAGCTTGTATTGCATTGTAAATTAAAACAGCTACGTTCCTGGTTGCTCCCTGGACCTCTGTTGGTAGAAATCTCAAGGCATCACCTAAGTTTCTTCGAAAGACATCATTGTAATCTTGTGCTGTTGCTTCTTGTACTACACCGGAGTTTTTAAGATCTAAACCATCTAAAGCTTTGGTAGCTGCTGGAACATTACCTTGCAGAAACAATCCACCAATATGTGCAAGATCCGGAGACCCTTTTTGAGATAGTTCTTTTAAAACAGATCCAGTATGTTTTCCAAATCCTTGATTCAATCTTGCTAAAAATGAAAGTCTGTCTGCTTTGGAATTATTTTTATTATTAAAAAAACTAGAGAATATTTGTTGTTCTGATTCACTTAGAAAAGTAAGCGGTGTTCCATAGACTGTATTGACTGCCTGGGCATGCTGTATTCGTTTTGAAATATCTACTTCAAAATTAGGTGACATCAAATCTAATTCTTTAAATTTAATTAATCCAGCACCGCCAGCAAAATTTAGAGGATCTCGACTAAGTTCAGTTCTCATCTTGTTAGAAAAAGATTCTGCTTCTTTGAGGAGTTCAGTTTCCAAAACAGTATCGATACCCTCAGCACCATAGTTAGCCAGGCCCTCAGTTCTCAATGTTCTAATAATCTGTGTAACTTCAGTTGGACTTTTCTTTCTCATCCTGGAAAATATTTCTTGTTTAATTTTAAGTTTGTTTGCAAGAGCGACATTTTCTTGGCTGTTCAAGCTTCGTGCTTTTCCCTCTAAAACTTCAATGTCCTCGATCTTAACAGTACCGCTATTCATGAGTATCTTGTTCATTTCTTTTAGACTTGCATTGACCTCCTTAATTTCAGCAACATTTATTTTTTTCATGTCACCCAGGTCACTTTCAAGCTTCGCAACAAGCGATCTATTTTTTCCAGGGCCAAGAGGTTTAAGAGGATTCTTTTTTAGAAGATTAATAAAATTTTGCTTTTCCTCCATTGTATTAAGATCATTAAAGCTTTTTATAGTGGATTCTTCTAGCAGATCTCTTTGCAAAGCTTGTTTCTTTGTTGTTGCTTCAGCTTCATTGTAATAACCAAGTTCGACCATCTTGTCGAAGAAACCGCCTTTACCAAATATCTTTTCTTCTGCTTTCTTTTTTTCAGCTGCATTACCATAAATATAATCTGCTTTGTAAGTATTTATTGAATCCAGGTACGTTGCAGCTTGTGAATTGATCTTACGATTCATCGCATCAGATTTAACTGATATTCTTCTATGGATATAATCTGATTCAGAATCCAACTGAAACTCTCTTAGAGCATTTTGACTCGTAAAATTTTTACTTAGATTTTTTGCGATTGTCTTTTTTTCATTGTCAAAAAAATCAACTGCTTTTACCGGATCCATAAACTTAGCTTTGATAGATGCTTCTGAAAGCTGTTTTTTAAAAGACAACATGTTTTGATTTTTTTCTTGTTCAAAAGTTGTTTTCTTATCTATTTCAAACTCAAGCAAATCTTTTTCTTGTTGTTGCTCAAAAGCAAGCAGCTGTTCTTTTTGTGCATTATCCAAAGCATTAAGAGATGCTCTTTGTGCTGTTGTTGCAAAATCAAAACTTGCCTGGGCAGTTTGTGCAAACTGTCCTGGAGCAGCACGAACTTGAAGTTGCTCAGCGCCACTTATGTTTGATCGTTGTGTTTGAGATCTATATGTAGGAACTTTCATCAACCATACCTAGATAATATTAATTGTTTTTGTCTGTTTGTATTTCCAAGGATATTTTGCCTGGATAAATTGTAAGAAGCATTTAAGTTTGCAACACTACTGAATCCACTTAGCAAGCTAGTACCAGCTTTGATATTGCCAGCTGCTCTTGCTTGCCTACCATATAGTCTTGATAGATCAGCTTGCATTTTGTTTTGCAAAGCACTTTCTTTAAGTCTTTGCTCGCCAATCTCAGCATTGTATCTTCTGATAGCAATCTCTTCATCAGCTTCTTTGGCACTTGCCAGGGCAACTTTCAAAGGTGTACCAGATTCAGCTACAAAACCATTAAATCGAAAAGCCTGGTTTGTTGCATCTTGTAAGCTTCTAAATTCTTTTTGAAACTTTGCAATCTCAAGTTCGTTTGCTATTTTTAGTTGTACTGCATCTTGTTCATTTACTTTTGCATTACGTTCAGCAACAGCTGCATTATAGTTATTGGCAACTTGTTGTGACCGGCCTATCGCTCTCGCGCTATTAGCTGCTGTAATTGTTGATACGACTGTTGATGCTACTGCTGCTTCTATACCCATTCATATACCCTTGAATATCTAAAATAATCTGTTCCATCCGGACCATACTTTTTCATAAGACCCTCATTCTCTAATCCAAAAAACTGCGCAAATCGTTGTGCCTGGGGCCAATCTGTGCGAACTGCTGTTTGCAATCTGACCAGGCGATGCTCCAGGACAACCTCCTCGATCTTGACCTTAACAATTTTAATTATTGTTTTTTTATGGTCATGAAACCGATCAGATGCTAAAAACCAAATCTCAGCCACACCTTGCCAAAGTAATTTAAAGCCACCACTTGCTATAATATTATCATCATGAATAGCAGTAAAACTAAGACCAGGTACTTGCAACGAATCTGCAAAATCTAAAAACTTTCTAATATGTTGTGGCGCACCATTATTCATTGTGCCGGCCAATATGTCATGACCATGCTGCCCTTTATAATCTGTAATAATCATTGATCGAAAGTTTGCAGCCTTGGAAATATAGCCAGTATTGTAGCCGGTAAAGGCTGGTTTTGTTTTACTACAATAAAACCATCATTGTCAAAACCACCACGAAACTCGACCTCCTTATCACCAGTAAATAATGGTAAAGCCTGGTCCATAGCATTAGCGCTACTTCTAAAAGGTATGCGATCTAAATCTGTTTCGCTGCTACCGACCTGGATGCCAACTGTTCTAAATAATCTAAGTGTTATATCATGTATTCTTTTAATCTTGCCCTGGGCAGTTCCCTCTGTACCACCAGCATCGATCCTCATAGTTTGTAATGTAGAATTGTAAGACAATCCTATATGTGCTTTTGTAACTGATCGATCTAACGTAACGGATCCCGATGACACAGTTTTATCCGGATGTGTTGCTCCATTAGCAAGTATGGAAACTGTTTGACCCTCCAGGTGATCTAATCCCGATATAGTTGTCGCAGCTGATCCGGAGTAGGTCAGACCACTATCAACAAAAAAAGCATCTTGAACATCAGATCCAAAATCAAAGTTTGAAAAAAATTCTATATATCTTTTTGTTGCACCGCCTATTGTTCTTTTGACAACCAGGAATACTTCATCCTCATTCAGATCACCAGGTATAACAGCTACTGATTCAACAACTGCATTACCGGATCCAAACGATCCACCTATAATCTGTTCGTGCCATCCAACAACATTTTCTTCTCTTCGATACGTCATTCCAACAAACTTACCATTTGTCAAAACACACCATACAACATTGTCCGGCTCTTGCTGAAAAGCTAACTCTGTAATACCGGATTCAGTAATATGCTCAGCCAGGACAGTAAGATCCGGTGCTTGATAACTATCTTCGTCAAAATTATAAACAAGTTCTCTAATCTTTCTCGATGCTCTTTGAACAAACATTGTTACGTTGCCAACCTGGATTGGTTGTATGTTTGCCGATCCATAGTTAGCCTGGCGCTTGATCTGAGCATTGGTAGGACTTATTGGTTCTGTCGTACCGCTTGCACTTACTGCAAACTCACCCCCGGATGTACCTACAATCAAAACTCTACCGGATGCCAGGTATCGTATGACATTGACCTGGTTAGATCCTATTGTGTAGATCAAAGCATCAGCTGGATTTATACCATCATTGAAATCTTCGAAGCTGCCAGCTACCGAAAAGAAAATAGTCTGTGGTTGTGCTGTTGTGTTTGCAAACACCAGGCGCTGTTCATAAAAACTTACAGCTGCTGGATGACCGGTTGTTGCACTAAATGCACCAAGAGAAAAATTCTTATCAGCTTCTAATACACCATTGATTGTTACAGACTGCCCAGCTGCTTCATCGACTAGATCTACAGACGGAGAAAATAAAATTGTATCAGCTGTAACCTGGACAATCAAAGCATTAGTTACATTGTTACCGCCATTCGATGCGCCAGTTATTGTTACCTTTTGTCCAACTTTAAAACCCTCGACAATAAAGTTACCGGCAGTATCTGTCATTCGATCGTTATGTTCCAGGCCAGTTGAACTCGGATCACCCTCGTAGAATCTAACTGTTGTTGCAGTATAACTTGGCATCAGTTCAGTTCTGCCATCTGCATTTTCTTGAACAGTTGCAGTAACAGATGTACCGCTTGCAAAGTTTGTGATCTTGGCAAACCCGTCATGAAGCCTTACCAATCGACCGACATCAGTTGCCACAAAGGTTGATGTACTTGCTGTTATTGTAACTGACCCCGTTCTATTATTAGCAGTCAAAGTTGTATCTGTTGTATTAGAATCTTGCATCGGCCCTCTTAAAAAGTTGACCTCAGATATTGTCCAGGCAGTATGACTTGTCCTGGTAATCTTTTGCACCGGATGCGATGGATGCACTAAATACATGACATCTGCTGATTGTGTAAACTTTATTTCAGATACTTGGGCCGAAGTATAAACTGTAGCAACCTCGACCGGATTACCACCCGATATAACAGTTCCGCCATCTTTATGTATTCTAAAATAGTTTTCACCAAACTCTAATATGTAAGCTTGTGTTACATTAAATTCAAAAGGTATAAGCCTGGTAAAGTTCGAACTTGTTTTGACCTCTCTTACAAACTTTGTACCAGGTCTACGACTTGCCCCGCCATGAGGATGAATCACAAAGTTCTGAAGAGTTTTGCAGCCATTAAAATATTTGCTGACATCTGTTCTTCCATCCAACCTGGGCGATAGTTCACCAGCTGTAAAGTTACTAAATGGAAAAGATGCTTTGGCCATTACAACCTCGCATTGATAAACGTATTTGCTGCAATAACTTCACTATCATCGATGCTGGATGTATTAACAGTATTACCCTCAGTCGCATCAACAAACCTTGCTTCTTTTAGTTTCTCTCTATAAATAACATTGAATTGTTGTGCCAAAGTAATACTGCCAGCAAGAGGATAGGCTATGTCAGCTGCAAGAGCAGCTGTTATAGTTTCAAGTAGCATTGTATCATAATTGTTTGGATCTTCATCAAGACCAACAAAAACAAGTTCTATAGAAGATTCATCACAAAGTAATTTTCTTCCCTCGATAACAAACTTAATATTTGGATCGCTTAGTTTTAAAACTCGTAAACAAAAGGGAGTTGTCGGCAATGAAAACTGCTTGCCAAACGTAAATGCGGGAGTGTTGGCATCCGGAGATATGGTTTGTCTATTGACCAAACTATTCCAGGGATGCGATCTAAAAACATTGTTTCTAACAAATTCATAGCGCTGATTGCAAATACGCGCAGCTTTACTATCTTCTGTTAATGAAATGATGTTTGATGCGCCAATCTGATTGAGCGCTGAATTACATATATCTACTACTGAAGCCATAATAAAAAAGGGCAGCCGAAGCTGCCCCTCCTCTTAGTTTATAACGTATTGTATTTGGAAACTAAGATCACCAGCCTGGTTACCAGCTGCATCGAATGTCAATGCAATATAGTAATAGGTGCTAGGATCTGAAGTTTGCCCGCCATCTTGCCAAACTTGTTGGCCACACTTGTTGATGTCACGCGCTTCAAATGCTACCTCAGTTCCAGTTGTAACAGCACCTCTAAGGTCTGTTATAGCTGAAGCATAAGCATCATCGTCAACAGCAGTTCCATCGGTTGTGTAAAGACCAACGTCACAAGTGTTTGTTGATCCAGAGTCTAAATCATCATTAAATAATTTAATACTCAAGACACTTGCATTAGTTGGGATCGGAGCAAGCATTACAATATCATTAGCATTTAGGTCGCTAGTTAATAAAGCTACAGTTCCTTGTATAGTCCTAATCACACCATTAAGTTGATGTGCTGGGGACATTGACATAGGATTAGCTTCAAAATTACTCACAAGAGTTGAATTTTTTGTAGTCATCTAATCCTCCTAAGCTGATTCATCGCAAACGATGGAAATAACTTTTTCTTCTTCCATTCGTGTTGCACCGAAAGTTGCACAATAAAAGACTTGAGTCGAGTAGGCTTTATCGGGCCTTTCGTCTATGCGACTCTGTACGTCCTTCCCTACAGCAAGTTTGATTCCGTCTTCAGCCCATGCAAAGCATGTTCTATCATTACCGGACTTTGCTAATCTATTTGTTAGGATAAAATTAAATCCTAAAAATGAATTAATATCTCCAGTTGATAGAGCCTTAACAGTATTGAAATCGCTGCTTGTGATCTGAGTTGTACCAAGCAAAGCTTCGATCTGCGCTGGTCCTACTGCGATATATCTAGCGATCGATGGATCGACAGAATTTTCATCCAGTATTTTCTTTGCTTCAATAAGCTTTGCAATCGTCAAATCAGCAGATCCACCAGCAATTTGCTGACCAGCTGGTAATGCTGTTGATGTTGATCCACTTGCACCAGTACTTGCAGTACCAGTTGCAGCTTCAATGATTGCATCATCCATCGCTCTTCCCATAGCACTAGCAGCTGCTTGTGCATAAGTTGAGGTTGGATCGATTAATAATCTTACTTTGTCGGCATCATCGATAAGATCTGCCCACTCGTAAGTGTCCATAGTGACCATACGTCTACTATGAGGTGTATCAAGTATTTGAGTATCAGCATGTCTGCTTGTTCGCTTGACCGCTGCTACTGACCCTACTTGCTCGAAAAACGCTTTTTCTCCAGTTACAGATTCTTCCGAAACTGACCCTCTCAATAAAGATCCTCTTTGCTGTGATAACAGCTGGACATTTGCTGAGAATTGCTGGACAAAAGCGGTCGTGATTTGTGAAGCCATTAGCTTTCTCCATAGTTAAAAGTTAACGCGCTACCCGGATTATCCGGACACAAGGTTAGGTTTGCGGGGCCTTGCGGTTATCCCTTTTTTAATTTGGTCTTAGGTTTCGGGACCGGCTTTGGATCGTTGAATGGTATTTCTTCAACAACCGGTTTATCCTCATCTTTACACCATTTTAAAAACTTGTCTGCGGTTTCTAAAGGATCGGCCTGGACCCTGGCGGATCCAGTTTCAAGTGTCATCCTTAAAACCTCTAATTTAAATTCTTTATCTGTCATGATAACATCTCCCTATATCTCAATCCCTCTTGAACATAGAATGAATGTTCGGGATGTTTGTTGTCCCAGTAAGGTGTGTTCGGTGCAGTTATTTCTGCAAGCTTTGCTTTGACTTCTTCCGGCCCCATACCACCGGATGTCTTAACACCCTCCAGTTTATCTTCACCAATATTATCAACAATGTATTTACCGACATTGTTAATAAATTTTATAAAGTTTGGATGGTCACCGATCTTTGTTCCATCGGCAAGCATTTCATCGGCAAAAGCTAAATCAGTATGAGTTTGTAAAACTGCTTTACCAATTTGCATACGATCATTGTAAGACTGACCATATTCTCTTTTGAGTTCATTGATTGTCTGTTGCAATCGTTGTTCTATTTTACCCTCATCAAGGCTAAGGTTTTCATCAGACTTTATATTATATTCATCCATCAAAACTTTTGCCTGGACCGGTGTCAATCCAGCTTTGTGGGCAACACTTTGAAACCAGTTGATCATTGTTGGATCAGCTTCTCTTCCCTCACCGACCTGGCTTGCCAGCTGATAATCTTCAGCTTTGATCGGCCGGCCAAGTTTTGTGTAAAACTCATCGACCTCCTCCTGGCTTGCATGCTTTCCTGGTAAAACAATTTTATCTGCTCCGATCATTTTCTGAGCATTGATATGTGATTTAGCTAAACCATTAATATCACTATAATGTTGTAAGCTTGGATGATCTCTATAGGATTCATCTATTTGTGAGCGCCAATCCGGTGCAGCTTGTGTTTCTTCTTTAGGTGCTTCCTGGGCTGGCTGTTCAGACGGAACTTGTCCAGTTTCTACTGGGGCATCCGCTACCTGGGCTTCTTCACTCATATACTTCTCTTTCCTCTATTGTTGGTTGTTCGCGCAGCATTGATTTAATAAACAGCACAACAGTTCGCTGCCCCTCTCTGTAGGCTGTTTCACTTGCATCAGATGAGAATGTTGTTCCATGTATGGAATATCTTGATTCAAGATCTCCAAGGATCTTTTTTCCCTCTTCTGATTCAAATACATTTTTATATAAAACTCTTAGTTCATTCATTCGCTACTGCTTTCACGAAAGGCGCAGCATTGCCAGCAGCTTCAGCTGCCTGGGCCAACTGCTCTTGTTCAGCTTGCGCTGCTTGTTGTTGTGATCTTGTTTCTCTTATCTCCTCGACTTGAGCCTGGTCCCTCACAACTTTTGCCGGAACAGACAAGGCGGAGATCAGATGTTTTATCAAGTTATCTGTGTCCAGGTAATCAACGACCCCTGGATCTATATTTGCAAGGGGCTGAGATAACTCAATGAATTGCAGTATTGACTGAACATCCCCGGCTCTTTGAGCCTTTGCAAGAGGACTAACATACTCAATATCAAATCCCTCACCCTGGATAGATTCCGGTGCTGGTTTGAAAGCCTGGGATCTTGCCAGGATATTATAGGTCCTGGAAATCAAAGGCTGCAATAACTCCGCCTGGAGTCTGCCCAGCAAAGGCCCCATGATCCTCATCTTCTCTTCCGTCATTTGGATGATCTGAGTAGCGGTCATGGTTGGACTTTGCCCGGTTGTTAGCTGATCTACATAAAAAGCAGATTGTATTGCTTTACGTCTTTGCTCTTCCATATTCAAACCAACGGGATTATTTGCACCTATATTCAAAGGCTCAAGCCTATCCCTGGATCCGGCTCTGTAAAAGTTTAGGCCACCTGGAACTGTTCTTATCGGCAAAATAAAACCATCATCCGGAACAAGCAGCGGAGGATCTACTTGTTTTTGGGCAGCCCTAATCGAAACTTCAGACATGGCGTTAATCATTTTGACATCTGCGAGCGCTGTCATTGCTGGAGATCGACCATATCCTATTTCGAAACTGGCTTTAAAAAATCTTGGTGTTAAGTATGGAAACTCATCAAAACCACTTTCTGATAAAACTTTTTTCTCATCCGGCTCTAAGTAAACAGATGCGATCGGTTTGTTCTGAGCATCAACTTTTGTAGTATCTCTATCATCTCTTCTATAAACAGCATGCAGCAAAGTTATATTTTCGTATGGCTTTTCTTTTTCAAGCTTCAGCATTTTGCTTGTAAAGTTCTCTTCACCAAATCTGTTGATCGCTGCCCTGGCTGGCATTTTAAATTTTCTATAGACAGTATCTATTCGACCTTTGTCATCTTCGGTCACATAACATTCAGAAATATGCCTGGTTGAAAAGTTTACTGAAAACTCATCATCTTGTTCGACAAACATGATCGCGGTCCCAAAGGTAACGAGGTCATGATACAATTCATGGATCTGTTCATTAAAGTTTGATCTCTGGAAAGCTGCATACATTTTTCTTTCAACATCACCAAGCCACTCTCTTGCTTCGTCATTCATGTTAAGTTCGTCAGTTTGATACTGTAATGAAAACCATTTAGTGGACATATTGGTCAGCATCCCATGCAACGATGACGATAGCAGCTGCGCTGCCATGCCAGCTGTTCCATCAAATATTAATTCAGTTCTTTTATCTCCAGGTGATCTTACCCTGGTTATGTCAGCTTTCCTTGGTATTATGAAATCACCGACCTCTTGCCAATGAGATTCCCAGGTTTGTCGCTGGCTTTCCAATGCTCCAAATCTTTTCATCAAGTCGATTGCTAAATCGTCAGCCATAGAAAAAACCTCCCAAAAAAGCACAACTCCAAATCAATAAAGTCATGTAAATAAAATTGTTCATTAATTTCCTAATAATGTTTTACGTTGAACTGGCGCACTCCCCAGGACACCGGCACTACTTGTACGAATACTAGCACCGCCCCTGGATCTCAGCCTTGGCGCAAGAGTTGGCGCGCCCGTTCCTCTAATTGTAGTTCTTGGTGAAACGCGCCTTGGTAATACCCTGGCATCATTCGACACACCTCTTACCGGCCTATTGTTTCTTCTTGAAGCAACACTTGTATTATCACCACCATCATCCGGTATAGTTCTGTTTGGATCAAAGTCCGGATTACCGGAATAACCACGACCACCTAGCAGTCCCTGGCCCATCACACCTTGAAGCCGGCCATCACCATAGATAGGTGATCCACCTCTTTGCAGCTGCTGCTGCATGTTCCTGGCGCTTTGCTGGCTGATATAAGTCAGCGCGTTCATTCCTGGTACAAAAGCATCTGATTGTGTATAAGGATTGCCCAGGGCATTTGTATTCATCTGATTGGATAATTGTGTACTACCAGCAAAATCTCCATATAAAGCTGGATTCAAGGACATCTCTTCAAATCGATCTGTAGCTTCCTGGATCTCTTCGTCATCTGTTGCACCAGCAATCTCTTGTTGCAAGCTTGTCTGTTCTCCAGGTGAACTTGTTTCTCCAGCCATCAAGACCTCCCTATTAAAGATTTATATTCAACTGGTGCTTCAGTTAGCAAACCTTGTGATCCAGTAAGTATAGTTGATTGTCTACTTACTCTTTTTCTATTTCTTCTTCTGCTTTGCACTTCACTCTCAGCTGATACAGCGCTATCCGGAACAACTGGATCCGGCACAGCCGGGGCCGGGGGAGGTGGTTCGACCGGTGGCGGGGCCGGAACTTTTGGTGTTAAAAAACTCATATACTTACTCCTAATGGATTATAATTATTATCAGCTAAGGCTTGCGGGGGCGCTTGGTAACCTTGGCTTTCTTTGATGCCGACCGCGCAGTAGCGCCAGGCATCCGCTGAGTGCGAACTCCAGTCGTGGACCGGACTCGCCCGGAATGTCCTAAGTCTTTCGTTGTAGGCTCTATGATACTGGCGCAAAGCTTCAAGACCGGATTTACAATTCGACTTGTCAAACCAGCATCTTGCAAGGAGTATCTGCGCAGCATGGATGCCATCCTCAACCGGAAGCTTCGGGACCACGCGGAAATTGATACCCAGGTCCCAAGCAATTTCCCGCCTACTTTTGCCCGAACCAAGTTCGCGTACTTCAATATCGTGTGGCGCATTGTGTGTCCCATAAATATAATTTTTACTCGATAAGAGTTTTGCATAGTGCGGTAACCCCTCGTTACGCGCTTCATAAAAATCGATAACATGTACTGCTCTCCCAACATTCTGAGTAAACCAAACAGCTGTTGAATCCCCTATACCAAGGTCCCACCAGGTATCTACTTTTTTAGATGGATCGTAAGGAACATTTGTGATGCGCCCCTTTTCCTGGGCCTCTTGTAACTCTTTCCCATAAATAGACCCCGGAACATTAGCAACCCATGAACATTCAAACTCTTGATCGAATTGATCTTTTGTCATGATCGCTTTTGCAGCTTCCAGTTCTTCTTCATCTACGATGCCAGTATCACTAGCTTTATAAATCATAGTAAACCAATCCTGGTTGGTCCTAGCAGCTTCATACAGTTCGAAGAAACTATTATGACCTCTTGGTGTACCTATAAAAAATGCCCAGCCTTTACGATCAGATAAAGCCGGTCTAATGACCTCCGGAAACAAACTCTCTGGCATGTCCGCCATCTCATCCAAGACCGCACCATCTAAATAGATTCCTCTAAGGCTATCAAAATTTTCTGCTCCAAGAAGCTGGATCCTGGATCCGTTAGGTAGATCGCATCTCAGTTCAGTTTCGTGAAACCTTACCATCGGTACTGCTCCAGCAAACTGCTTGAGATAATCCCAGGCTACCGCCTTAGCCTGGCGATAGGTCGGTGCTATGTAAGCATACCTTGGATTCGTTTTGTCGTTCAGTATCGCATCCCTCAGCAAGTGATTGATAGCCATAACTGTTTTGCCGAATCTTCTGTGGCATACAATAACTCCCCAGCGCTTCTTTTCCAGCTGATCGTGTATGCTGGCCTGGAGTGGCCTTGGTGAATAAGGGATTTCAATGTTCATTCGTAACTATCTTGCTAAAAGGTATATGATGACATTACAGCATGGCGCGTTGTCTTGGGGGGATAGGGCCTGGCATTTTGCAAAAAAAGCCAGGTTACCGGTACATAACCCGTAGATATTGTACTGCTATCCTAGATTACAGACGATCGACTCGCATTTTACTCGCAAATCTGATCTCGCGCGCGCGATTTGTGTCACAATGTCTATATAAAAATACGTTCAGTTAACCTCAACAGATCCATTCGCCCAGGACAAAGTAACTTGTCCAACCTGGTCATTCACCTTATCTTCTGCTTTATCTCGAACTCCAAGTGGCTGCATTTGTCTTATATGTTTATCCATATGATCTGCTTCTAATCTTCTTCGTTGTACTTCTGCCATTGCCAGCTTTGGATCGCCTGGTAAAGGCATCTTAACCAGGTCAAGTATCTGATCCCTCATGACCTCACATTGCAATGCCCTGGCTCTTCTATATTGAGTATGAGCATCGTCATTCTCCTGGACAAATCTAAGTACAGTTCGATAGCTTGGTAAAGATGCAGCTTTACAAATCTTTGTTAAGCTTTCTCCCTCAGCTATTCGATTGCAGATCTCTTCCATCTGTTTCTTTGTAACTCTTAATTTTAAAATCTTTGCCATATAAATAAATAGCCTGGGATCTACATCAACCAGGCTATTCCTTAACTACTACTACTAAAAATAACTAAGCTATTTGTCTAGATTAATTCTTAGGCGAAATTCATCTTTAATAGGTAGCGACAAGATAGCTTAGCTTATCAAAAAAGATAACTTTTTTAGGACAATCGGTCAAGCAATTTGATTTTAAAAATATTTTTTTAACTTTTTTTTGTTTATGCTATTGACTTTTAAAGTCATAGGTCCCATATTAATTATAGATGATAAATTTAGAAATAACCGGGACTGCCAATCATGGCGGTCCTTTTTACTTTTATGGAGGAACTATGAAAAGTAAAAACAACGACAAGCCGGTTCCAGGCAAGATCTATGCCTTGACCGGTGGTTACGATACTCCATGTATTGCTGCTGGTAATACCTGGAAAGAGAGTGAAGTCAAAGTTATTGAGAATGAGAAAGGTCAGAAAGAGTTTCATTTCGATATACCCGACAAGATAGCTACTATAAAGGTGGTCAAGTAATGGCTTTTGCTTTGACCAACTATGATTGGAACAATGCCAAGGGACCTTGTTGTGGTGTCTTGGCTTGTGCCATTGCTGCTCAAAGACCTTTCAAGGATGCCTGGGATTGGTTCAAGACCTGGGGCAAGAGATGTAGTCACCATAGCTGGAGAGGTAGGACCTACCATAGTGACTATGACAAGTGGTTCAAGTTTGCTGGGATCAAGACGATCCACAGATGTTATGCCAGGTATACTCTTGGCATGTGGCAAGCAAGATATGCAAAACCAAATGTCCCATACTTTGTCAGAACAACCGGCCATGCTCAGATTGTTTACAATGGCATGGTCAGAGATCAGAGCGGAGTTATCCCATTGAGAAAGTTTTGGGGCAGAAGAAAATATGTCGGAGATGTTTGGGAGATCCAGGTCGATGACAAAACCTGGCAGACTTTTGGTTTGCCATTATTTGATTACAAAGGAGGTAAATAATGATTGAGCAATTAGAAAAAAGAATTGCTGAGTTAGAAAAGTTACTTGTTAGCTTGGAAAGAAAAAAGAAAAAAACACCAGGTACTGGGTTTGCCAAGATGCAATGCAAGAAATTGATTGCTACTTATAAAGATTGCATCAAAGAAGCCAAGTTAATTTTAGAAATATAGGAGGTAAATAATGAAAGTAGGAACTAAAATGATAGGCTTTTGGGGAGCAATGCTTCCTCTTAGCTATGGATCTATAACAAAGGTAGATGGATCTGAAGTTTTTATAGCTTGGGATGATATGCCTGGATCAGTAAGTTACGATGAGTATGAGATAAACAAAGGCCAAATGTTGTTAGATGATAAACAAGTTGGCATTGGTGTTTATACAGAAGATGAGTACTACAATAACTAAGGGAGAGAGAATGAAGAAAAGATTAGTTCATGGAACTCCGATCACACCAAAGAGGTTATTGCCCCAGCTTAGGGGCCATAGCTTCTGTGTTTCTTTTATGCACCCGGAGCAGCTTGAAGATTGTATCAAGCTTGTCGGTAAAGATGAGGTGTTGATCTTAGACAATGGTGCTTTTACTGCCTGGAAAAAAGGTATCAAGCTTGATGATACCTGGTGGGAAAAATATTATGCCTGGGCAAATGATGCGATGGATCGTTGCCCTAATGCAGTTTGTGTGATACCGGATGTTATCAATGGTAGTGAGCAAGAGAACTTGGAGTTGATTGCCAAGGCTATCAAAGGTGACAAGATCAAGTATCCGGAAAGAGCGATGGCCATTTGGCATTTGAATGAATCAATGGGAATGTTAGAAAAGTTGTTTGCTTGTTTTAACTTTGTTGGTTTCGGCAGCTGCCAGGAGTTTGATGTTGCCAGGAACAAACCTGGTAGTCCTTACATGAGAAAGATCAGCGAAGCTTGGGCCAACATGAAGTATTGGTCTTTCAAGTATGCCAAGGATAGACCTTGGATTCATATGATGAGAGGTTTGGGAGTTCTTCACAAGATTGGTTTTGATAGCGCTGATAGTTGTAACATTGCTATGAATCATTGGAGAAACAAAAATACTGTGGTCCACCATGTAGCGCAGTTTGCTGATAGATTAGCTGCTAAAGTTAATCACCAGGAACTTACTGAAATGCCTTTGTTTTGTAATGCAGCTTAACTAGCGCATCCTGGTATCTTCTTTTAACAATCCTGGGATCATTTAGTCCCAGGATTTTTGCTATCTTGGACCATCTTGGTCCTCGATCACGAAAAGCAGCTGAGTGTGCTACTGCCCATATCAGCTTCCGCTCTTCCTGGTCAGATAGTTCTATCGTATATGTTATAGCTTTTTCCCACCTGGAGATCTCATCTGGTGTTGCTTTGATAACCGGAGTCCTGGTTGTTGAGTAACCATAGGCTGACCATTCCTGGAGATGATCCGGCCAATTGCTCATCTTTTGTTTTCGTATGGGATAAGGCAGCTTTCTTTCAGTTGTTGCAGCTTCTATAAAAAAGTCATGGAGTTCACTTATATTCATTGCGAAGCTTCCTATCCATGTCGAACAACCAAGCAAGTTTTCCTATCTTGCCCAGGCTTTCTAATTCTTTTTGTAAATGTAAAAACTCTATCCTAGAGTACATCGGTCGGAGTTTGTTCAGCACTCGTATTTCCAGCTGAGAAATTGGATTAGCTTTTCCTTTCTTCTTAGCTAAGCTATAGCTAAGCTTAGCATTTTTAGCTAAGTTCTTAGTTAAGATATTTATTTTTTGTTGATTGCTAAGCTTTGCGCATATCTTAGCATTGTTGGCTTGTGAAAAAATTTTACGATCACTTGTCATATTTTGTCAACCCCATTTTTAAAAAAACATAATTAGCCAGGTCATACCCATGATCCGGATCCGCATGACCAAGCCATTCTCGTATCATTTTCATGACCTTTAAAAACTCTACTGCATCTGTTGATTCAAACTTTTGCCCAGGCTTTAGCTTGCCCTGGGACTCTAAATAAATATGAAAGACTTGCGCAATCTGTTCATATAAAACTTTGTAGCTGCCAAGCTTGCTACCGCGCTGCTTTAAAATATCAGCTGCTCTTTTTGCATGATCCTCCGGATTCATCCTAGCTTGCCCCGCAAGATTAATTTGTTTTGTAAGAACTCGTCTACTTCCTCCAGGCTTCTGCAAACTCGATACTCGCATCCAGCTGATAGCAACTGCTGCTCGATAAGCTTTTGACTTTTGCTTTGGTATGTCTTGGGACTAGACCTTTTTAATTCTATAAAAATAGCCAGCGGTTTTTCTGCCCAGGTATCTTCAGCTGGTGCAAAGATCTCGATGTCCGGCCAGCCTGGTTTCGTTCCCATTCTCTTTTGCTTCAGCTTGTAAGATACATGTCTTGACCCCTCGTTTGGTGAGTGATGCCATATCGTACAAAAAGGCAGCATCTGATCCAGGTATGCTGCAACATGCAAATGCAGCTGCTCTTCAGTTTCTACGAATGATAAAGTCATTCGGTGTCACCGCTGATTGTGTGAGATCTAAAATTTTACTCATGTTTTTTGGTCCAGGTGTTTGCGCCTGGGGATTATCTAATGGTAAACACCACCTACGAATCATTG
>MDTC01005289.1_pt1 | contig 23947 bp, 22 predicted proteins | sample 811181 | NCBI WGS metagenome assembly MDTC01 (sample SAMN05326644, study PRJNA326480) | marine metagenome | isolation source: seawater | place: Pacific Ocean: North | collected 2011 | reverse complement strand
TATTTCTAACACTATACAAGTAGAAGATAGCGGCACTAGTCTCGAAATAACTCCTTGGAAAGTTGTTGGCCTGAGTAATTTACATGATTCTCAACCTGAAATATTAGATTCCGGATATCTTTCCATGGTTAATTCTGCTATTTCCCAGTATCCTAATGGTAACGAGGAATGGGCAAATCAAATGGAAGCCCGATATCCTATTGCTTCTTGGATAGCCTCTCCAAAACACACTAGATGGCCTAGGTGGCAACGTCTTCAAGGTCGTTTATCCGTTGATTGGTTGATTTTATTTGATATTGATTATATTCCTCTTGATAAGCTTGCAAATATTGCTGATCAAGCTACAGAAGAAATCCTTGATTATTTTGTTATAAAATTGGAGAAGAAAATAAGAGAAGAGCGTGAGACTACAATTCGCGCACGTCCTGCTATTGATTCTGTCAACGCATCTAGTGGGACTTCATGGGTTGCAGCACAGTTTCTTTCTAATGCTGCATGGATACCTGAGAGTTTGCATGAAGATTTAGCCAGTTGGTCATTACAATCTTGGCTCTCATCTCCTCCCAAAAATTCACTTAAGGCACTGAGTGGTGTATCTTGGTTATATTCGTCTAAAAGAAATAGTAAGAGAGATTTTTCCCCTATTCTTAATGATATATTAGTTAGAGGTAAAAGTCTTCCCGATAATCATGATCTAAAGATTTGGTCAACATTAGTTAGCCATGCTGTTGAAAATAAAGAATTAACTAATGAAGAAATACTTCTCATAATTGAAAGACTACCATATGATTGGTGGGCACCGTTATCCTCCGATATATTACTAAGATTGTTAAGTGAAGATGGATTAACTGAATGGACATTGTCTAATTCTAAGCCTTGGCTAGCTCTAATCTTGAGGCCAAAGGGTGAGTTAGGAACTGCACCCGGTCTCGAAAATTTTGCTCACCCGGGTTTTAATCCCGATCTTTATCCTTTATTGATACGTAGGCTTCGAGGACGTAGAGAAAGAGAAGGATTGCCTCAGTCTGCCGATTCTTTAGTAGATCTTCTTGATGCAATAGAATCTTCAATTAAAGAAGTCCCACCAATTCCTGGGAAAACACATCTTCTTTCTGGTTGGCTTGCCCAGCCCATAGAAAAATGGCCTGATATCACACCTAAAGTAGCATTTGCCGGTGATCCTACTATTGGTGAGAGATTACTTTCGAGAAAAACAGGTTTCCATACAAGTATGTCCTCAATAAATCTTTAAAATCCTCTTTTATATTTATTTTTCTTATTTTTCAAGAATCGATGAGTTATTGAACAGGACTGGTTCAGATTACCCTGCCCAACTGGCAACACCGAGTTGACAAAGCCCCCAGCCGGAGGTTATAGGATGAAACTCGGTACCACAGATTTGGGTCTCCGTCTGTCGAAGACCAGAGTGACTTTTTGTGAATTATTGAAGAGATTTTTCCTTTTAGGATGACCTTTGGCGCAATACAGACGGTATGGATTGTGTAAGGTCCCCTGTTGACCAAAAGGGATGATTCTAGGGACTACCCCACAATCCAACATACGTCCTGGGGTGGGGTCAGGAGTCAGAGCATGAAAATGTGATGAAAGGCTCCGTTACACCCCGGGGCACACTTTACTTCCGCAGTTCTCAAGTCAGATGTACATGGCTGAGAGGTTGATGATGACCATCGGACTTGTAGGCGGGACATTTGATTTTTTTCATATTGGCCATCAAAAATTGATTGACACAGGCCTTTCTCATTGTCAAAGTTTGGAGATTTGGGTAGTTTCTGATGAAATAGCCCAGAAGAAAGATTCGAGAATTAAGTCTTGGGAAGAAAGATGTGAATATCTTAAGTCTCAACTTTCATTAGCAGATAATTCTAGAGTATCTTTTCATAAGTTGTTAGATGATTATGGAGCGGCTATTTACCATGAAAATGCTTCTTTGATTCTTTGTACAGAAGAAACATTGTCAAATTGTATATTGATTAATTCAATACGTTCGAAAAACGGGTTAGCAGAATTATCGATTATAGAAGTTCCTTATGTTTACTCTGAAGATGGAAATACAGTCTCTAGTACTCGCATAAGAGATGGAGAGATTGATATCAATGGTGATATTTGGTTTAATGATAAAGTCCTTACACCTGATATCTATTTATCCAAAGAAGCTGAAAAATCATTAAAAGACCCTTTTGGAATTTTATTTAAAGGTCCTGAATCTGATCATTCTGTAGCAATACAAGCAGCATTAAATTCTCTTGCAGATGATCATTTACCAATAATTGCGGTTGGCGATGTGACTGTTAAATCTTTACAAGACATTGATGGAAATACTTGTATTGGGCTAATTGATGAGAAAACAAAACGCATGCATTGGGACGGTTTTAAAGATATCAATCAATCATTATATGATAATGTTATTGAGTGCCGCAATCCTCAAGGTATGTTAACTAAATCATTATTTGAATCTTGTAAGTTTGCTATAGAGAGATGGACTTTGAACAATGAAAAAACTCTCATTGTTGTTGATGGAGAAGAAGATTTGTCCCCCCTCTTTCTACATATACTTGCTCCGTTAAATTCAGTTATATTATATGGTCAACCAAATCAAGGAGTTGTATTAAGAATTACGAGTTTAGAATCTAAGACTAGATGCCGAAAACTTCTTTCTATGTTTGATGAGAAATGAGATCTTAATTTTCTATGTTGGAACTTAAGTTTAATGCAAACCCGAAGGCTACCATCGAAATCATCACTGAATAAACACCAGGATCTACCCATGTGTTATTTTGCATACTCCAGATAATATAGAATAGTATACCTATAACTACAAGCCAACTTGCCAACATATCTCTCATCGTTTCGCCTTTGACTAGATTTTTCATGAAATCGCTATTTGGAATATCTAGAATCCAAGACATAGCTCCATTTGTGTTCCCTGCAGAATCTACATTTGCCTTTCTTAATCCATAATCTCCAGCTACAATTAGTAACAATCCTATAATCGCAAAGATTGCATCGTCTAATACAAATCCTGTATCATTTTTTGCAAATGCCTCTCCCCCGAATCCCATGAAACCAATCCAAGAAACCTTGTAACCCGGAGAGTAGGCACCTTCAACTAAGTTGACAATCGATAGTAATATTACCCAGAGACCCAACATCAGTGCAACAATTGAGATTGTAGTACTTGGCCTATTTAGAGCCTCATTCCAGTCTGTCTGAGTCATGTTTATCACTGTCGGCGACCTACCCTTTTGGTTTAACGCTTTCATCGAGAGAATAAAGTCTAAAGTTTCCCTTGTAACTTATATTTTGCCTTCGCAGCTTCCTCGATTTGAGGGTCATTATGACTTAGAACTTTGATTGGATCTATAGTTTTAGGTATAGCGGAATTTACTTGTTTACTGCGTCCTCCTCTTCCTTTACTCACGTTCCGTGCCATAATTAGTCCAAGCGTATCCAATTCATTCAGTAGTGCTGATATTCTTCGTGGTGTCAGTGGTTCAATACTTATTTTCATACATGCTTGCGAATATGTTCTAAATATTTCTCCTGTTGATATATTTCTTAATCCATTTTCTTCATTTATTATTATGCAAAATAATACTAATTTTTGGTGTAGAGGTAAAGTTCTGAGAACTGGAGTCACTTGATCATGTTCAAGTTGAGATTGAGCTAAACGAACATGTTTCGGGTCAACTTTAGTTTGAGATCTTTGTTCTGCTTTTTGAACTGAAATTCTCAGTAAATCCAAGGCTCTTCTAGCATCGCCATGTTCCTGTGCAGCTAGAGCGGAACATAATGGTATGACTCCTCCTTCGAGAGAATTAATCCTTAATCCCATTCTAACCCTTTCTTGTAAAATATCTTGTATTTCTTGTGCCCCATATGGATGGAAGATGACATCTTCCTGACTAAGTCTTGAACTGACACGAGGATCTAATTCCTGTGTGAAGTTTAAGTCATTGCTAATACCAATAATACAACATCTAGCATTCCTTAAGATCGTATTTAGATTAGTCAAACTATAAAGTAAATCAGAACCAGCCTTTGCAACTAGGTTATCAATTTCATCGAGAACTAAAATATGGACTCCTCCTATTCTATCCATTCTTTCAATAAGTGTTTCCAATACTCTATCTGTTGGCCATCCTGTGAATGGGATTGGATAATCTCCACGTTGTTTTAATTGACTAGCTAAAGTCTGAACCACTCTATACTTTGTATCTACATTCCTACAATTTATTTCATAAGTTTGAACAGGATGCCCCATCTGATTACCTTTCTCAAGTAATTGACTAAGTACGAATCTAGTTACTACTGTTTTTCCAGAACCAGGGACTCCGTATAGTAACATATTAGATGGGATATGGCCATTTAACGCATCCACTAAGTTCCTAACTAATGATTCAACTTCTTGTTCTCTGTGGGGGAGTTTACTTGGTTCAAATGCATGGTCGAACGCCTTCCTATCAATGAATAGAGAATCCTGTCCGAGAATCTTCTCGAAAATATTTCCGTCCATTTTTTATCACCAGTGTCTCATGCTATCCTTGAAGTTCTAATTACACACTCAGTGATGGTCGCTCGAACAACGGGGAATCTTGACGAGACGCTTAGAGGTAATAAGTGATTCCAAACTAAGGTGCTGTGACGCCTTGTTTTGAATCCTTACTAAGGTGTTATATCATCTACTTATTCTTGTTATTTTTTATTAACCTTTAGCCCCCCAGTACTCTGATTTGGAGTTTTTTAATAAGTGTTAAATCTACATCGCCTAGCATCCAAATCACCATCATAAGAAACTAAATTATATTCTATGTTATTCTTTCTCAGAAATTTGATTTTTCAATGTCAAATAAAATTAGAATTTTCTCATTTCAAACTTCCTAGTATATAATGGAAGTTATTTTTTTGAACCTTTAATTAACAGTTCTATATCCCCTTTTTCATCAATTATGATTGAATCTCCATCTTCTAGCTGATGAACATTTTCAGGTAAATCAGGCATAGCAAATCCTTCTTTATTATTTCTTGAGCTTGCATAATTGTGTGTCACAAGAACTAACTTATTGGGATGTCTTTGTGTAAACTCTTTTACATCTCTTGGAGTATGATGGTAAGGAAATTCTCCTATGTCTGGCATACCCATTTCTAAAATTACAACATCTGCATTTTTTGCTCTTTTTTCTATTTCTTCACAAGGTCCGGAATCTCCACAATGTAAAAGTACAAACCCATTTTTATGTATTAATTCATAACCATGTGGGTCAGTTTCAGGTGTATGGCAAACTGGAAATCTTTCAAATTTCCAATCGGTATCAGTTAGATCCCCTCTTTCTTCTAGATTCCAACTTGCCATTATATCTATATCCTCTTCTAAACTTCCTGGGAATCCCATTATACATAGCTCGGTTAGAAATTCTTTTCCTTGTGGTCTTAGATAAATATCCAATTCTTCATTACCTTTGGTATCTGAGATATATTTTCTTTCTAGTAAGAAGAATGGAAAACCAAATGTATGATCTGCGTGCCAATGGGTGAATAGTAAATGTCTTATTTCCGACGTTTTAATTCCTGACCTTCTAAGTTGTGGAAGAAGAGAAGGAGGTGCATCAATCAATATTTTCCTATCTATAATTGCTAGCGCATGTAGTCTTCCAGAAGGTGCGAAGGCATTGCCAGTACCTAAGAAGTCGATGCGACTCATAGTTGTCGACTAGGTATCTAAGACTTGACTTAATCGCTTCGAAGATGAGTGAATCCAACTTTTCTCTCGCATCTATTCATAAACATGTTTCAACTCGGACAGTATAACAGGATGACGTGTTATAATGGCCGATTGGAGTGCAAAGAACCCCTACACCTCTAAATTAACTCAGAACTATATTCTTAATGGAGAAGGCTCAGGTAAAGAAACTCGTCATATTGTATTCGATTTAGGAGATTCTGGACTCCAATACAAGGCAGGAGATGCTCTGGGGGTTATCCCCATCTGTCCTCCAGAGATTGTCTCGGATCTTCTTTCTCTTGGTGGTTTTTCTGGAGATGAAGAAGTTGAAACTAATCTAGGTATTTGTAATCTTCGTGAAGCCTTGTCTACAAGATATGAAGTCCATCGTGTTTCCAAAAAATGGATTGAAGGGCTAGGTTCGAGAGTAGTTAGTGATGATGGGCCTATCGAGATTAGAATAGTCAGCCGCAATAGAGTATCAGCCTCAGATGGTAAGAGTATTATGAGTTGGGAAGGCTCTGGTGTTGGTACAGATATTCCATCTAATTACTCTGAGATAATATCTCCAAATGATCCTTCTGAAGAACTTTGGAATAAATTAATTTCTGATCCAAAGGAAATGGAAGATTATATGTGGACTAGAGATTATATCGACGCACTTAGGGATTTCAGTAATGTTCCGTTCACTCCTCAAGAATTTATTGATGGAATGGATAGATTAAAACCCAGACTCTATTCAATAGCCAGCAGTCCTGAATTTGAAGAAGGTACAGTGCACCTAACAGTAGGTATCGTTCGTTATAGTTATCATGGTAGAGATAGAGCTGGATTAACCACTGGGTACCTTTCAGATAGATGCCTAGTCGACGAAACTCCAATAGGAGTATTCATGTCACCTACACGTTCATTTATTCTACCTGAGAATGGTAATGTCGATTGTATAATGGTCGGTCCGGGAACCGGCATAGCACCTTTTAGGGCATTTTTACAACAAAGGGATATTAATGGAGATAGTGGAAGAAACTGGCTATTCTTTGGAGATTGGACCGAGGAAGGAGAATATTATTACAAAGAAGAAATGGATGATTGGAAAAATCGTGGCATACTTGATAAACATGATTTGGCTTGGTCCCGTGATGGTTCAGAGAAAGTCTACGTTCAACATTTAATGAAGAAACATGGTTCAGAAATTTGGAATTGGATCGATGGTGGAGGATATTTTTATGTATGTGGTGACAAATCTCGTATGGCCAAAGATGTACATCAAACATTAATTGATATTTGTTCTGAACATGGTGGGATGAGTCCTGAAGATTCCAAATCTTTCGTTGAAGAAACAATGATGAAGAAAGATAAGCGTTACTTACGAGATGTCTATTGATTGAGGATTTCAGCATTGTTGTGCCGATGCAATCATAGTGTACCTTTCGTTGCCAAAGAATGATGTTTCGAAGAGTCCTTATCGCAAATCGTGGAGAAATCGCTTTGCGTATTCTACGTTCACTTCATTCATTAGGTATTGAAGCAGTTATGATATATGGTCGTGAGGACAGAGTTTCGACACCTGTAAGACTTGCCGATGAGGCGATATACATTCCTCGAGATGACCCTTTAGCTTCTTACTTAGATATTGAAGCAATTGTTTCTGCCGCGAAGGAAGTAGGAGCTGACGCCGTGCATCCAGGATATGGTTTCCTTGCTGAGAATCCAACATTTGCTAAGAGACTTTCTGAAGAAGGAATAACTTTCATTGGACCTAGCCCCGAGATTCTTCAATTATTAGGTGATAAGATTACAGCTAGAGAAGCGATGTTGCAAGCGGGTCTTCCCATTGCTAAGGGTTCTCCAGGCCCTATCTCAAATCCTGAGGAAGCTTCCATTATAGCAGAAGATATTGGTTTTCCTGTGATTATTAAGGCAGCCGCCGGTGGTGGTGGCATTGGTATGCAGGTTGTTGAGTCTTCAGATGAATTCGACTCTGCTATGAAACTCTGTCAAGGGCGTGCACTTTCTGCTTTTGGTGATGACCGGGTATTTTTAGAGAAATTTATTGAAGGCGCTCAACATATAGAATTTCAAGTATTAGGCGATGGGAAAAATGCGATTCATTTTGGTGAGAGATTTTGTTCAATTCAACGTAGACATCAAAAGATACTTGAAGAAGGTCCTTGGTTATCCGAAGAAATAAGAGAAGAAATTGGCAAGAAAGTAGTGGATGGTGCCAAAGCAGTGGGTTACTGTGGCCTTGCTACTTTCGAATTTTTACGTGACTCGAAAGGAGAATTTTATTTTTTAGAAGTTAACCCTCGCGTTCAGGTTGAACATACAGTAACTGAAATGATAACAGGTACTGACTTGGTTTCTATGGGTATAAGAGTGGCATCAGGTGAAGAAATAAAAATAAAACAAGAGGATGTAAAAATTCATGGTCATGCTATTCAAGTTAGATTGAATGCCGAGCATCCAGTAACTTTGACTCCTTCTCCTGGTAAATTATGGGAATGCCATTGGCCAGGTGGCCCCGGTGTAAGAGTTGATACTCATGCTTATACTGGTTACGATATGCCTGCATCATTTGATAGTCTTCTAGCGAAATTAATTGTCTGGGCTCCATCTAGGGACGAATCTATTGCAAAATTAAGAGCTGCTTTGTCTGAGACTAAATTATTAGGAGTCGATACTTTAATACCATTACATCAAGCAATTTTATCAGAAAGTGATTTCCGTAAACGAAATATTACTATACACTATCTGGAAGAACATGAAAACTTGTTATGAGGGGGTCACATTTTGGAGATATTAATTGTTGGAAGCATTGGCTATGATGATATATCGACTCCCGAAGCCGAAGGTTCAGATTTATTGGGCGGTGCTGCAACTTATGCTGGTTTATCTGCTGCTTTCCACAAATCTGAGAGTATTAAAGATACTAAAGATATAGGTATTGTGAGTGCAGTAGGTAATGATTTTTCCACTTCTGATCAGTTAAGGTTAGAATCAGCTGGATTAAATCTGGCTGGTGTAGTAATGCGAAATGGCAATACATTCAGGTGGTCAGGAAAATATCAAGGTTCCATGGAAAATGCCCAAACAATCTCTACAGATGTTAATGTGTTGGAAAATTTTAGTCCAGAAATCCCCGAATCGTGGCGGAGTCCTGAGATTCTTTTTTGTGCAAATACTCATCCCTTAACTCAAGTTTCAGTTTTAGATCAATGCCCCAGTGCTGTTATCACTGCTCTTGATTCTTTTATGTTATGGATAAAGGAAGAAAAAGAGACACTTTCTTCAGCTCTTCGTAAGGTCGATATTGCAATTTTGAATGAAGAAGAAGTTTGTGCTATAGCTAACGATGATATACTTCCACGCGCCATAAATTCTATTCAATCCGGTGCTTCTTTGTACGGTGGGGAATTAGCTGGTCCTGGCCCACGTTGTTTAGTAGTTAAGAGAGGAAGTAGCGGAGTCATAGCTCAATTTCCATTTGGAATAATTGCATTACCATCATATCCTGTAAGTGATGTTATTGATCCAACAGGATGTGGAGATTCATTTGCGGGCGCCTTTCTTGCCAACATATCAGGTAGAGTAGGGGCTTTGAATGATATCGAGATTATAAGAAATGCTTTGGTTCACGCGACAGTCACCGCTTCTTTTACCATAGGTGGTTTGGGTTGCTCTAACCTATCAAGAATTGAGCGCGGAGCTTATCATGCAAGATTAGATAGGTATAGAAGAATTGTGGGTCTGTAGTTACTCTAATCTTCTAATTCCTTTGACGTGACCTGAATTTTCTTTACTTGACGTTCTTCTCATTTGATTGAATCTTAGTATAGGTTCACCATCAACCAGTAATGTGGGGCTACGTCTTTCTCCTCTTGCAACTCTATCTACTACTATATTCAAAGCGTCTTTCGCAGAGGAAGGAGTTGAATTACTCATATTTCTAATATTATTCATATTGGCTTGATGCTCTTGGTCACTCCTCAATCTTAGATGTTGTTTCGATTGGAACCTTGCTCCTTCCTCGACGTTATTGCCATCTGGATCACCGTACTCTGATTCATAACTTGGATTTTCCCTTAAAAAATTACGAGATCTTGGAACTAGAAGTTTTTCAAAAAATCCTAATTTTCTTTTTCTAATTGGTTGATTTCTAGGTATTAGACGTCCATTTCCAAGAGACTTCTGGATCTTAGATAATCCTGGATATTCCTCCAAATCAGTAGGTGCGGGTAACGATGCTATGATTTCCGCCCTTCTTTGTAATGACTGTTGAGCTTTTGCTCTTTTCACTAGCCCTGGCTTACATTCTGTTCTGACTGCATCATCAGTTGGTGCAGGTAATTCTAGATTATTGTAATAGTTATTCACTGGGCTGCGTTTTAGTCCATTAGCCGCTTTAATCATTTCAGCACTAGATATTGGTCTTCTGCGTGTCTCTAATTCTGTATTATATGCTCCAAATATTGACTTTTCATCTTCTATTTGTTTATCTTGTTGACTAATATATTGTTCAGGAGGAGAATATGGTGGTTGTTGTATAGGCGGTGGAGAATAATTAACAGGCTCGTTAAAGGATGATGCTGCAGGCTCTGTATCAAACATACCTCCTGCTCCAAAACCAAATAAGTCAGAATCCATTGTTTCGGTAGCATCCTCTAATACTGAGTCTATTCGATTATCAGTTTTTTTCTCATTATACCAGTCGGGTTCGCTTCTACCCCATGTTTGTTGATATGCTGAAGTTTGTTCTGAAATTTCTGAAGTCTGAAAATTAGTATTTTCATGTAAATTCAAATTAGTATCCATTATTGGTGTTTGTATCTTATTATGTGGAATATTGTATTGTGGCTCTACATCAATCGTTTCTAATTGATGAATTATAGATCTGACTTGGTTTGTGTCATCTATATTTATATCTTCCATATTCGGAGCATTGAGAAGACCTTTTGGTTCAACCTTAGGGTCGATTGTTATTCTAAATTCTTTTTCCAAACTAGCTTTAGCTTCGGCTACAGATTGACCATTACTTACTTTTTGAATAATCATTTGTAATTTTAACAAAGTCATTTGGTCTTGTAACTTTGATTGAATAATATGCCTATCTCCAATATTGGTTTCAATAACTAATGCAGGATTTTTCAATATAAAATGAGAAATTACAGTCCCCGCCCCCAATAAAGAAACCGCATATCCCAATGGAGGTATTAGTATCGTTGCTCCTAGATAACAAGCAGCTCCTCCCCATAATATTGCACCACTTGGAATTCTCGGAATATCGATACTTCTTGTTCTAGAAATCGATGCCAAATCTAATCTTATACCTTTATTCAGACTGTTTGATAAGACTAGCTGACGCTGAGTAATGGTAACCCTAAACTTACCTCCAACCCCAACCAAAGACAGATTGCCGAACATCGCCGACTCCCCCTCTTCCGGTCGGGCATTACGCCCGAACGTGTACATCCAGCCCGCGAGTTACTCATTAACGATATAATAACTCGGTTAGTTGACCATATAATTAGGCCTCTTAATGAAGGTTTTCAACTAAGCCGTTTTTTCTAAAATTGTAGTGCCAATAATACGCATGGGTACCGCATCTAACTGAGTGATAATTATTGGAGGGCTATCATTTGTTCTAGTCCAAAGAGGAACTTCCCAGTCAACGCTTATTGTTGAATCTTCTTTGTTTGTAATTCTTCCAACTGTGAATTGCATATCCACTGCTGCATGTATTACATCACCTATTTCCAGATTGCGTTTCTGGAAAGGCGCCTTTTTAATTTTTAAAGTCGATGAAATATTTTTAATTAAAGCTTCAGAATCTGTATGTGTTATCATGCAACCTCTATGTAGAGTTTCTTCTCTTAGATTTCTAATTGCTAAACCGACTCTGTCTCCTGATTCAGCAATTCCTACATCATCATCCATTACTTGCAAACTGCGAACAATTCCATTTTCACTAGCAGGTAAAACTTGAATATTATCGTGTTTTGATACAGAACCAGATTGAACATAACCTATTGCCACCAGTCCCACTCCTTTCACATTGAAGTATTGATCAACAGGAAGAATTAGCGAATCATTATTTTTTTCATTTTTCTCCAGCAGAGCGAATAGTTCCTCTCGTATCCTATGTTCGTCTGGAACTTCTTCATATAACTCCCAGTTTTCTAACCCTGATTGCTGCATAATCATCTTAACTTGGTCTGGATCAACCCAACCTCCTAGTTCAGAGTTAATTATAATTAATCCTTCTTTTATATTAGCACAACCAAAAGCAACACATATCTCTCCTAATGAGGGATCAACTTTTGATATCTCGATTATCCCTACCTTTGCTACGTTTAAAACAGAAAGCAGAGGTCTAATTTTCTCAGGATGTTTCAAAGGTCTTAGTAATGATATAATTTTTGTTTCATCTTCTTTTTCTTCTTTGAATACATACGATTCAATGTCTCTCACATCACCCTTCTTAGCAATACTCCTAGCGAGGTTCTCAGAACCAATGAAGGCAACGTTAAGCACAGGCATAAATATCCGACCCCCCATCCCTTGTTGAAAGGAACGGTAACAATTCCAGTTTTACTAACTCATTGCATCTCTAGCCTTTTGCGCCGCATTCCACAATTTCCTTTCCTCATCTGTCTTAGGTTCAAATTGAGGAATATTAATTGCTTTCATGTCTCTATCAATTGCTACCATAAAGAAGAAACCCGAACAAATTTCTTCACCAACCCATTCTGATCTTGATAATCTACATGAGATTACATGAATCCCAGCCGTTCGAGGGGATGTCCAAACAACCTTTGCCGTAGTCCTAATGACGTCTCCTTGATAGGCAGGTCTTCTAAATTTAAGAGCATCAACTGATACAGTGACAAAGTTCCTATGAGCGAACTTAGAAGCAGCCATTCCTGCTGCAGTATCCATGATCGCCATTAATTTTCCTCCAAATAATGTATCTAGGGCATTAGTATCTCCTGGAAACACTTCATTCAGTTGTATTACTGGGTCTGTCGAGTAGGCCTCATTCATGTCTATCAAACCCTCTCAAACCCTCATCAAACTTGAAACTATCATATTGTTTTTACCAAAATCTCTAGTTTTTCAACCGTTGTATTCAATCCTGAGTACCCTTTCGGATGGCTATGGATATGCCTGAGTTGGTTTGGGACGAGTATCATTTTCAAGACCCTGATGGGGGTAAAATCATCTTTTGGCCCCATATTCCATGTTTAAGAATGCCAACAAAATTACGTTCACACTCTAACTTTGATGGAGTGGCATTTTTAACCTCATCAGTTGACTTAAAATCATGGATAATCGAAGCAGAACAAGAACATGACAGTCCAGGAGTTCATCGTGATTCCGCTATTGCCTCGGGGACTATACTTGGTAGGCTGATGAGTGATTTAAATGAATTAGAAGTAGATGGCCCCTTGATCCCTGATCCTGAACAGATACGTCTATTATTACATGCTCAGAATTCAAGAGGAGGGATGCCAATTTATGCTATAGAACCGAATCTTGAAGATGAAGATTGGATCGAGTGGCAAATAGATAGTGCCGACCAGCAAGTTACCTATTCAAATTTGTTTTTGACTCTGACCACTGGTCGACGTTGGAAAAAAATAAGAAATAAAGCAATCAGTTCAGTTTCTGCTGCTAAAGGAGTGAATGCAGACTTGGGTGCTGCTGCGGCATCCGCATTGACTTGGTGGTTAGAGGAGCAGCGTGGCATTTCCGAAGAATTAATTAAATTAAGAGATTATAGATTTGCATCAAGAATACGAGGTGCATTAAGAGACCTACACAATAGTAGGGTTGATGATGTCAAAGCACAGGAGACTACTTTGTTGGTTCCTATCCATCAGGCTTGGTTGCCTTCGATAAAGAAAGCTATTAGTTCATGTATGGATGTGGAAATTATAAATTCGGAGGAATAAAAATGCAAGAAATACAAATAAATTTAGACGTCGAGACTCAGACTTTTCGTTTTACGCCATCTGAACCTATTAATCATGAAGAAGCTGTTAATCTAGCCAAGGGGGCATTATCTGGGGAGTATGTAGTAATAACTCATGAGAACCCTCATGCTACACTTGTGATTGAACCTGAAGGTACTGTTTTAGTTCATGGAATATCTAGAAGTGAAGTTGCTCGATTAGCAGTACAAGAATTATTACTTACTTTGGGCATGTCTGATGAATGGCTAATTGTAGATTCTGGTGAGATGATTATTCGTTTCTCTATTGGAAGAGCCGTATTAATGGATTTAGCCGCTGATAGGTTTAATGAGATTGAATATGATAATAGAATAAATGCTTTAAGAATAAATGCTGAAAGACATAAATGTACAATTTTGTTGTTTAATAATGGTCACGGAGTTATCCTTAATCAAATTTCAAAGAGAATTGCTGAGATGGCAATAAGACATTGGTCCTCACAACTAGATGATGAAGGCGCATTGGCGTGAGAAATATGTTTGAAGACGGCCGTTGGATAGGGCCAATATTAGACCAACACATGCATCTAGATCGGAATAATCGCTTTCTTGATGCAGTAAATGAATTTGTCAACTCTGGAGGAAATGCTATTAATTTAGTACACAAACCTGATTTCTCCAATCTTCCAGTTTCCTTATCAGATTATCGAATAGCATACGAAGATACATTGGCTATGGCAAGAGAAATAAGAAAACAATTTGGGATATCTGTATCTGTAATTTTGGGACCACATCCTGTGGCTTGGGAACATCAAATACATACAATCGGCTTAGATAAATCTACTTCACTACATCTTGAGGCAGTTAAAATGGCACTAGATTATATTTCATCTGGGGACGCAGTATGTTTAGGAGAAGTTGGTAGACCTCATTATCCAGTAAATGAAGAAATATGGATGGCGTCTAATAAATTACTATTAGAAATAATGAAATTAGCTGCTGAATTAAAAGTAAGTATACAATTGCATGTGGAAGATAATGGAGAAACAACTTACTCTGAACTTGCAAAACTTTGTGATGAAGCAGGTTTACCTCGATATCTTGCAATAAGGCATTATGCTCCACCAAATATTAGTCAGGACTTCACTCATGGATTAAGTGCCACAGTCAGTGTAGGCAAAGGAAGCATTGAGAAGATTGTTGAGACATTTGGTAAGACCGATTCTTATTGGGGTATGGAAACAGATTTTCTCGATGATCCAAAGAGACCCGGTGCAGTTCTTGGACCCAAAACCATAGCAAAACGAACCCAACAATTGTCTGGAGAACTATTCAGGTCGGGCTATTCTGAAGCACAAGTTTCTGAGATATTAGAAAATATTCACTCTAATTGGCCAAAGATTCTCTATTCTTGAGAAGGGAGTTTTAGTTCTGGAGTGAATGTCATAAATCCTCCAACTAAGAACATTACAACACAAATAACAAAGAAATAGAACTCTCCAATTTGTAATGGGCCGTTAATTATTTCCTGAATAGCCAATTTTAGTAACGGTCCATTTATTGGTAAGAAGAAAATCATAATTATAATTCCCAGCCTCTGTCGTACAAGCATAATCTCCGGATGCGCTACTAACATTTGAACAGATGTAACCGAATTAGTTTAGAAAGGCCCTATCCTCGCACGGTCGTCGCGCCTGTAGTGAAGGGGTTATCACCTGAGGTTTCCAACCTCATGTCCCGGGTTCAAATCCCGGCGGGCGCACCACACTAATATGAGACGTTTTACCTATCATATTGAAACACCTTTCCCCCTCCGTTAAACTGTGTCTGACAATCAAGCCACTCATATTCCCTCTCAATCAGGGATTAGTAAAGATGCTTCTGAGATTTTAGATGACAGACAGATAGTCGGTCGTAAGATTTGGCGAATCGTTCCTTATCTCAAGAGATATTGGAAAAGAGCACTAGGTGGTGTTGTGACAAATGCAGTTGCTAGAGCCTTTGATCTCATCCCCTTCATTGCTATAGGTATGGCTGCTGATTACTATAGAGATGCTACATTCACTGATGGAAATATTGAGGCATTTGTAACTTCAGATGTCCTTCCATCTCTTGGCCCTATGAATTCCGTAGAATTTGGTTTTGGCCTCTTGATATTAATGTGCTTTACTTTCCTTGCAATTTTTCAAGGACTTAGTAATCAATTGTGGCAGTCGACAGCCTATATGGCTCAGCATGACATAAGGATGGATGCTACCGAATCATTAATGGCTATGGAAGCATCATATTTTGAAACAAGACAGACTGGTAATTTAATGTCAGTACTTTCTGCTGATGTTGCACAATTAGAGGATATAATCTCTGATGCAAGTACCAGTATGATACGTTTAGTTATGACTTTCGCGACTGCATTTGGAATTATGTTTTGGATGTCTCCTACGTTAGCCTTGGTTTTATTCGCCCCTCTAACTTTGATAGTTCCAATGGTTGTTTGGTTTTCTACTAGAGTTCAACGAAAATATAGGAAAACAAGAGAAAGTACTGGGGGAATTGTTGCAATATTAGAGAACGTCTTATCTGGTATTACAGTGGTACAAGCGTACAACGCAACTAACTTTGAGAGCTCGCGCATTGGTCGCCAGAGTGGCGACTATCGAGACCAGTCTATATCGGCTGCATTTGTTAGAAATCGCTTTATTCCAGGAATATATGTAGTTGCAGGATTATCTTTCGGTCTTCTTGTTTCTGCAGGAGGGTGGGTCATGGCATCTGGTGAAATTACTGTTGGTCAATTCGTCACATTTCTTCTAATTTCAACTCGAATGACCATGCCCATGTTCATTTTAGGGATGCTCTTGAATCAATTACAAAAGGGGGAAGCTTCCTCCAAGAGAGTATTTGCTATGATTGATTTAGAACCATCAATTTATGATAAAAAAGAGGCAATCAATCTTGATGACCCAATAACTTCTATTTCTTTCGATAATGTTTCATTTTCCTACCCCTCATCAGAAAGTAATGTTCTCAGCGGTATTTCTTTCAAAGCATCATCTGGAGATTTTCTTGGAGTCATGGGTCATACAGGTGCTGGCAAAAGTACGATTCTTAAATTAATAGAAAGATTCTATGAGCCCCAGAGTGGTACAGTTCTGATCAATGATATTGATATTAATGATTATTCAATAAAATCTGTTAGAAATAGAATTGGATTTGTTTCTCAAGAACCCTTCCTCTTTTTCGGTACATTGCGAGAAAATATTGCATATGCACGTGAAGCAACAGATGAGGAAATTAGGGGGGCACTCGAGACAGCAGGAGCATGGGAATTTACATCTAAACTTCCTCAAGGAATTGATACTATGGTTGGTGATCGTGGTGTTATGTTGTCAGGTGGTCAGAGAGCACGCATAAGTTTAGCACGCGCTCTTCTCAATAATCCCGATCTTCTTATTCTCGATGAGGCCAGTGCTGCTTTAGATGCTGAAACTGAAAAGCGAATTCAACAATCTCTTTTCGGTGGTTCTAATGGAAACAAAAAGAGAATAACGATTGCAGTTGCTCATCGATTAGCCACAATTCGAAATTCCGATGAGATAATTGCACTAGTTGATGGTGTCATTGTCGAACGTGGTAAGCATAATGAATTAGTCGCAAATGATAATGTTTATGCTTCGCAGTGGGCTATCCAAACTGGAGAACTTGACTCATAGGAGGGAGTTATTTTTGGATGTCCAGTGGATAAAAGTTAATCCTGGGGCTGTATTTGTCGGTTCTAATAATCGTTCGATTCTTTTTGGAGGGATTGGCCCCAGGCACGAGGTAAGGATTAACTATGAGTTCGAAATCACCTTTTTACCTGTCTCGAAAGCTACGGCATCTCAAATATTATTGTCAGATGAATATGATATTGCTTCAGAATCAGAATGGTCATTGGCCTACGAGCGAAACCTAATATCTGGTAATAATGAAGTTGAAGAATTAGCAGATAGGATTCGAGGTTCTTACTGGTCGAAAGTTTGTGACGGACGTCCTTTTTTAGAAGAAAGATGGTTGATGAAGTCTTCTCGTTCTTGGACCTCTGGATATCCATCTTATAGTCAAACTAGGAGTGATCAAGTTTCTGATTTTATACGATTAGTAAAGAGGCCACCGGGTCACCTTTTTCCTGTTGAGGCGCCTCAATTACCATCATCTTCAGATAAATCTAAATTATTGCTCGAAGAATTTCTTATTTCATTAATCATTGGCATCATTCCTTCCTTTGTTTGGGCATATTTTAATGCAAGCGAGGGGTATATCTCAGAAGGATGGTTAAATCTCTTATTCGGAGGACTTTTCATTGGTATATTTACAGTTATTTTCTGGAGGCCACGAACAGTTTCTTGGAGAGTTGGAGAAAATTGTGGTAAGATGAAACCCGTTTAGCGTTCTCTATCGTCTATCTGTAAACCTGATTTTCCTCTTAATATTCTCCACCAACCTGTTAGCACACCCATTCCATAATTCCAGTGTAATGTATAAGTTGCTATTGATGACAAGAAAATAGTTTTCTTTGACTTACTGGGAGAATTCCCTTTCCATGAACCATACCAAGCTATTAGATTATACAATAAGATAAGTGTAGGCAATGTATGTACACCTAGTCTCGGAAGACCCATTGGTATTGTTGATAAACTAATATCCCAAAATTCAGGCCACGCCAGCCCTCCATTGGATAGTCCCCAGAAAAAGAACCCAAAAGCAGCTAATACTATTGGTGGGAAAAATGCCACTACTGTATGTGTTGGCGCTCTAAGTTCAGGATATTGATGACTTGCCAAGGTTCTTACAAGTCCATAGTTTCTAATTTGTTTCTTTACTCTCCTCAGATCTCTTCTTCGATGCCACATAATTGCAGTTTTGTCAGTCCATAATTTACGCCCAGTCATTCTAATTCTGTGATCAAGCATAACATCTTCTGCACCTATCGCACCTGTATCAAAGCCACCTATTTCTTCAATAATTGAGCGTCTATATGCACAATTAACACCTGGTAACTGAGTTACTTCTTCGATTTCCTTTTTCCCCATTTTGCCGTAATTTGTTCCAGCAGTAAAAACAGTACTACAGAAAGCTACATCGATCACTTGTTGCCACATTGTTGATTCGTCTACAGGGGCAAAATTCGGACCCCCTACTCCACTAACCTCTTCTTTGCTAAACCATGATACTAATTTCTCGACCCAATTTTCAGGAACAATTACGTCATCGTCTGTAAATAATATAATTTCTGACTCTGTTGCATTTATCGCAATGTTGCATGCATCTGCTCTAGTTTTAGATCCTTTATCGTCTATGAATTGAATATTATTTTTTTCACAAATCCCTTTTGACAAGTCGTTTTTAGGACCAACCACTACTGTTTTGTAAGATCCTTTGTATGTCTGATTAGCTAATCCCTTGAGGGCGATATCTAACTCTTCGTGATTCCTAACGCTAGGAATAATTATCGTAACAGAGGGATTAGCCACGGCTATGCGTAAGCGTTTATGTTTTCAATAACATCGATGAGTGATTAAGGATCATTTGTTACTCTTGGAGCAAGGAAGTATACCCAACTTGCTCCTCCTCCATTACTATTCCAAGTTAGGCGTAATGGATATTTATCTTGGAATTCTAAAGTTACAGCATCCGTTAGTCCACTTGATAGTTTTCTTGTCAAAGGATCTAGGAATTGTAACGAGTAGGTTGAATGAGTGGGATTTGGAGCTACTAGTTCACTTAGTTCACCGGCATCAAAACGCACATTCACAGATTCACCTGCTTCTACAGTTACTGATACACTCATTTGGTTTGTATCTAAACTTAGATCTACTAATTCTCCTACAAATTTGGCTGCTCTCAGAGCATTCGATAACTTTGCCGGATCGATAGTTGCTTTACTATCGAAAGTTAGTTGAGGCATTTTTGGTTCATTCATAGTCCCAGTATCTAATCCTCTCAGAATTCGATGTACTGCCCCAACTCTTACATTTATTGCTCCTATTGCTTCATCATAATCCAATTCTACTAAATCGGAAGGCCCTGCAAGGCTTAACAAGTCTCGTAATTTTACTAACTCTAGGCCAATTTCTACGGGTTCTACTTCATATGTCTCAAAACAAGCATCTCCAATTGCTGCTGATAATAATGCAACATGCGACCCATCTACTACATTGATGGTCAGTCCGTTCTCTCCCCATACTAATTTTGCTTCTTCTGTTAACACAGAACATAAATCTACTATTTCTTTCATTAATTGCGTATTTGCTGTGACTCTCAACATCATGCCACCCCTTTCTTATCCTACCCTTGACTGCTGGTTATTCATGCTTATGTTTGAGCAATTAGTTATTTATTCAAAAATAATTGCTTTTTTATGCTGATTTATTGGTATTCTCTGAACTTATGTCCACAACTTTCACAAGTGCAAATTTTTGTTTCCGGTTCATCCGAAGAACGTGTTTGCATGAGTACTACAAATATTCTATCTGCATCGCATTTAGGACATAGGTAGTCTCCTACCCATAGAGTTCCTTGAGCCACCGTCTCAGGCACAACTTCATTCAAATGTTTGAGTGACGATGTTTCACTAGAAGTAGCTGCTTTTGATAAATCAATAGTCTCCCCTGTCATAGGGTCAGTGAACTCCGCTCCTTTCCCATCTTTCCCTGATAAAGGGCCTTCATATCCACATGTATAATTAGTACATCTAATATTTCCATTTCCTTCCATAAAACCTAAAGTGCCGCATTCTGGACAAAACATAACTTCAACCGCCAGTTGATTTCTATTAACCAACCGAATAGTGGTAAATCATTGTGTTATTGAACATTACTCATCTTAGGACTGCCAAGAGACTCTAGAATTAAGAAAATATCTCTATTCCGACTTTGTAACCTGCCCATGCTAAACCTATACATCCTATGACGCTTAGAATAACATATACGAATGCATCAGGCATATTATTTTCAGATAAGTTGACAGTTTCCATGGCAAACGCCGACATTGTAGTAAATGCTCCGAGTAAACCCGTACCAAATAATAAGAGATTATCCTGACTAATTAATGCTTCAGCTGCTAAAGCACCGAACATAACTCCAAGAAGCAATGATCCAAGTAGATTAACCGTCATTGTCCCATATGGCAATCCTTCAGATGGCATAATATCTGAAATAATATATCTTAGCATAGCGCCTATTGCTCCACCAATGCCAACTAGTAGCATGAGTCTAATTTCCATAAGTCGGCTAGGGGATACTAGTTTTGACGCCTTCGCTCTGAATCGTGAGATTGAAGCCTGAAGCCGACACCGAAGAGTCCGTGCGCATCATCTACGATTGGAGATTGGCCCGGGTCATTGATGATGATAACGAGGTTATTGATGAGTTATATTGGAATAGAATTTCAACAAAAAATCTAGTCAATCGTCTTTCTGACTTGCAATCTGGTAGGTTGACAAATGAAGCGCGTTCCTTGAAAGAAAGGTTCCCAGATGCTACACTGGATTCATTAGGCGTTTTTTCATATTCAGAATGGCCTGAATTAACAATTGAAGAAGAAAAGAAATTTTCTGAAGCCTCGACACGTTTGGCTAAGAGAGGTGTTGCAGACTCTTCAGGTGATATAGACAGACGTTTAGATATGCTGGTCTCTGCAAATAATGAACTGAGGTCCTCTTGGACAACTCTTGAGGCTAGATGTATTGAATGGGTTGGACTATTCTTGTCAGAACTAGATCTAGAGAACGAGAGACAGGAAATTCCGAAAGTCGTTTCTTCATCTTCCTCAATCAATGATGTGGCAAAGAAATTTTCAATTAATGAGACTCTTCATCAGCCCTCTGATGATGAATGGCGCGTCTTAAAGTCTCAAGCACAATCAGTCGTAGATCTTACTGAGCGATTATCGAATCATGAAAATGCAATTAGAACTATTGCTAATGATTACTTGCCCAGTTTATCTTTACTAGTAGGCCCAATAGGTGCAGCAAAGTTGGTTGTTCTAGCTGGTGGTAGAGAGAGACTTGCTCGTATGCCCTCTGGAAGCTTACAGGTATTAGGCGCTAATGCTGCAATGTCTGCTCATAGAAGAGGGGCACCTCCTCCAAAGCACGGGGCGATATTATTTTCGATGCCTGCCGTTAGTAGGAGTCCTCGATGGGTTCGTGGTAAAGTGGCTAGGTATTTAGCTGGCAAAGCCAGTATTGCAGTTCGTATAGATCATTTCAATGGTGAGCCTTGGACTAAAGAAGATGTTTCTAAAATACATAAAGAGGCAGAATCTATAAAGAATAAATTCCCAAAACCTCCTAAGAAGAAGTGAATTTATGGCTCCAAGAAAAACTAAAAAAATAGTATGGGGGGTCCGTAAAGAGGGTCGTTCTTTGTGGACTCGTAATGCAGTCAAAGGCACATCCGTCAGAGGTGAAAAAAGAAAGACAGATAGCCGAATAGAATGGCGTCACTGGGATCCTACAAGATCTAAAGTGGCTGCTAGTTTGTTACAAACTCAAAGAGACCCTAGTGAGATGCTTCCTGCTACAGGGTCTACTTGTCTCTATTTGGGTGCATCTTCAGGAACCACAGTTAGCCACATTCATGATCATGTCTGTGGTTCAGGTAATCATCATAATGGTCAAATTATAGCAGTAGAAATTGCTCCTAGAATGATGAGAGATTTGAGTAAATTATCTGAAATAAGACCTGGTCTAGTTCCTGTTTTAGGAGATGCTAGGAACCCTTTAGTCCTCGCTCCATATCTTAGATCCAAAGTTGACTGGATCCATCAAGATATTAGTGTGGCAGATCAAACTAAGTCTTTCCTCCACATTTCTGAGATTTTTCTCAAGACAGGAGGAATTGGTCTTTTGTCACTTAAAGCAGCTAGTGAAAGATGGTTAGAAGGAGGCGATGATTCTAGGTTTGAAGAAGCAAGAAAATTAATCAAATCTAACAAGAAGATAGTATTATTGGAAAATATTGACATCTCTCATTTCGAAGGTCAACATAGAGTATTTGTTATCAAAAGAGAATAATCAACTAGTTGCTAATCCAATCCCACCAGCGAATACAATGATAAAAATCCACATCAAGATTCCTAAAGCGGTTAGTACTATCATCACCCATCCTAGGATTTGTGCTGCTTTAGCCAATCCCTGGTCCGGATGACCTGGTTGACTCGTTGTTATTGCTAATGCACCATTTGCCATAATGACCGCCGGGATTGCAGTACAGATTCCACACATAAAATAAGATACAGCAGCAAGAATTAGCGCAAGAGTAGCATTAGTCTGAGTAAATGGTGCTGCTGAATAACCTTGGACTTGTACAGGATTACTGTTTTGACTGGGTTGAGACCAAGGTACCTCGCCTTCTATACTCATGTCATTTCCTATCCTACTTCTTTTTTGAAACATTCTATTAGTAATTAGGTGACAAATCTACACAGTCAATATAATGTAATTACTATTCATGGTATAAACATGCCTGAAATGCCAGAGGTCGAGACAGTTCGTAGAGGGCTCGTCCCTCATTTGGTTGGCAAGACAATTAGTTTTGTTGATTTACGCCGCCCCAATCTAAGGTTTCCCTTTCCTAATGACTTTGAAGATACACTGACAGGAGCCAAGATTGAGCGTATAGATAGACGTTCTAAGTACCTTTTATTCCGTTTATCAAATGGTCATACTTGGATGAGTCATCTTGGAATGACTGGCGTTTGGACTATTGATTCAGAAGGTTCTGGTAAACATGATCATGTATATTTTGAATTCGATGATGGCGCTAAAACTGCTACTTACACTGATCATAGAAGATTTGGGTTTATGGATACTTTTCTCACTTCTGAAGAGACGAACCAGAAATGGTTAGCCAGTCTTGGCCCTGAACCTCTTACTGAGGAATTCACAGTTGAAATGTTACATTCCAGACTTCAAGGCAAACGTTCACCGATAAAGAGTGCTCTCTTAGACCAAAGCATTGTATCTGGACTTGGTAATATTTATGTTAGTGAAATTCTTTTCCGTAGTAAGATATCTCCAATTAGAACCGCATCAGAGGTCTCGGGTAGTCGAATAGGAGCCAAAGTAATGAGAATTTTTGAGAATACTAACCAAGTTATTGCTGAAGCAATAATGGTGGGTGGCTCTACCATATCTGATTTTAGAGGTGTGTCTGGAGACTCAGATTTAGGTTACTTCGCTCAACAGTTTAGAGTCTTTAATCGTGAAGGTG
>MDTC01046742.1_pt1 | contig 23954 bp, 23 predicted proteins | sample 811181 | NCBI WGS metagenome assembly MDTC01 (sample SAMN05326644, study PRJNA326480) | marine metagenome | isolation source: seawater | place: Pacific Ocean: North | collected 2011 | reverse complement strand
TGGAACTCCCGAAGCTGATTATATTGATCCTTTTTTAATGTTAGACGAATTTGGTTCTGAAAATAAAGATGATTATTTAGCGGGGTTTCCTCCTCACCCTCATCGAGGAATTGAAACTGTAACTTACATGTTAAATGGTGAGTTCGAACACGAAGATAGTACTGGGTCAAAAGGAAATATGGGTCCTGGTGATATACAATGGATGAAAACTGGTCGAGGAATAATTCATTCAGAAATGCCAGCAATGACAGATGGAAAACTTTTGGGCTTTCAATTATGGATAAATATGCCAGCTAGCATGAAAATGAATAAACCTAAATATGATTTTATTAAAGCAAACCAGATAACTAAATTTGAAGACCAAGAAAAAAAAATAAATTTAATAGCGGGTAAATTTGAAAATGTTGAGGGGCCAATCAAAGGTCATAATGTAGAGCCTATTTATTTTGACATAGAATTAAATGAGAATAAAAAAATCAATCTTACAGTTCCAGAAACCCATAATTCATTCGTATATTTGCTTAGAGGAGATCTTAAAATAGGATCGCAAGATCATGAAAAGGTTAATGACTCAACTTTAATACTTTTAGAAAAAGGATCTAGTCTTGAGATATTAGCAAATAAAAAAAGTAAATTTCTGTTTATAGCAGGAAAACCTATTGGTGAACCTATTGCTAGAGGTGGGCCTTTTGTTATGAATACCAAGGCTGAAATTCTTCAAGCTATTCAAGACTACAATAACGGAACATTTGCTAAATATTAAAAGTTAAAGTACGTTTGTTTAAAAATGCCAAAATCAATAATCATTAAAAAAAATGGTGGTCCTGAAGTTCTAGAGCTTTCAGAAGTGGAAGTAGGCTCGCCTGGTCCGGATGAAATTAAAGTTACTAACCATGCAATTGGGCTAAATTATATTGATACGTACCATAGATCAGGACTGTACCCTCTTAAATTGCCAAGTGGTATTGGTTTGGAAGCTGCTGGTAAAATTGATGAAGTTGGTTCAAATGTAACTGAATTTATGAAAGGCGATAATATTGCGTACGCTTCCATCCCTCTTGGTGCATATTCACAACAAAGAATTATTCCTGCTAAAATATCTGTAAAAGTACCTGATGGTATTTCTCACAAACAAGCAGCTACTTTAATGACTAAAGGTTTAACAACTAATTATTTAGTTTGTAAAACTTATTTACTTAAAGCAGGTGAAACAGTTTTATTTCATGCTGCGGCTGGAGGAGTTGGACAAATATTTGCTCAGTGGGCAAATAGTATTGGCGCGAAAGTAATTGGAACAGTTGGATCAGATGAAAAAATTAAAGTTGCAGAAGAAAATGGTTACGCCCATGTAATAAATTATACGAAAGATGATTTTGCTAAAAAAGTTATGGAGATAACTAATAATGAAGGAGTGCCTGCAGTTTTTGACGGGGTTGGAAAAAATACATTTAAAGGATCACTAGCTTGCTTAAAAACAAGAGGAATGATGGTAAGTTTTGGAAATGCATCTGGGCCATTAGATCCGGTTAACGTACCAAAAGATATTCAGCCAAAAGGTTTGTATTTAACTAGACCTTCGATTGGTCAATATTTTACAAACAGAAAAGAGCTTCAAGCTGGTGCAGACGTAGTTTTTGAAAAAGTTAAATTTGGAAAAATTAAGATTAAGATTTCTAAAGAATACAATCTGGCAGATGCAAAACAGGCTCATGAAGATTTAGAGTCAAGAAGACTTACAGGGCCTGCCATTTTAATTCCTTAAAATATCAAATTATAAATCTTTTTTCATCGAGTCCATATCGCTTAAGTGATATTTAAGAGCTTGATTTGAAAGCCGTATCTCCTGTAAAAATAAAAAAATTGAAATAATCATACACAAACAACAAGCTGCGAAGATTATTCTAGCTAACTGAAGTTGATCCATGTAAAGCATTAAAACTGTTGTCATATTAAAAAGAAATCCAAAAGCTGCGAAACCCATTGTATATTTTAATAAATTAGTTCTGTTATTTAAAACATGGAGTTGATTTTCCCACTCTGGGGGTGTGCGTTTATCAAAAATAAGCTGATCATGAAGTTTTCTTATTAATCCACTTAATGTATGAAACCTATTGCTATACATAGTCATCATTAGAGGTATTGCTGGAAACATTAAAGCAGCAACTGTGTAATCTATATCCATATCGAATCAAATTGATTATGGACATAGTGTTTGGTATTTACAAGACATAATTCACTATGAAACAAATTAAAATATTTATTGATCTAACGCGATTAAATAAACCAATAGGTTTTATGCTTTTATTCTGGCCTTGTAGTTGGGGTTTAGCTTTAGCATACCAATACAATCAAAATCTAAATCAGTTTATTTATTTTTTGCTACTTTTCTTTTTAGGTTCAGTTTTGATGAGAAGCGCTGGATGTATATTTAATGATATTGTTGATAAGGATATCGATAAAAGAGTCAAAAGAACAAAAAAAAGACCTATTGCTTCCGGCAAAATAACAGTGGGTAAATCTTTTTTCTATATAATCATTTTATGCTTAACTTCTTTAATAATATTGCTACAATTTAATACCTTAACAATACTACTTGGCCTTTTTTCAATGTTGTTAGCTTTTTCATATCCATTTATGAAAAGAATTACTTATTGGCCTCAACTTTTTCTTGGCCTAACGTTCAATTGGGGTCTAGTAATGGCTTGGACTTCTTTTGGCAATCAAATTACTGTTGATATTGGTTTGTTATACCTGTCAGCCATATTTTGGACATTAGGCTATGACACGATTTATGGAGCACAAGATATAGTTGATGACGAAATAATTGGAAATAAATCAACAGCTATAAAATTTAAAAAAAAAAATTAAATTATTTATAAGTTTATGTTACTCTTTTTGCCTAATACCATTAGTTATTGTTTTGTATCCTAAAATGAAAATAGATATTTCACTAATTCTTTTTTTTATTTTTATTGCTAGTTTAATATATCAACTAAAAACTTTTAATAAAAAAAAACCATTGTCTTGCTTAAAAGCTTTTAAGTTTAATAATATTTCTGGAATTTTTTTATTTTCAACAATCATGAGTCTTAACTTTTAATTAAATGAAACTAGACGAACTTACTATAATCTTAAAAAGGCTTTATTATCAGTATACTAGAAAATACTTTAAGAGAATAATACTAGCGTTAATTTTATCATTAATTGTTGCAGGTAGTACTTCTGCAACCGCTTGGCTGCTTGATCCGGCTGTTAAAAAGATTTTTATTGATAAAGATAAAGTTTTATCTTGGCTAATACCAATTTGTATAGTTTTTGCATTTTCTGCAAAAGGTATTTCTCTTTATTTTGCAAGAATAAACATTATTAATGTAGGTGAAAGAATAGGTGGTGAATTAAAAAGTCAAGTTGCCAATAATATTTTATATTCTGATATCCAAACTTTAGATAAAAGGCATTCGGGAAAATATATATCAAATATAATGTTTGATGCCGGACAGGTTCAACAATTAGTGAGCAGCGGTGTTTTAAATATAATGAAAGATAGTTTTACTTTAATTGCTTTGACAACTGTAATGTTTTACCAAAATTGGAAGCTATCTATTTTTGCTCTAGTTATGATGCCGTTAGCTGCAACATTTGCAAAAAGTCTTGGAAAACGTATTGGAAAAGCAACAGGAGAGGCCGGACAAATTTCTGGTAATTTAGTTTCCCTTTTGTCAGAAATTTTCAAAGGTTCTAGAATGATAAGAATTTATCAAAAAGAGAAAACAGAGGAAAAAAATACGAATAAAGTTATTACGGAGTTAGTTGATAAAAATATAAAGATAGCTAGTGTAATGATTAGAGCAACTCCAATTATGGAAATTCTTACTGGCTTTATGATAGCAGGATTTATTTTTTATGCAGGAAAATTAATAAACGCAGGTGAAATTGGTATAAATAATTTTTTTTCTTTTCTTGCTGCAATGATGTTAGCTTATCAACCAATAAGATCTTTAGCTACGATTAATATGTTAGCATACCAGGGTGCTGCTGCTGCTAAAAGAATTTTTAATGTAATAGATGAACCAATAAATATTAGAAATGAAAATACACTTCCTGAAATTAATATAAAAAAATGTGACATAAAGTTTGAAAATATAAATTTTGAATATATTGGAACAAATGAAAAGGCTATAAAGAATATAAATTTAAAAATTGATGGAGGGTGTATGACAGCCTTTGTTGGGCATAGTGGGGCTGGTAAAAGCACGATTATCAATTTATTACCTCGTTTTTATGATGCTCAATCAGGAAAAATTTTAATAGATGATCAAAATATTTACGATGTTTCTCTAAATTCTTTAAGAAAAAATATATCTTTGGTTAGTCAGGATGTTATTTTATTTGATGATACTGTAAAAGCCAATATAGCCTACGCCAATGACCTAGCTACGGAAAAAGACATTAAAGAAGCTTGTAAATTTGCTGCAGCAGAGGAATTTATTTCAAAACTACCTGATGGCTACGAAACAATGATTGGTGAAAATGGTGTTAGATTATCAGGTGGTCAAAAACAAAGAATATCAATAGCAAGGGCAATATTAAAAAAATCACCAATTATTTTATTGGACGAGGCAACGTCTTCATTGGATGCAGATTCGGAGGAAATAGTTCAAAATGCAATTAACAACCTAACTAAAAACAAGACCACATTAGTTATAGCACATAGGCTATCTACCATTCATAATGCCAATAAAATATTTGTTTTAAATCATGGCTCAATAATTGACTCTGGAAACCATGACAAACTCATCAAAGAGTGCAATGAATATAAATCACTTTATCAAAAACAGTTAAAATAAATGTTTTTAGTATACAGGTTTTTTACAATAGTTTTTTATCCCTTATTGATTATATTAATTTTTTTTAGAAAAATTTTAAAAAAAGAAAATAATAGATATAAAGAAAAAATATTTAAAAGTAATATTTTAAAAAATGAATTAAAGGAAGACTCTGTTATATGGTTTCATGCAGCAAGCATTGGGGAAATAACCAGTATAATACCTTTAATTCACTTAATGATTAAAGAAAAAAGTAAAATTAAAATTATTGTTACTACGATTACTGTAAGTTCTAGTGAAATAGTAAAAAATGAATTTAAAGAAAATAAAAATGTAATTCATCATTTTTTACCTTTAGATGTGCCACACCTTGTAAAAGATTTTATATATAAATGTAATCCAAGTCTTATAGTATTTGTAGACTCAGAAATTTGGCCTAATTTTATATTTCAAATAAAAAAAAATAAGATTCCATTTGTATTAATTAACGGAAGAATTACTAAAAAAACTTTCAATAGGTGGAGCATGTTTAGAAAATTTGCTAATGAAAACTTTTCTGCTTTTAACTTATGTCTAGCAGCTAACAATGAGTCCGCGGATCACTTGAGGTTACTTGGTGCCCAAAATGTTATTTTTATTGGAAACCTTAAATTTACTTTCGACAAAAATAGATTAAATAATGAAGAGTTTATTTCTAATGATGGTTTTAAAAATAGAAAAATATGGTTATGCGCTAGCACTCATGATGACGAAGAGTTGTTTTGTATGAAAACTCATAGGGAAATAAGGAAAGTCCATAAAAATGTTATAACGATTATCGCACCAAGACATATAAATCGAATAAATAAAATTTTTAAACAATCACAAAAATATAGTTTTCACACACAGGTAGTTAAAAATTTTTCTAGTCCAATAAATAAAGATACTGAAATAATTTTAATAAATGCATTTGGAATACTAAAAAATTACTACAATTGTTGTAATAGTGTATTTATCGGAAAATCTACATTAAAAGAACTGATTTCAAATGCGGGGCAAAACCCAATCGAAGCAGCAAAATTCGGATGTAAAATTTATTCTGGACCATATGTATATAATTTTCATGAGATTTATGAATATCTAGAAAAAATTAATTGCGCAGAAAAGATAAATAATTTTAAAGAGTTGGCGGAAAAAATTAACTTAGATTTCAATAAAAATATGAAAGAAAAATCTAATCTTTCTAAAATCGAAAATTACGGAGAAGAAATCTTAAAACAAACTTATAACGAATTAAAAAAGATTAATAAAAATGAAATTTAAAACACCTAAATTTTGGCATAAAAAGTACCTAAACCTATTTTCATTACTATTGCTGCCTCTTTCATTTTTGATTCAAGTCTTTTCAAAGATTAGATCAAAAGTAATTCCTACTAAAAAATTTAACTCAAAAGTTATTTGTGTAGGAAATTTATATTTAGGAGGAACTGGTAAAACGCCTCTTACAATAAAACTATTTGAAATTTTAAAGTATATGGAAAAAAACCCAGCTATAATTAAAAAATTTTATCATAATCAAAATGATGAAATTGATCTTATCAAAGATAAAGTCGGCAAAGTTTTTACGGCAACCTCTAGACAAAAAGCCATAATGATGGCAGAAAATAGCAATTTTGATACAATGATATTAGACGATGGCTCTCAAGATTACTCTATTTATAAGGATCTAAACATTGCATGTTTTAATTCTAAACAGCTTATTGGTAATGAACACACAATTCCCTCTGGGCCTTTGAGGGAAAATTTCAATTCAATTAAAAATTTTAAAATCGCGGTTATTAATGGTGATAAAAATCAAAAATTTGAAAATAAAATTAAAGAATTTGCCCCAAATATTGATATCTTTTACTCAGAATATTATTCCGTTGATGCTTCTAAGTATTTAAATAAATCATTGCTTGCTTTTGCGGGTATAGGAAATCCAAATAATTTTTTTGAATTAATGGAAAAAAATAAATTAAATATAAAGATAAAATTGGCATATCCAGATCATTATAATTTTTCTCAAAATGATATGAATAATTTATTTCAAACGGCAAAAAAAGAAAATTTAGATTTAATTACTACAGAAAAAGACTATTATAGATTAAAAAAAATAGGTTTTAATAATATAAATTTTTTTGCAATAAAATTAAAAATTCATAATGAACAACATTTTATAAAGAAAATAAAAGAATGCATTTAATCAAAATTATTAAATATTTAATTGAGTCATGTTTTATTTATATTTTTTTCATTATCATAAAAATTTTTAGGCTAAAGAAAAGTAGAAAAGTCTTTTCTTATGTTTTTAATAAAGTAGGCCCACTTATAAAATCAAAAAATACTATTAATGAAAATTTAGATAAAATTATTCCTAACTTAGATGAGAAAAAAAAAGAAATAATTATTAACGACATGTGGTCTAATTATGGAATGACTTTTGTTGAGTACATGTTTTTAAATAATTTTAGAATGCAACATGATCATATTCAAATAAAAGGAAAAAATATATTAGAAAGTATCAAGAATAAAAATAAACCTGTAATATTTATCTCTGGTCACTTTGCTAATTTTGAATTGATGTCTATGGAATTATCAAAAAATCATTTGAGCCTTGCAACAATTTATAGGCCGCTGAATAATATTTTCTTAAATCCTTTTATGGAATATTTAAGAAAAAAATATATTTGTAAAAATCAAATTAAAAAGGGTTTGCCTGGTATCAGACATTCAATTGAATATTTAAAAAAAGATCACAGTATAGCCTTAATGGTTGATCAAAGGCTTAGTGAAGGAAAAAATTTGCCCTTTTTTAATTTCAATGCTTTGACTACAACTCTTCCAGCTCAACTTGCTCTTAGATTCAAAATTGATATTGTTCCTATTTATTTGAGCAGATTAAAGAATAATAGTTTTACTATGGAAGTACTGGATCCGATAAAAACTAATGAATTACAAAATAATGAAAAAAATAAAATTGATATTACAATTGAACTAAACAAAATAATTGAAAAAATGATACTTAGAGATCCCTCACAATGGATTCTATCTCATAATAGGTGGAAATAATTCCATTTTACTTTTTTATTTCTTCATATCTTTTTTTGACTTCAATTGGAGAAAAATATGCTTCTTGTAGTTCAACGTTCCAATAATTTAGTTTTTCGAGAGGTATTTGTTTTTTAGAAACAGAACAAATCACATAATCTCCCTGCTCTATTATATCAAAAGAATTTGCTTTAAATTTAATTTTAGCTTTTATTTTATTCATATATAAATTTAGTATATATAATATTATTTTTCTTATGAATATTGCTTTAATAGGTAGTGGTGGTAGAGAACATGCTCTTTGCCAAAAGCTATTGGAATCTAGAAAAATCAAGAAAATCTATTGCATACCTGGCAATGGGGGAACTAGTGATATTGCAATTAATTTAAACATAGACTTTCTAAATTTTAATCTCTTATACAAAAATATTAAAAAATTTAAAATTGACTTGGTAATAGTTGGTCCAGAACAACCGTTAGTTCTTGGCATAGTCGACTATTTAAAAAAGCGTAAAGTAAAAGTTTTTGGTCCTAATAAATACGCTTCACAATTAGAAGGGTCTAAATCTTTTATGAAGGCACTTTGTAAAAGAAATAAAATTCCTACTGCAAATTATGCCGTTTGTAAGAAACTAACTGATGTTCATAAATTTTTAAAAAAAAATAGACTGCCATTAGTTGTTAAAGCTGATGGATTAGCGGCAGGCAAAGGGGTTTCTATATGTAAATCAAAAAATGCTGTAATTAATATTTCAAAAAAGATTTTTTCAGGTAAATTCAAAAGTTCCAAAAAACTTATCTTAGAAGAATTCTTATTAGGAGAAGAGGTAAGTTATTTTGTAGCAGTAGATAAGAGTCATTTTTCTTTTCTTGGGTCAGCACAAGACCACAAAAAAGTAGGAGTTAATGAAAAAGGGCCAAACACTGGGGGCATGGGTGCTTACTCTCCGGCTCCAATTTTGACTAAAGAACTTGAAAAAAAAATAGTCGATAAAATCATTAGACCAACTCTCATAGACTTAAGAAAAAGAAAAAAGGAATTTACTGGATTTCTATACGCTGGTTTAATGATAAAAGAAAACAATCCATATTTAATAGAATATAATGTCAGAATGGGAGACCCTGAATGTCAAGTTATAATGCCAAGATTAAAAACTAAATTAATTGAAATTATTAATTCAGTTGTTCATAACAAAATAAAAAATATTAAAATTGCATGGAATAAAAAAAAATGTATGGCAGTGGTTCTTTGTGCCAAAGGATATCCAGGTAGATATAAAAAATTTAAATTAATAAGAAATCTTAAAAATATTAATTTAGATAATGACTCTAGAATATTTCATGCGGGAACAATAAAGAAGAAGAAAGAATTTTTTTCTACAGGAGGTAGAGTATTAAATATCACATCAACAGGTAATCAACTACTTAGCGTGAGAAAAAAAATCCATAAAATAATTAAAAAAATAAATTGGAAACATGGTTTTTATAGATCTGACATAGGTTGGAGAGTAATCTAATTATATGAGAATTATTGGTGGTAAATTCAAAGGAAAAAAACTTTTTTTCATGAGCTCTAAAATCACAAGACCGCTGAGAGATATGGTCAAGGAAAGTATAATTAATATTATTGTTCATTCAAATGTTATAAATGTAGATATAAAAAACTCAAATATACTTGATCTTTATTCTGGAGTAGGATCTTTCGGCATTGAATGTTTATCCAGAGAAGCGAAAGAAGTTACTTTTGTAGAGGAAAATAAGAATACTTTTCAAATATTAAAAAAGAATATAACAAATCTATTGTTAGAAAATAATACGCACCCAAATAATATGACAGTCGACAGTTTTCTTTCACAAAATATAAATAAAAAATATGATATTCTTTTTTTTGATCCTCCTTATGCAAATAACGACTTTCTACAACACTTAAAAATTATAAAAGAAATGTCACTTTATAAACAAAATAACTTAGTAATAATACATAGAGAGAGAGAAAAAGAGGATAATTTACCTGTTTATTTCAATAAATTATTAACAAAAAGCTATGGTAAATCTAAGATACTATTTGGTCATTTTACTTGAGAAAGATATTTTTTAGTTAAAATTTTAACGCTTTCAACTGCAGGCTGATCAAAAGGATTTACCTTTATAACTTTTCCAATCAAAGCTGTTTCCAACATAAAATATCCAAACAAAGATCCAATTGTCTCTTCAGAAATATCTTTTAACTTGATTTCCCTAAAAGAAATATCTTTTTTTTTTAATATCTCAATAAAAGAATTTTTTTGCGCGTTAGTAATCTGCTCAATCTTTTTATTATTTAAGTATTTAAGACTTTTTGTAAAATTATTTTTAGCAACTTTAGTGCCTTTGTGCTTACTTAAGTCAATCACGTAGTAAATTTTATCTTTTGGCCCGTCTAAGTAAAGCTGCAATAAACTATGATGGTCTTTTGGTGCAATTGAAACTACAGGTAAAATTCCTAATCCCTTCTTTCCTAAGCTTTCAGCCATTAACTGCTGAAGCCAATATCCAAAATGATTTAAATGAGAATTATAAATTATAATTATCATCGAATTAATTTTTTTACTTAAATAAAATTGTGAAATTTTTGCCACCGAGTCTGAAAGCAGTTTTTTATTTTCTAGGAAAAATAATAAATTTTTTCTAAATTTCTTAATATCTAATCCCATTAAGTAAGCGGGCACCATACCTACCTCTGATAAAACAGAATATCTTCCACCTATATAATCGTAATGTTCAATATTAATTATTTTTTTTTGTTTTGCATAATTATAAAGCGCGCTGTCTTTTTTTTCAGTAATACAAATTGTATTTTTGGAATGCAATTTAACTTTAGAATCTATAATATTTAAATTAGTCAAAGTTTCTAAAGTAGATCCTGATTTTGAAATAAAAATAAATAGAGATTGATTAAATTTTTTCTTTTTTAGTTTTTGTTTTAGGTCAAAAGCACTTAAATTGTCTATAAAAATAAAATCTTTTTTGATTTGATCTTTTAAAAAAGAATATATGGACTTTAATCCTAAAATAGAACCACCTATTCCAACAACAATTATAGTATTAAATTTTTTGAATCTATTTAAATCTTTTTTTTTAAAATTTAATAGAAATTTTTTACTCAAAAAGTTAAAGTTATTTTTCTTTATATCTAAATCAACTTTAATTTTATCAATTTCTTGTAATATAATTTTACAATTTTTTACATACTTGTTATGGCTATAGTGCTTTTTGGAAAAAGAATTTTTGATTAATAATTTATTCTTCACTCTTTAATCTCTTTTAAAATTGATGCCTCTGTCGAAGAACTGCTTGTTTTATTTTCTTTACTGCTAGAAATATCTAAAATTTTTTCTATACCTTCTTTGTTTTCTTTCTTAGACATAGAACGAGGTTGAGGCAAAGACTCAAAATTTGGAGGTATCGAGAGAGGGTCTTGTTTCCTAATAAAAAATTCGTCCTTATTATTTACTTTTTCATTTCTCAGGGCTTTAGCTGCATCACTAGCAGAACTACATCCATAAGTTGAAAAAATTAATAATAACAATAATAAGTTAATTTTTTTCATAATTTTTAGATATTAATTCCTTAAATAAAATTAAAATTATACCAACAGTTATAAATATATCTGCAATATTAAAAGTAAACCAGTGATAATTTTGTAAGTGTAAATCGATAAAATCTGGAACTGCAAAATAAGTTAGCCTGTCAAACAAATTTCCTAGAGCTCCGCCTAAAATTAATGAATAAAAAAATTTTTCTATATTCTTCGCACTTAACATTAAAAATAAAATTAAAAAAACAATGATAGTGATTATTGCAGAAATCAGGTGATACAAAAAATCAGCATTAAAACTTAACAGTCCAAAACCGATGCCAGTATTCCATACTAATTCAAAATTTAAATAATCGTTTATATATAAAGATGCTTCATTTTTTTGGCTATCTATAATTTTATTTTTACTAAACCTATCTAAAGTAAATATTAGAAATATTACTATTATACATGCTAGGTCCTTTTTTAGAGAAAAATTTATTTTTGGGATCTTAAAAAACATTTTTAATTTAATTTTTCTTTGATTACGTTCTCGCATCGAACACATTTGTCTTCAATTATTTTCCAACATCTTGGGCATTTTGTGCCTAATGATTTTTTTACAATTATTTTTGTATCTGTGTCTTTATCTTTTTTATTTATTGAAGCTTTTGAAGTAATAAAGTATTCAGCAAGATCTAAACCTTTCATTAATTCAAAATCACTTTTATTAATCGAAATTTCAATTTCTGCTTCTAAACTTGACCCAATTTCTTTATTTGCTCTTTTTTGTTCTATTGCAATATTTGCTTCTTGTTTAATCTTATAAAGGGATTTCCATTTTTCGTTTAATTTATTATTTTCCCAATTATCTGGAAGCTTAACAAATGTATGCTCATGGATACTTTTGTCATCTTTTTTAATAAGGTTGTAAATTTCCTCGGTAGTAAAAACAAATATTGGAGCAAACCATTTTAATAAACAATCTAAAATTATATTCAATACAATTACACACTCTTTTCTCTTTTTAGAGTTAATGCTATCGCAGTATAAAACATCTTTTCTAATATCAAAATAAAACGAAGACAAATCTAATGCACAAAAATTTAAAAGCTCCTTGTATAGTTTGTGAAAATTATAATTCGTTAAACTTTCTTTTACCGATTTGTCGATAGCATAAAGTTTGTGTAAAATATATTTTTCTAATTCAGAAAAATTACTTATTTCTAGATTATCTAAATCATGCATTTCAAAATTGTCTTTTATGTTTCCAAGAATAAACCTGAATGTATTTCTTATTTTTCTATAAGATTCAGCATGTTGGTTTAAAATAGTTTTATCTATTCTTAAATCTTCAGAATAGTCGGATGATGCTACCCAGCCTCTAAGGATATCGGCTCCAAAATTTTTCAGTATATCATCAGGCGATATTACATTTCCTGTTGATTTTGACATCTTTAATCCTTTGCCATCAACAACAAACCCGTGTGATAAAATGCTATTGTATGGAGCTCTACCTCTTGTGCCGCATGACTCCAGCAAAGAAGAGTGGAACCAACCTCGATGCTGGTCAGATCCCTCCAGATACATGTCAGCTGGCCACTTTAAATCTTTTCTTTTTTCTAATACGAAACTATGTGTGGCTCCACTGTCAAACCAAACTTCTACAATGTCGTTAAGTTTATCGTAATCTTCAGAGTTATGTTCATTTCCCAGAAATCTTTTTACGTCGTCGGTAAACCAACAGTCTGAGCCTTCTTTCTCATATATTTCAGCGATTCTCTCAATAACTTTTTTATCTCTCAAAGGTTGCTTGGTTTTTTTATTTATAAAAATTGGTAAAGGAACGCCCCAAACTCTTTGTCTAGAAACACACCAATCCGGCCTACCTTCAACCATGGACATGAGTCTATCTTTACCTTTTTTTGGGTAAAAGGTTGTGTCATTAATTGCTTTAATTGCTTTTTCTTTCAATGATTTTTTTTCCATTGAAATAAACCATTGGGGTGTTGCTCTATATATTAAAGGAGCTTTTGATCTCCATGAGTGAGGGTAGCTATGGCTTAGTTTATCATTGCTTAATAATTTTTGTTCTTTTTTAAGACTCTCAATTACTAAGGGATCGGCTTTAAAAATATGTGTTCCGGTAAAATTTGGTATCTCATTTGTATATAAGCCAGCATTATCTACAGTATATTTTGATGGAATATTGTTTTTTAAACATAAATTAAAATCATCTGGGCCGTGACTTGGTGCACAATGAACTATACCAGTCCCTTGTTCTAATGTAACAAAACCTGCATCTAACATTGGTACATCGTATTTAAAACCAATTTTTTTAAATGGATGACTACAAATAGTTTGAGAAAATTCAGATCCTTTAAATTTTTTTAAGATCTTAAAATTATCAATATTACATGATTTGATTGTTTCATCTAAAAGTTTTGTAGCAATGACAATTTTTTTTTCTTTAAAGTTTTCTAGACTGTTAATTTCTACTAAAGAATATTCCAGGCTTGAATTATATGCTAAAGCCCTGTTGGCTGGTATGGTCCATGGCGTAGTAGTCCATATAATTATATTTGCATCTTTTAAAAAATCACATTGAGTTTCTTTCACCTTAAAAGCTGCATAAATGGTATTCGAAGTATGGTCCATATATTCAACTTCAGCATCCGCTAGAGCTGTTTTTTCTACAGTTGACCATAGGACTGGTTTAAAACCTTGGTACAAACTTTCATCTAAAAGAAATTTTCCCAACTCTCTTACTATCTGCGCCTCGGCCTCAAAACTCATTGTGGAATAATAATTTTCGAAGTCACCTACTACACCTAATCTTTTAAATTCCTTAATATGAATTTTGATCCATTCTTGTGCGAATTCCCTGCACTCATTTCTAAAATCTTTTATAGGAACTTCATCTTTATTTTTTTTCTTTTTTTTGTATCTTTCTTCTATTTTCCATTCAATAGGAAGGCCGTGACAATCCCAACCTGGTACATAAACTGAGTCTTTTCCATTCATTTGATGAAAACGGATTATCATATCTTTCAAAATTTTATTAAGAGCTGTTCCCATGTGTATATGGCCGTTCGCGTAAGGTGGCCCATCATGCAAAACAAATTTTTCTTTACCTTTTGAATTTTTTCTTATTTTTTCAAAAATTTTATTTTTTTCCCAACTTTCTAAGATTGATGGTTCTTTGTTAGGTAAATTCGCTTTCATTGAAAAAGCTGTTTTTGGTAATTGTATATTTTCTTTAGACATTTTTAATTTTTTGCTTTAATTATATCTTTTTTTATTTGTACCTTAAGTCGGCTAATATTTTTAAACTTTCTTTCAGATCTAATAAACTTAATAAATTTAACCTTAATTTTTTTGTTGTATAAGTTGGTATTTAAACCAAAAATATTAACTTCTAACAATAATGACTTACCTTTGAAAGTAGGTCGATATCCAATGTTTGCTACACCTTTTTTAATTATTTGATTTACGTGAACTTTTACTGAGTAAACTCCTAGCTTTGGTAAAACATAGTCTTGCAGCCTAATGTTGCAAGTTGGAAAGCCTATTTTTCTACCTCTTTGTTTGCCTTTAATAATCTTGCCAATAATTGACCACTCACGACCTAAAAATTTATTTGCTTGCTCGATATTTCCTTTATTTATTTCAGATCTAATAATTGATGAAGAAAGTACTTTATTTTTTTTCTTAAGTGGTTTTGAAACACAGGTCTTATAAGAAAAACGATCTTCATATTGTAAAAGTTTTTTAATGTTTCCTTTTCTATTTTTGCCGAATTTAAAATTTTTACTAACAAATATAAACTTTGAATTTATTTTTTTAATCAATATTTTTTTTATAAAATTTAAATAATTTAAATTAGAAAACTTTTTATTAAATTTTATAATTACTAGAAAATCTACTTTTAAATCTTTTAGCCCACTAATTTTTTGTCCTAAATTATTTATTCTATGATTTCTAATAGTCTTATTGAAAAACATTACAGGAACTGGCTCAAAAGTTATAACGCCAAAAATTAATCTATTTTTTTTTGCTTTATTGTACGCTTCTTTCAGGACTTGTTTATGGCCAAGATGTATTCCATCAAAGTTACCTACAGCTATAACCGATTTTTTTAATTTTTTAATACTTGATAAGTTATTGTATATTTTCATTTTACCAACAAAGCTCTTTTTGAAAAAATTGACTTTTTACATTATAATTAATTAATAATAATGTTAAATCTTTTTCACTTTTAAATTCAGATCTGTGTACCCCATTTGTTATAAATAATGAGTCAATATTTAAATTATTGGCTCCTCTTATATCGGTATTTAAATTATCTCCTATTACTAAATTTCTTTCTCCTTCTTTCAAAATAAGATCATAAATATCTTTGTGTGGTTTACCAAAATATACTACTTCTCCTCCTAAGGATTTATATATTTCTGCAATTTTTCCCGCACAATATTCTTCTTCGTTGCCTCTATGAACAGTCAAATCAGGATTAGTACAAATTAATTTTTTTGAATTTTCACTTTTAAATAAATCTTTGTAAAAATTTAAATCTTGCTTCTCATCAAATAAGCCAGTGCACAATATAAAGTCACAATTAGAAAGTGTTGTTCTATTTTTTTCTAATCCTAAAAATAGTGAATTATCTCTAACTGGTCCTAGATGAAAAAATTTTACCCCAAATTTATTTTCTTTTAAAGATTGCATAGCAGCTTCCCCTGAGGTCAAAACGTTTTCAAGAAATCTTTCACTCATATTAAGTTTTCTTAAAAATTCTCTTACATTCTTGCTTGGTCTGGGCGCATTAGATAAAAATATTATTCTTTTGTGTTTTAATTTTAAATTTTCTACAGCTTTTATTGCATCTGCATTAAGTTTTATTCCGTTATGCATTACTCCCCACAAATCGATTATGTAGGTGTCATATAGATTGTATATTTCTGATAAATGCTCTAGTTTTTTCAATTTTATTGGCTCCTTATCGGTCCTTTATAGAAAAGATAACAAAATTAAGCAATATTTGCCTTTATCATAGTTAAAATAAAGGTTTGGCCTTGAAATTTTGCCAATACTCACCATATCAAGTCTAAATATAAATTTAGAGGAGCAAAAACATGAAATTTAGACCCCTGCACGATCGTGTGCTAATAAAAGTACTTGATAGCGAAGAAAAAACAGCTGGAGGGATTATAATTCCAGATACAGCTAAAGAAAAACCACAAGAAGGAGAAGTTGTAGCAGTTGGACCTGGCGCAAAATCTGAAGATGGAAAAGTGTCTCCAATGGATGTTAAAGTTGGCGATACTGTTCTTTTCGGAAAATGGTCTGGTACAGAAGTAAAGATAGATGGAAAAGAATATAGCATCATGAAAGAATCGGACATCATGGGTATATCAAAAAGTAAAAAATAATTGAATTAAAAGGAGAATTAAAATGGCAAAAGTTATTAAATTCAGTACTGAGGCAAGAACTAAAATGCTTAACGGTGTCAACACTCTTGCAAATGCTGTGAAGGTTACATTGGGACCAAAAGGCCGTAATGTAGTAATGGATAAGTCTTATGGCGCGCCTAGAACAACAAAAGATGGTGTTTCAGTTGCAAAAGAAATTGAGCTCGAAGATAAATTTGAAAATATGGGAGCTCAAATGGTTAAGGAAGTTGCTAGCAAAACTAATGATAACGCTGGAGATGGAACAACTACAGCAACTATACTAACACAAGCAATCGTAACAGAAGGGCTAAAGTATGTAACTGCTGGAATGAATCCAATGGATATTAAAAGAGGAATAGACAAAGCAGTGCAGCATGTTATTGAAAAATTAAAATCATCAGCAAAAAAAGTTAAAGCAAATGAAGAGGTGGCTCAAGTTGGGACTATTTCCGCGAACGGAGAAAAATCTATTGGTGATATGATTTCTAAAGCTATGCAAAAAGTTGGGAACGAGGGAGTAATAACTGTTGAAGAAGCTAAGGGAGTAGAAACCGAGTTGGATGTGGTAGAAGGAATGCAATTTGATAGAGGGTATTTATCACCATATTTTGTGACTAACACGGAAAAAATGACAACAGAATTAGAAAACCCTTTAGTTCTTTTAGTAGAAAAAAAACTTGCAAACTTACAACCAATGGTTCCGTTGTTAGAGTCTGTTGTTCAAGCGAATAGACCTTTAATGATAATTTCTGAAGATGTTGAGGGAGAGGCACTTGCTACTTTAGTTGTAAATAAATTAAGAGGTGGTTTAAAAGTTGTTGCAGTAAAAGCACCTGGCTTTGGAGATAGAAGAAAATCTATGTTAGAAGATATTGCTATTTTAACTGGTGGACAGGTGATATCTGAAGACCTTGGTACAAAATTAGAAAATGTTAAAATTGGTGACCTCGGATCTTGTAAAAAAGTTAAAATTGATAAAGAAAACAGCACATTAGTTGCAGGAGAAGGAAAAAAATCTGAAATCGAAGCAAGATGTAATCAAATTAGATCTGAAATTAATGAAACTACATCTGATTACGATAAAGAAAAACTTCAAGAAAGATTGGCTAAACTTGCTGGCGGTGTTGCTGTGATTAAAGTTGGTGGCGCTACTGAGGTAGAGGTAAAAGAGAGAAAAGATAGAGTTGAAGACGCATTAAATGCGACAAGAGCTGCTGTCGAAGAGGGAGTGGTTATTGGGGGAGGATGTGCCTTGCTTTACGCTTCCTTAGAACTAGATGGTCTTAAAGTAAAAGGAGATGATCAAAAAGCTGGTGTAGAGATTGTAAAAAAAGCGTTACAAGCTCCTGTTAGACAGATAACTGCAAATGCTGGAGTTGATGGCGCGGTAATAGTAGGAAAACTTATTGAAGGAAAAAAAGCAACTCAAGGATACGACGCTCAAAATGAAGAGTATGTAGACATGTTTTCAAAAGGAATTATTGACCCTGCAAAAGTTGTGAGATCAGCTTTACAAGACGCTGCTTCTATTGCAGGTTTATTAATTACTACGGAGGCAATGATTGCAGATAAACCAGAAGAAAAGGATGCTGGTGCAGCTATGCCACCTATGGGCGGCGGTATGGGCGGTATGGGCGGAATGGGCGGTATGGGCGGTATGGGAATGTAATACGGTTCCATCTACAGAACACTCTAGATACATACACTAAAAAATTTACCCTCGAAATGAGAGTTTCGGGGGTTTTTTTTATTATATCTAAATATTTAAAAAGAATGGATCTTTTAATAATTTGTTATTAAAATCTTTCGAATTTAAGTCTATTTTTTTTTTTAAGTAACTTTCTATTACCTCAGAGGTAAATTCATCTTTTTTGGAATATCTAATTTCCTCTGATTTATTTTGTAAAACAGGCTTAATTTTAAAAATAGATTTATCTTTAATTCTTTCAGCGATTGAATGAAACGCTGATTTTACGGTGGACATGCTGTATTCAAAAGGGTTTGATTTAATTTTTGACAATGCGTGGTATAACATTGGCCCGCTGTCTAAGCCTTTAGATAACATGTGAATTGTTGCTCCAACTAAATGAGGGTTATTATCATAAAGTGCCCAAAAATTACAATCAGTTCCTCTGTAATAAGGGGAGATGCCCATATGTATATTAATTGCTTTTTGTTCAACAAGAAAATCAATGAGTTCACCTTTGATATAGCTGCTCCCGTAAACTAAATATATATCACTTTTTAAAAAATTAGTTAAAGATGACAAAGAACATTTGTTTAAATCATTAAGTAAAATTGACATAGTTTTAATATTTTTTAAATCATTATTTACGTAACAATCGTTAAATATTTTTAATTGTGCTTTATTGACTTCTTTAAAATAATCTTTCATCGTTTCTGATACTGGATAATGTCCAGAAACCACACCTGGAAAAATTGTTGAACACTCTTGAACAACAAATAGCTCATCACAAATATTAGCTAGCAAATTGATTAGATAATTATGTCTATTTTTGTTTGAGGTAAATAAAGTAATTTTCATCTATTCATAAATTTTACAATTATTGAATGATCTTGTCTTGCTATTTCTAAAGGTGAATTATTGATTTTTTTCATATTTCTATCAATGTGTAATGATGACCTGAAACCCATTTGAATATTTAAATTTTTTAACACTTTTAAAGTATCATTATTATAACTGCCAAAAGGGTGTCCCATGCTTACTATTTTATCGATTGGTATATTTAAGATTTCTGAAATTTTAGAAATACACGTTACATATTCGTACTTTTGATTTTCGTAATTTAATTTTTTACAAAGAACATGATTATGAGTATGAAGACCAATGATATGTCCAAGACTGTGCATTTTTCTTAAGTCATTTCTGTTGATAGCAAGATTTTTAAACTCTTTTTCGTTTACAGCTTTTTTTTTAATCATTGATAACATAATATTTTTATATTCATCTTTTGATAAAAAATAATCTCTTATTAATCTAAATTTTATATCTTCAAGAGAATAAAAGTTATGAATATTATACGCTTTAGCTTTTTTTTTGTTTTCATTTAGAAATAAATTAATATCTCCGTCGATCTCTTTATAAAATTCTTTATAAAATTCATTTACGCTATCAAAATAATTACATCTAAAGTATCTAAATTTTTCAAGATCATCAGCTCCTTTTTCAAATATATTTGTGTAAATGAAAAAAAAAGACTTTATCTTTAGATCTTCCAGAACTGGTAGAGCAATATCGAACTGTGATTTAATACCATCATCAAAAGTAAGGCAAGTGTCGCTTTTTTCTAATTTTTTAGCTTTATACTTTTTTAAAAATTCATCTGCATTTAAGATATTTTTTCGACCGATATATTTAATTAATCTGTATAAATCATCTATAGAGATTGATCCTTGGCTTTTGCTATGTAGTTTTCCGTCATGAAAATGATGAAACATAATGCCATGAGGAAATTTAGAAATGTATTTCATAAAGTTTAATGTCAACACAAACAAAAAAGCTTAAATACCTTAACCTTTATCTTTTAAAAATCTATATATAAATCATAGGTTTTTTTTAGATTTTGTGCTAAAAGCTTTAAATGTTTGATCTGCCAAAATTAAATTACCCAAAAAACGCTTTATCTCCGATAATGTCTGAAGAAACACTGGATTTACATCATGGTAAACACCACCAAACTTATATTACAAATCTAAATAAATTTATTAAGGACTCAGATTTGGAGAAACAATCTTTAGAAGAAATAATAAAAAAAACAAGTAAAGACATTTCTAAGGCTGGAATTTTTAATAACGCAAGTCAGCATTGGAATCATATTCTTTTTTGGGAGTGTATGAAGCCAAATGGCGGAGGTAAAATGCCAGAAAAATTAGAAAAAAAAATTATTTCAGATTTTGGAAGTGTAGATAAATTCAAGGAAGAATTCATTCAAGCGGGGATTACACAGTTTGGATCAGGTTGGGCTTGGCTTTCAATTAAAGATGGTAAATTAATTATATCAAAAACTTCTAATGCAATTAACCCTATTATAGATAATATGAAGCCTATTTTAGGATGTGATGTATGGGAACACTCTTACTACGTTGATTATAGAAACCGTAGACCCGATTACCTAAAAGCTTTTATTGATAAACTAGTTAATTGGGATTTTGTAGCCTCACAATTAGATTAAATCGATTATTTGTCCAATACATGCTTGCATGATGTATAATTTTTACTTTATAATGTTTATAAACTAAATTATGAATGCTTTTATCACAGCTGTTATAGAAAAAAAGACTATTTTAATAGCAAATGAAGGAAGGCTTTTAAAAAAAAGTTTTCTAGGATTTGCAATTTTAATAATGGCCTTTCAAGTCAACGATTTTGGAGACTTGGTGCGTCAAGCGCTCGTTGATGCGTATTTACAAGTTTCTGTTTTTGTGGGTTTTACCCTATTCATTTTTATAGGAATGGATGCCTTAACAAAATTTAACATTGCATATATTTTAGATAAAACAAAAAAATTTCACGTAATTATGGCCTCGCTTCTGGGAGCTCTTCCAGGTTGTGGTGGAGCTATAGTTGTAGTGACTCAATATATACAAGGAAGAATTAGTTTTGGTTCTTTAGTAGCTGTGTTGACTGCAACTATGGGTGATGCTGCTTTCTTATTATTAGCAACTGAGCCATTCACTGGATTATTTATATTTACTTTAGGGGCTTCAGTCGGAGCGATCACGGGATATATAGTTGACATGTTACATGGAGAAAATTATTTGCAAGGAAGTTCAAAAATAAAAGTAGAATTTGAAAAATTGCAAAAAACTTTTGTATCTAATTTTAATATTTTTTGGGTTTTAATTTTTTTACCAGGATTCGTTATTGGCTTATTTGTAGCTTTTCAACAAGATCTTGACCAAATTTTAAATATACCAAATGGATATAGCTTAGTTGGTTCATTGGGTTTAGCTGGTGCAATTCTTTCAATCTTCATGTGGTCATTAAATCCTTTAAGTGATTTTCAATGTTCAACTGACAGAACAAGATCGCTATTGCCCAGAGTGGTTGATACAACTAATTTTGTTACAACTTGGGTAATATGTGCATTTTTAACATTTGAAATTTTTATGTACTTTACTTCCTTGGATTTAAAAATGCTTTTTAATATATGGCTGCCTGTTGTTCCTTTTGTTGCAATACTCTTGGGCTTTCTGCCTGGCTGTGGCCCACAAATTATTGTCACTACTTTTTATTTAAATGGAATTATTCCTTTGTCTGCTGAAATTGGTAATGCAATTTCAAACGATGGAGATGCGTTGTTTCCAGCAATTGCACTTGCTCCTAAAGCTGCAATTATTGCAACTCTTTATAGTGCTATACCTGCGTTTATTTTTGCTTACGGATACATGTTTTTGTTTGAATAGAAAAATAAGGGCTACTAATTATAAAAAATTCAAGCATTACATAAAAATAAAAGGTAAAGAAATTGTAATTTAGAAATTTTTTTTAAATTATATGAATTGATTTTTATTTTTACTTTTTTTTGAAGTTAGTAAACATGCTTGTGATTTTAAAATTAATCCATCTTTTAAAATTCTAAGATTGTTGTCATTTAATGTTTTTCCAGTGGATGTTATATCTGTAATAATTTCAGAGGAGCCGATAAAAGGGTAAGTTTCAGTGGCTCCTAAACTAGAGATTAATTTGTATTGTGTGACTCCTTTTGAAATTAAAAAATTATTTGTTAAATTTGGATATTTTGTTGCAACTCGTAATCTTGTGTTTCTTTTAGAGCGTATATCAAAAGCAACTTCTTCTAAATCAGCAATAGTTTGAACATCAATCCAATCATCTGGTACAGCTACAACTAAATTTGCAGCTCCAAAATCAAGTTTTTTACTAATAATAATTTTGCTCTGTAGATTTTTCTCAGACTCATTTAAAAGATCTAAACCTGATATGCCTATATCTAACGTTCCATCTCCCAATCTTTGAATAATTTCTTTCGCATGAAGATATATAATTTTTATATTAGGTTTATTTTCAATAGTTGCAAAATAATTTCTTTCTTTATCACTTTGTAAAACTTTTAAACCTTTGTTATCAAAAAAAGCTATAGCTTTATCTTTCAATCTACCTTTACTTGGTAATCCTATGGTAATTAAGTTTTTCATATGTTATTTAAATTAATAGCTGCTCCTACTGCTGGAATAGTTTTCTTGGCTCCTAAACTTTTAAGTAGATCATCGTATCGGCCACCTCTAGCTATCTCTTTTTTCCCCGCAAAAATTTCAAAAACAACGCCGGTGTAATATTCAATATCTCGTCCAAAGTTTGTAATAAAATAAATTTCCTGATTTAGTTTTTTTAAATTTTGAATTGATTTAAATTCTTCAAAAATGTTTTTTTTGAGATTATTTTTTTTAGCAAAATCTAAAAGCCGTTCATCTAATTTAGATAATTTACAATTTATCTTCAAGAAAGTTCTAATAATTTTAACAATCTTTTTTCCTTCATTAAATGATCTTGGGTCTTTTATCTTTTTATCAAATCTTTTTAAAATTTCTATAACAGATCGTCCTGCTACAACCTTATCTTGCTTCATGTTTTTCATCTCATAAAATCTTTTTTTATCTATATCAAAAGTAACTGAGTCTATATCTGAATTTTTTTCTAATCTTTTGAGCAATTCTTCAAAGTAACTCGGGCGCCAAAAATGCCTTATTAATCTCAATTTCCATCTCTCAGGCATATCAAGAGAATTTATTAATCTCTTAAATAAACTTATGTCACCAATCTTAATTTGAATTTTTTTGTTTTTCATTTTCTTGGCTGAATCTAAAATAGTTTTTATTATTTTGAAATCATCTTGAAATTGATTTTTTGAACCTAGAATTTCAATACCTAGTTGATCATTAATCAAATCGGACCCTTTTTTATTGCTTCTTCTGTAGGCCTGTCCTGAATAGTAAATTTTAGATTTAGATTTTTTTTCTAAAAATTTAATACAGGATGCAACAGTAAGATCAGGTCTAAGACACATCACTTTT
>MDTC01249147.1_pt1 | contig 23968 bp, 20 predicted proteins | sample 811181 | NCBI WGS metagenome assembly MDTC01 (sample SAMN05326644, study PRJNA326480) | marine metagenome | isolation source: seawater | place: Pacific Ocean: North | collected 2011 | reverse complement strand
CAGTTCTTTATAACTGTTTCAGGGCTTGATGCCGATGTTTTTGCCTGTCGGTCTCTGCACTTACATGATGAATTATCAAATCTTACAAACGTCGCTGGAATAATCATAACAGGCTCTCCAGCATTTATTACAGACGGAGCGTCGTGGAATTTTATTGGTGCTGAATATATTCGGAAAGCGCATGGTGAGGGGATACCAATCCTGGGCGTTTGTTATGGTCATCAACTAGTGGCGTGGGCTTTCGGGGGAGCGGTTGATTTCAACCCTAAAGGAAGAGAGATAGGCACGGTTGAAGTTAGCAAGACTGAAGCGGCACAGGATGATGCGCTATTTTCTGCTCTTCCGGAAAATTTTAAAGTTCAGGTCTCTCATCAGCAGTCAGTGACAAGGCTTCCAAATCACGCAGTTAGGCTTGCATTCAATGATTTTGAAATTAATCATGCTTTCTGTCTTGGCTCTAAAACTTGGGGAGTGCAATTCCACCCCGAATTTTCGGCAGAAATTATTAAAGCTTATATTAAATCGCGTCAAGACCGTTTAAAAGTTGAGGGCTTAAACGTGGGAGCGCTGCTAGATTCGACAGAAGTTACGAATGCTTCCGCGGCTTTGGTAAGAAATTTCTGTAATATAGCGTTAAAAATTTAAGATTTTGGGAAAAGTACTCTAGCTTGAGGTTATATCAATTTCTTGGTTTATAGCTTCAAGAATCCTCGATCGACTAGGGTTAGCTATTTGTCTGCCATTGACGAATACAGCCGGGGTTGCCCTCACTCCGGCAGAAGCTCCTCCCCTAAGATCGTTTCTCACTTTCGCTATTACGTCTTCTGATTCAAGGTCGCTATGCAGCTGATCAATATCCAGATCTAATTCAAGAGCGTAGCTGTCAAATTCATCCTCTACTGTGCCTAGCCTGGACCAAATAGTTTGGGTAGCAAAAAGATAATCGTGCATCTCCCAAAATTTATTTTGTTTTCCTGCTGCTTCAGCATAAAGCGAGGCAGACCAGGCATGCTGATGCGTATTTGTTACAGGAAAGTGTCGAAATATTATTTGGCTTTGATCGCTAATTGATGGCCAAAGCCGAGACAGGGTTTGGTTCTCTGTGGCGCAAGCAGGACATTGAAAATCAGCATAGACAACAATATTGACCGGATTGTTGCCAGTCCCCCGAACGTGGTCATTATCTGCAATTTCTACGGTGGAATATACTGGGTCCTGATTGAGCAGAATATACGCAGTGAACAAAACTAACAGCGGCAAAAAGGCAAACAGAAAAATTCTACTGGCAAGACCTTTTGCGTTTTCTCGCTTTTTCGCTGCCTGCTGTTTCTGTTCTTTGATCCTTCTTTGTTGCTCTCGCTTGCTCATCTTTAGGTTTTCCCTCGGTTAGGCAACAAGTTTACTATAACGAGGAGAAAGCCTTCAAGCCAGCTACTGATGAAATAAAGAGTTTTTGCAGAGACAGATCTTTTACGAGAAATTATGTTAGTCAGCTAAGAAAAGCGCTGGGTCTATCCGGGTATTATTCAGATTAATGCTCCAGTGCAGATGCGGGCCTGTGACGCGGCCAGTCTGACCAACTTTCCCTATCTGATCTCCAGCGACTACATGAGTGCCTAACTCAACGTCTATAGTATTCATGTGGCAATATAAGCTGATCAGTCCGTGACCGTGATCTAATATGATTGTATTCCCGTTGAAAAAATAGTTGCCTGTTGCCACAATTTGACCTGCTGCTGGGGCATAGATAGGTGTACCTTCCTCAGCCGCAATGTCCATCCCTGAGTGTGGGTTCCTAGCTTGTCCATTAAAAAATCTTTTGAGTCCAAATGAACTGCTTCTCACGCCGGTAACCGGTGGCTTCATTTCAAATGTTGGCACAACAATCTCGTTCCAGCTTGAAAAGGCGGAGTCCATTTCAGCCCTCTCTTGGGAAATTCTTTCCAAATCGCTAGCGTTAGGATTTACTTGCCTACTATTAGTGATCGTTAAATGCTGTTCAGTATAGGTCTTTGCCTCGACCCTAAAACTAATGGTCTTCTTCTGTCCTCCAGGGAGGTCAAGATAGAGATTTTCTCTCCCCGCCTCAACCGTTAAAGGTATGCCAACTATCGCATACTGTATCCCGTTATAATTGGCGAGTAAAATGCGCTCATTTCTATAATTGCCTTCTATCGCTTCTACTTCTATTGGTATTACTGCAATGCCCCCTGGCACTGATGAGGATTGAGGTAGTGATGCAACTTCTACACTAGCATGTGTAATAGAGGTGAATAAGGTTAAGATACCCACTACAAGAAGATGTAAAAATTTTTTCATCATTAATCCTCGCTTTCATCGTGCTGAATTTTGGAGACAGTTGATTCGATAGTTCCTTTGTAAACATTAGAACGAATTGTATCTCCTATACTAACGCCTTTCGTCGAACGAATTGGTTTTAGCTGTAAATCGTAAGTAATACTGTAACCGCGTTCGAGGGTATTAAGAGGACTTACTGATGAAAGATTTCGAGCTAAAGAACCTAACATCACGTTCGTCTTTTGTAATGAGTTTCGCATAGAAGTTTTCAGAAAGAGATTGATGTTTTTTAGGGTTTCTAGCTTTTGTGCAACTTGGTTTCTAGGTGACAGGGCAAATAAGCTCTTTGCAACTATATCGAATTTGCTTCTTCGGATAATGATTTTGTTATTAATGGCTAATCGCATTTGATTTTCAAGCCTATCTAGCTGTTGCGCATGTTCTTGAAGTTTTCGGTTGGGGCTCTTCAATTGACTCGAAAACCAATTTGCTTGTTTTTCAAGGTCCGTAATTTTATGTCGAAGTAATAGTTCTAAATCGGTGATGTAAGTGTCTAGAGATTCAAAGTAATCTTGTTGGTTAGGACTCATCTGTTCTGCCGCCGCCGAGGGAGTAGGGGCTCTTAAATCGGCAACGAAATCGGCGATGGTAAAGTCAATTTCATGGCCTACAGCGGCGGTAATAGGCAGCTCGCTAGAAAAAATCGCTCTCGCAACACCCTCGTCGTTGAACGCCTGTAAATCCTCCAGTGAGCCTCCCCCTCGACCAATAATGAGCGCTTGTATGCCTAATTTTTGGCGGTGCTTGTTGGCTAGGGTTATTGCTTTTATGAGTTCATCGGGTGCTTTTGATCCTTGAACGGGTGCAGGGAATAATGTAACGCGTATTGCAGGGAAGCGCCTTTTAAATACGCTTAGAATATCCTGAAAGGCCGCGCCGGTAGCAGAAGATATCACAGCGATATGATTATAATGAGGCTTTATGACTTGTTTATTCTCTTTTGCAAATAGACCCTCGGCCTGTAGCTTTACCTTTAACTGCTCAAAGGCCCTTCTTAGTGCGCCATCTCCAGCCTCTTCCATGTTTTCGATGATTAACTGATAGTCACCCCTTCCTTCATAGATGCTTAGCTTTCCATGGACAATGACTTGGTTGCCATTTTGAGGTTTGAATAAGGTTGCCCGGTTTCGATTCGAAAACATAGCGCAACGCAGTTGTGAATTTTTGTCCTTAAGCGTGAGATACCAGTGACCAGATGCCGGTGTCGCGATATTCGAAATTTCTCCTTCAACGCTGACTCTCGAGAAATGCCCCTCAAGAAGCGATCGAGCCATATGGTTTAGGCCGCTTACTGAAAGGATTTTTTCCTGGGTTGGATCAATTATTTTTCCGTTGGAAAATGCCATTAGGTAAGTTTACCCAAAAGCACTTTGTGATGATATTAGTCTATTTATAATGTGTAGATAGTTTATTTAAAGAGTTCTCTAAAGACAGTTTCTTATTAACCTTGTGCTTAATGTAATTTAAAGACATAAAGCGCATTATGGCCATCCGGGCTTATGAGCTCAGGGGCAAGAAAACTACCTATACGCCATGGGCTTCCACCCTCTCTACCAGAAGTAAACGCGACGTATTGCTCTCCGTCGATTGCAAAAGTAACAGGAAATCCTTCTACCGAAGTACCTAGCCTTGAACGCCATAGTTCTTTACCGGTATCAACATCGTAAGCGTGTACATACCTATTGTAGTCGCCGATAAAAATCAGCCCGCCACCAGTGGCTAATGCCGCCGTAAGGAAGGGCGCTCGCTGTTGAATGCTCCATTTCTCATCAAGTGAGTCCACTTCATAAGAAGCGAGCTTTCCAAATTGTTCATTTGTGCCTGGCATAGGAAACCACCGTCGGTCAGCCATGGTTCCTCCGCGTCCCACTTCGAATGTTACTTCTCTTGGGGACATCTCCATACAAGACTGACTTAATGGAATAATAAGTTGACGCGTAGGGAGGTGATAGGCGGTTGATTGCCAATTATGCCCTCCAGCAGTAGACGGACAGACGGATAACCATTCTCCAATTTCCATATTACGAATGTCCTCACGATACCTAACGTCCCCTGTTTCTAGGTTTACCTCGGAGAACACATTTTGAAATACGGTTTGCGCAAGGCCCTGAAACTCTCCTGTACGACGATCAAGTTTCCACAAGATGCCGCTTTTACCTATTGTTAAAAGATATGGCTCATCAAAAAGGTCAACCAGAACCTGTTCGAAAGCTTCATCCATGTCAAGAGACTCTCCTGGTACGTGCTGTCTATGCCACACAATATGTCCATCCTTAGGGTCGATAGCTAAGGTGGAGTTTGTATAAAGAGTCGCGTCCTCTGTCGTAAGTCCACGACTGGCTGCCATCCAAGGTTTAGCTTGTGCTATTCCGAAGAAGACTAATTTCAATTCAGGGTCCCAACTGCCAGTGATCCATGCGTCTCCCCCACCCCTGAATTCAAGTGGCAGTCCGCCCCATGTATCATCGCCGAATTCGCCGGGTTGGGCTATTGTATATGTCCGCCATAATTCTTCGCCTGTTATCGCATTATGGCCAGTGATAAAGCAGCTTTCTTCAAAAAACCTTGTACATCCGTTTATTCCATTGATAACTATACCGTCGGCAACGATTGGACCGCTGGTGTTGGAGTAACCAAGGTTTTCGTCCGCAATTTCGATATCCCACCGTACAGCTCCTGTGCGGGCATCGAGAGCAACCAGATGCGCATCTGTAGTGGCAACATAAATCATATCTTCCCACATTGCGATGGTGCGTAATTGTCCTCCTTTGCGAGCACCTTCCAAAAATTTTCTTTTATACTCCCATAACAAAGTGCCATCTCGCCCATCCAGGGCTTGAATAATATTGCCAAAGTTAGGAATATAAATTATGCCGTTTCGCACCAGTGGGGCGGGTTGACTTCTTCCTGGCTCCATCCCCCAAACCCAAGCTAGACTTAACTGAGACACGTTCCCTTTATTTATTTGGTTAAGAGGGCTGTATCCATGGCTCTGAGGACTACGGCGCCAATATGTCCAGTCTTCCGGATCTGGGTCCGCAAGGTCCTCTGTAGTTACGTTTTGATAGTGTGTGATTGGAACGAAAGATTTAGTAGTTGCTCGATCACTTTGAAATACGGTTGCCACTTCAGGTATTGAATTTCGAGTACTCGGCGAGGGGACATTACCTGCGCGACCGGGAATAGCGGTAAGTTGTTCTTCAGCTGGTATCTCTGAGCTAGATCCTCCAATAAACAAAACTCTCTCAGTTGAGGCTATTAAATTATCCTGGCTCGCTTGGACACTATTTTCGCGAAGAAGATAAGCAATCACTGCCTCATATTGATCATCAGTCAATGAGCTCGGTGATTGAGGTGGCATGGTGCGTTGCAGTAGATCGAATAATTCAGATACGCTTCGATTTCCCCAATTTGCTCTAAAACCAACGTCATTTAGTGAAGGGGCCTCAAAAGATCCAGTCAGATCTGATAAGTGGCATGCAGCGCAATTCTGCTCATAAATTTCTAGCCCAGTCTGAGCCTGTGGCTCACTATAAGTTGCTTGTTGTAGTTGCTGAGCTCTAAGCATTGGAGAAAGTAACACAATCCACAGTAATAACAATTTGGTTCGCATTACTTCTCCTTTTCTGCGCTTGGTGAATTATTGAAGGCGGAGTGTTTCCTGTTGCGCTCTTCTGTCAGCAACAGATTGAACGTACTGCTCTTCATCAATGTAAGTTATACCCACCCAAGCGTGGCTCATTTCGTCAACGCCCCTGCGCCCGAACACGACCCATTGTTCAGGATCCGGGTTGATAGGATTATTCGCAGTATTATCGAAAACTGATGTGAATTGAAGAATCGTGCCGGTAGGAAGGATTGGTTTTACATCGTCCTCGTAAATGTAAGCAATTTGCCAGTTATGGTCATAGTTGTTCACCTGGCTTATGACTTCTTTTTTGCCATCAGGATAGATCGCCTCCATGGTCATGGTTTTTCCACGCATGTGCAGGTGTGGGCGATAACTATGGACGATGGCAGGGGCATCTAACCGGTGAGTACCTTGCAATACTTGGTATCCATGTGGAGGAATTACAATGTCTTGTCCTCGTGCCATGCCTTTTAATCCATCCACACGAAACATTGCTTCACCGACTGTCTCCTTCTCCGGTGTTTGGCCTTCCGGGTAGAACCACAAGCCAACTTCGACAACATCGTCTGCGCCCTCAGCTCCAACAGGGAAGTAGTGAAGATTCCAAGCTATACTCCCATTTGCAGGTACCCGCATGCCAGTTCCCTCCGGGAACATTTCCCAAGACTTACCGACCCCGTAACGGGCTAATGCAACGGTTCTTCCACCATCTTCAGGGACAAGGACGGCATGCCCATGATGAACAACCTTCTTTCCTAATGGATATGAAGGTTTGAATTCTGCTGCGCGCAAAAAGCGTTCCTGATTTAACCCCTCAAATGGGACGTTAGGTTGCCACCACTGATCTTGACCATTTGCGATCACATCATAAGGGGACGATTTAATAATTAGATCAGGCGCCCCAAGCTCGCCCCCTAACTGCCACTCAGCACCACTGGGGAAATCGATAGGTTCTGGCAATTCATTGGGATTACCTTCAATTGCTCCTCCTACAACCCAGGCCTCTATAGTATCTATTTGAAAATCGCTTAGAGAGGCATCATTTTTAAAGTTTTGAATGCCAATGCCGGTATCGATATGCCAAGGGGGCATGATGCGCTTGCTGGTTCGGTCGTGAATTAGAGCGGCAAACGGTTTAACTTGTTCGTAATTTTGTAAAGGCATTGGGCCTATGCCCTCGGGGTTGTGGCAGTATGCGCATTTTTCCTGAAGTATAGGGGCTACGTCTTTTGAGTAGGTTGGTATCTCTTGGGCGGAAAAGCTTATAGTCGCTGTATTAAGCAGGGAGAAGTAAAATGTAACTTGTACGGCTTTTTTAAGTTGGATCATGCGCGGCTCCATTTAGTTTCTCACGTTGATATGGAAATAGGCGTTGGTGTGACAACAATAAAATTCAAACGCATCTGTGTTGTCAATAGTTTGCATTCGAACTACGTACTCACCGGGCTCACTGAACGTGGCGTGCACGGTTGTCTCTTCTTTATTTGGCTGGAACTGAGATTCCTTAATGTCAAATTGTATATCACCCGGACCGCTGTGGTGGGACCATCCAACCCAAACTTCTTCCTCTGGGTGCTCTATCCACGCCTGCAATGAAATAGATTCATTCACTGTAGCATTAATCATAGCAGTTGAGTGGATTCCAGCGCGACCGCGGACACCCGGGCCTCCGGATGAAAGTTTGACCAGGGGAGCTAAATCTCCGCGGCCTCCAGACTCGGGTTCGTCGAGGATGTAAGGAGCGATTACTTTGCCAGGAGTGCTCAGCGAGAACCTGTTGCTGGATATATGCCAAGTAATTCGATGTTCTTCACTAAACCCCTCTGGAACTGTCACAGTGAATGCACAGAATATATGCCGATAGGCTGGGGGGAGAGGATCAAAGTGGGTAGGTATATCGGCAGCGCTTAAGTCTATATCTGGGTAGTCGGTTTCTAAATAGTTATCATCTCCTAATGGAATATCAAAAGACTGCTTGGTATTCATATTGAAATATCCAAAGCAGATGGTTTTCGTCCCGTCCTCATTAGGGAACCAACCATCATAAAGCGGAATAACGGCTTGTCCCTGCTCCCGGATAACTTCTGAAGACCATGTTTGATTTGACAGGTCTATTTGTTGGGCAGCCGCCGTTGAGCACAGGGCTAAGAGGCTGAAAATCTGAAGAAATTTCACTTTTGTTTGTATTTGCATCTCAGTGCGGCTTTTTTAAGCTCTGTCTTACATTACAAAGCTCAATATAGTACTGGAAATTCAATAAGATGTCTCGGTAAAGGGTGGTAAAGATTAACTCTGTCTGATAAAAGATTGTGGTAGAATTCGATTAGGTTAGTATGGGAGCTAAGTCTTACTAGCATGTCGAAAACTAGGGGCTCTATGGTCAGATTCTTTTCTTATGCATTACTGTTTTCTGTTCTTCTTGCAGGATTTGCAGGGGCGCAACACGGCGCCCCAGCGGGAGAGTGGCCGAGCTATGGCGGAGATCTAGGACACACTCGCTACTCTGCGCTCGACCAAATCAATAGTTCTAATTTTTCTGAATTGGAGGTCGCATGGACCTTTGACGCCGCTAATTTCGGGCCGACCCCAGAATACAGATTTCAGTCAACTCCATTAATGGTTAATGGGAAAATATACACCACTGCTGGTTCGAGAAGAGCGGTGGTATCTTTGAATGCTGAAACTGGTGAGATTCTCTGGATGTACAGCCTCGATGAAGGAGAACGAGGCCAATATGCACCAAGGCAACTTTCAGGGCGCGGTTTAGCTTACTGGGAAAGCGATACCACCGGTGAGGACCAAATTATCTATGTGACGCCTGGTTACCAGATGATTGCCTTAAACGCCGCTACGGGAGTCCGCGTTGCGTCGTTTGGCGAAGACGGGGTTGTGGATCTTAAGCAAAACGCGGATCAACAGATTGATCTCGTAACTGGAGAAATAGGTCTTCACTCGACGCCTATGATTGCTAATGACGTTGTCATAGTTGGTGCCGCTCATCGCACTGGGGGTAATCCCAGCAGCCGGGAGAACGTGAAAGGGTACGTGCGAGGCTTTAACGTTCGTACCGGTGAGAGGATTTGGATATTTCATACTATTCCACTTCCTGGCGAATACGGTAATGAATCATGGCAAAACGAATCTAGCGCTTACACCGGCAATACCGGTGTTTGGGCTCAAATTTCTGTGGACTTGGAATTAGAAACCGTCTACCTGCCAGTTGAGGCGGCCACGGGTGACTACTATGGAGCCTATCGCCCTGGCGACAATTTATTTTCTGAATCCTTGGTAGCCGTTGACCTTAATACAGGGGAGAGGAAATGGCACTATCAGCTCGTGCACCATGGAATCTGGGATCATGATATTCCCTGCGCACCAATTCTGGCAGATGTCGTGATTGATGGTAGTTTAAGGAAAATAGTAGCCCAACCGACAAAACAAGCCTACTTATATGTATTCGATCGAATTACAGGAGAGCCTATTTGGCCGATTGAGGAGCGCTCAGTGGAAATCGGCGATGTTCCGGGCGAATGGTATTCTCCTACTCAGCCTTTCCCAACGAAGCCTCCAGCTTATGATAGGCAGGGTGTTTCAGAAAACGATCTTGTCGATTTCACACCTGAGCTGAGAGCGAAGGCGGTCGAGATAGCGAGTTGGCATAAAATGGGTCCGATATTTACGCCGCCGGTAGTTAGCAATATAAATGGTCCACTTGGCACTCTGATGGCGCCGGCTACTGGAGGAGGGACCAACTGGCCGGGCGGTTCGTACGATCCAGAGACGAATACTCTGTATGTAGTTTCGAACAGTTCAGTTGCGAGTTTGGCGGTCGTGCCTCCTTACCCTGGACAGTCGGACATGGCATATATACAAGGAAGCGCCTTAACTGGACCGCGAACTTCCGGGGGTGCAGGGTCTTCCGCTGGCGGAGGTCGAACAGAATTTAATGGGTCGCCGCTGGAGCGTCCAGTTTCAACACGAGGGACACCTCCGCGAAATTTGCTGGTCGATCGTTTGCCTTTGTTGAAGCCGCCTTATGGAAAGCTTACTGCGATTGATTTAAGGCGTGGAGAAATCTCCTGGCAGGTGCCGCATGGGCAAACACCAGATAGAGTAGCTAACCATCCAGCCTTGTCAGGACTTAACCTTCCCAGGACTGGCCAAGGCGCGTCGGTTGGAACGTTAGTCACAAAGGCAGTGGTGGTTGCTGGTGAGGCCGAACTTACTACTGATAGTAATGGTGATCGAAGGGCGATGCTAAGAGCGTATAATAAGTCGAATGGCGAAGAAGTTGGGGCCATTCGACTGCCGGCTCCGCAAACAGGATCGCCAATGACGTACATGATTAACGGAACACAATATATTGTCGTGGCGGTCAGTGGTACGGGGGTCTCAGGACGGCTCGTAGCCTTTACACTGTGAACGAATTAAGATACCGAAGAATGAGCAAATGTTTACGTACCAAATCAAGTTAATTGCAATTAGAGAACATTTTAACCGATAAAGGATCAACAGGAGCCTGTATGCGCGCTAGAAGAAATTTAAAGAGATTTGTCCTAACTTTAATGAGCTGCCTTATGCCAACTTTGGTGGCTGGGCAGGCAACGGTGGACAGCTATAACTCAATTACTGACGCTCGGTTGATTAATCCTGAGGACAGTAATTGGTTGTCCTATCGAGGGACCCTAGATGGCTGGGGATACAGCGCTCTTGATGAGATCAATGAGAGAAACGTCGATGAATTGGAGCCGGTATGGTCTTTCTCGACAGGCGTGCTAGGCGGTCATGAATCTCCGCCGATCGTAAATGACGGTGTCATGTTTATTACCACTCCAGGCAATTTGCTATACGCAATCGAAGCGGCGAGCGGTGACTTGCTTTGGAGGTATCAGCATAACTTACCTGAGACTTACATTGCGTTTCATCGCACAAATCGTGGCGTAGCTCTCTATGGGGATAAGGTCTACATGGCCACGTTAGATGCGCGCGTTGTGGCACTGGATGCTGCGACCGGAGAAAAGCTCTGGGATAAGGCAGTTCAGGATAACTCTTTCGGCTATTACATAACTTCAGCGCCCCTAGCGATAGAGGGTAAAATTATGGTTGGCGCTTCAGGTGGAGAGCTTGGTATACGTGGATTTGTCGTAGCACTTGATGCGGAGACAGGTGACGAGGCTTGGAGAGCGTATACCGTTCCCGGCCCTGGAGAGCCTGGGAACGAGTCTTGGCCGGGTGAATCTTGGCGTACTGGCGGAGCTGCGGTTTGGATTCCAGGGCACTACGACCATGACTTGGGTTTAGCATATTTTGGTACAGGCAATCCTGGTCCTTGGATTGGCGACCAGCGCCCTGGCGACAACTTATACACGAATTCGGTAATCGCATTAGATGTCGATTCAGGAGAAATCCGCGCACATCACCAATACCATTGGAACGGTTCATGGGACTGGGATGAGGTGTCGACCCCGATTCTTATGCCTGTTGAGAGAGCCGGTAGAGAGTTTAATGCGCTAGTTCATCCTGGGCGCAATGGATATCTTTGGACCCTAGAAAGGCAAGCCGATCGAATTGGCTTCGTTGATGCGGAGCCATATGTCTACCAGAACGCCTTCAGTGGTATTGATCCTGAAACGGGTCGTCCGTCTTACGATCCAAATCATACCCCGTCGACAGGAGATTCGGTGGATTTTTGTCCGTCATTGTGGGGCGGAAAGGATTGGCCACCAGCAGCGTATAATCCAGGGACGGGATTGGTTTACATACCGGTTAATGAAAATCATTGTGGGGTTATTGAGGGTAGAGAAGTAACTTACATGCCGGGTAGCTCTTATACTGGGGCTCGCACAGAATTTACTTTGCGCGATCCTGAAGGAAACATCGGTGAGATCCAAGCATGGGATATGAACAGAGGGGAGGAAGTGTGGTCCGTTGAATTTCAATCGCATAATTGGGGGGGGATTTTAACAACGGGAGGCAACTTAATCTTTAGTGGGGGCACTAGTGATCGATTTTTTCGCGCGCACGACGCCACCACAGGTGAAGAGGTTTGGCGCTTTCGGACTAACTCGGGGATTATAGGTGTGCCATCAACGTTTTCCGTAGAAGGAAAACAATATGTTGCGGTTCAATCTGGCTGGGGGGTAGATGCGGCTGGTATGACTGCGCGAATCGACCAGCAGCGAGGCACCCGAACGTTTGTGCCCCAAGGCGGCGTGGTCTGGGTTTTTGCTCTGCCAGATTAAGGTGGGGTGAGCCATTTCTCTTCAGTGGCAAGCGGAGCACTTAAGGTGTTCATAAATATTTCTAGTCGCTGAAGTTCCACCGCGCTTAAATCCAGTGGTTTCGATTCGTTATGACTTAACAGTGATACGGGTGCAGCATTGTAGTGATTAACTACTTCTGATAGGGTTTTCAGCTGACCTCCATGCATGTACGGAGCAGTCTCTTTAATATTTCTCAGAGTTGGGGTCTTTTGAGCTCCGACCAGATCATTAGTGTCATTGGCGAAGGTAAGTTCTACGCAATCCTCTTCATTCGCATCGCTAAATTTACCGAGACAGTTGAAGGGGTCAGCGCGCGCGAATCGAACGCCATCATATCTTCCCATTGAAGGCAGTTGACCAGAGATAGCAAGAACCCCTGTGTTGTGGAATTCATTGTTGGTCAAAAGCGGTCCGTTATGACACGTTACGCATTGGGCCTTTCCAATAAAAAGCGCAAGCCCTGCAACCTCTTCAGAAGTTAAACTTTCCCCGACTGGGTTGCTATCTTTATCAAGTGCATCAACGTAATTATCAAAACGACCTCGCCCTGGCATTATTTTGCGTTGATAAGCAGCCAAGGCCTTTCCAATATTAGCGAAGACTTCGGTGATAAGAAATTGCTGCTTTTCATTCAAACTTTCCCATGCATGCTTTAATTCCTTGTTTCCTGCGGGCGATGCACCTCTAGGTGATTGTGGGATTTCCGGAAGATTACCGAAGAGCTTTGAATAGGTTTCAGAATAATACTTATCTCCGACAATTAATCGGGCGATTTCCAGGCGGTTAGTGTTGTGTTCATAGCTTGTTTCTAGAGGAGACAGGGCTTGCGCCCACTGACTATCTTTTCTGCCGTCCCAATAAAACCAAGGGCTATACGCCAGCCCAACTAAGCTTGGTGTGTGACGAGGTCCGACTTTAGTTCCTACGGCTAGGGGCAAGCCGTCAGTAAACATTTTTTCTGGTTGATGACAGGTTGCACACGCAACAGTGTTGTCGCCACTTAGCCGAACGTCAAAAAATAGGGTATGACCAAACTCAACAGCAACTTTTTCTTCTGCTACGCTGTTGCTCTGATCTATTTTCAGGCTTGGCAATGCGCTTAGGGAAAGCGACTTTAAGAGCTCAATTTGGCGCGGAGACCATTCCGCTGGTACGCCAGATGTCACAAATTGCTGAGATGCAATGAAAAGAAATCCGATTAAAACTAGGAGAGATAAAATTCTTTTCACAAATCGAAATCCAAGTTCACGGTAGACAAATTTGCTTCAGTTTCTATTGAGATAATCATTTTCCATTTCCCTGGCATGTGAAAGCGGACGCCCTGAAGCAGATAGGTTCCTGGTTTGATCTCTTCGGTTACCCTGGGTTGAGTTGGGAGCCCATGATCGTGCTCTGGCATGCCACCAGAGACAGAAACTACTGCATCAGTCACTGGTTTATTAGCTCCGTCTACTATTTCTACGTGCCAGCTGTGTATTCGGTTTATTTGAAGAGGGCTTAATTGGCTATGAATAAGAATCCGCAATCCTTCGCTGGTCTCAATGCTAAGATCAGGTTCTTTCGCGCTAGCGGTCGTCGTCACTAGTAAGTATAGAAGTATAAAACTAATAGGTCGGTTCAAGGTTTGGAGTCCGATATTTTGGCCCTAAATTATAGCAAATTACGCGACTAATTTACTCTTCTTATTCGCATGATACGTATGCTTAGGAATAAAGTGGCCCGTTCGTTTATTTCTCTTCCGAGAAGAGGTGTGGGGGGGAAGGTGCTATTAAGCAGAATTTCTCAGGGTCGACTGTAGACTAGTTTGCCGTCAACGTATGTTTGCTCTACTAAAATATCCATTATTTTTTCTTCATCTACTGTAAGAATGTCGTCTGAGAGGACGATCATATCAGCGAATTTTCCGCTTTGTAGTGATCCTTTTATATTCTCTTCGAAGTTTAAAAACGCGCCTGAGGCCGTGTAGGCTCGAATAGCTTCCTCGCGCGTAATGGCTTCCTCTTGTCCGTATACGTTACCGGTCATTCCTTTTCGTGTGACCGCAGCATAAATTCCAACCATTGGTCCGATCGGCAAGATGTCGCTAGAAATAGCTACCGTGATGCCGTGGTCCATTGGAGATCGCAGGGGATTGTTGTGCTGCAGCCTCCACCCGTCAAGATTTTCTACGTAACGACCCTCAAGAGTATAAGTAAAATTCGGTTGCTGGGTGATGTGGATGCCATGCTCAGCCATTAACTCCATAGTAAGTTCTGGAGGTCTCATTGAGAAATGATTTAGATAATGCCGATGGTCGTCTCTGGGGTTTCTTTCAAGCGCATCCGCGAGTGTGTTTACCACTAATACGATCGCCGCGTCTCCAATCGTATGAATTCCCATTTGCCAGCCCGCGTCATGTATCTCGTTAAGATGCTCGACTAGCTCTTGCTCCGGCATATTCAGATAGCCACGATATTCCCCTTGATTTCGATATGGCTCCAGTGTGTAGGCAGCGGGGCCAGTGAAACCCCCGTCCGCGAAGACTTTTATGGGCCCAACCTTTAAGAAATCAGTTCCATTACCAGCTCGGGCTTTTACTTCATTGATACCTTCAATATCGAACCATTGAAATTGTATCTGCGAACGCGGCAGGGGAAGGCGTGCATTTTTATAGAGCTCTTCCCACATCGCGAATTGATTGGGTGGTTTCGACGCATCAGTAATCGAGGTTATCCCAAGGCGCAGTAGATCATTTAAGTTAATTTCTAGACTTGCAATTATTTCCTCGTAAGTTGATTCCGGTACAAGCCGCCCCACTATTTCTTGGCGTTCACGAATTACTCCATTCAGCTCTCCGTTATTGCCTCTTTCTATGACTCCTCCCTCCGGTTGGGGGGTTTCCAGAGTAACGCCCGCAAGGTCTAGAGCAATGCTGTTGGTGACGGCGCTATGACCTCCAGCCCTGGTAAGAATTACTGGGTTGTTTGGTGCAGCTAAATCTAAGTCGTCGCGAAGAGGCCTTCTTCCATCGTCCAGTTCATCTTCCGACCAACCGTATCCTGTTATCCATTCGCCTTCTCCTATTTCTGAAATCTTGCTACGAATGAGATCTTGGATTTCTGCGATTGAGCTGACCTCACCCAATTCTATGTAACGTTGCGGGCGGCCACGTATGTGGGTATGGGAGTCGTTGAACCCTGGCATTACCGTTTTGCCCTGTAAATCTATAACTTCTCTCGCTGGGTATTTTGAAACTAGGCTGGCGGCACCTGTCTCTAAGACCCGGCCCTCGTGAACTACTAATGTGTCATGGATTGTGAAGTTATCGTCAACAGTGAGAATTTTCCCGTTTGTTAGGATTAAGTCGAATTGCCCAGAGTTATCCGGAGTTGCTGTGGAGCTGTCTCTTTCGCAGCCTGATAAGGTGAGTAGGGACGATAGGAAAATTAATGCAATTTGTTTCTTATTCATGGCGCGACTCTTTTAGGAAATTCAATTAATAAGTAAACCTTCGGCATTGCAAAAATCGAGAGTGTCCTCCAACGCATTGGAAAACTTTTCTATCATTTCATCCACTTGTTCTTCAGTAATGATGAGCGGAGGACAAAAGGCGATAGAATTGCCGCTAACCGCTCGAATCAGTAATCCGTGATTCTGGCATGCTTGTTTTGCGTAGGCGCCGACCGAACCGTCGGTGAATTCTTGCCCCGTCGCTTTGTTTGCTACAAGCTCAATGGCCCCGAGGAGTCCGCGACCTCTTACCTCCCCAACCAGAGGGTGAGAGTTAAATTCTGTTAATTTTTTCTGTAAGTAAAAGCCAATGCTTGACGCGTGATCGAAGAGATTGTCCCGCTGATAGATCTCTAATGTTTTTAAGGCAGCCGCGCACGCTGCGGGGTGGCCTGTGTAGGTGTAGCCATGGCCAAACACACCAACTTTGGCGCTGGGTTCTACCATAGCCTCATACATGTATTCAGGGATTACACTGGCACTAATGGGTATATAAGCAGAGGATAGTTGCTTTGCTAACGAGATCAACTGGGGTTTAAAGTTCATCGTTTCGCATCCAAAATCATTGCCGGTTCGACCAAAGCCGCAGATTACCTCATCGCTCCACATCAGGATGTCATATTTTGTTAAAAGATTCTGGACCTCCGGGAAATAACTTTCCGGAGCCACTACGACGCCACTGGCGCCGCTTATTGGCTCGGCAATAAAAGCTGCTATGGTTTCTGGCCCTTCTTTTAAAATAAGATCTTCTAAGTTCTTGATGATTCGATCGCAGAATTCACGCTCACTTTCGTCGTCTTTTCGTCCCCGATAGTAATGAGGTGAATTCGTCCTCAGGATACCGAGCGCGTCTACTGGCAAATCAAAATGGGTGTGGTTGGCTGGCAGTCCGGTTAGTGCTGCGGAGGCAAGAGTTACTCCGTGGTATGACCGCTCGAGTGCTATTATTTTTTTCTTCTTTGGCTCCCCGGTAACATTGAAATAGTACCGTAGCATCTTGATGTGCGAGTCGTTTGCCTCACTACCGGAATTTGCAAAAAATACTTTCGAATTTTGCGTGGGAAGCATAGAGCTTAGTTTCTCTGCGAGCTGCATAACAATGTTATGCGTTCGCCCACCAAACATGTGTGAGTATGAGAGCGTCTTCAGCTGGGTTGTAATTGCGTCAATGAGTTCTTGATTGCCATATCCTAGCGATGCACACCAGAGCCCTGCTAACCCCTCAAGATATTGCTTGCCGGCATCATCGTATACGTATATGCCTTCGCCTCGAACAATATTCAATTGTTCTACTTGTTTTAGATTTGTCGTAGGATAAATTATTGAAGTCATAAAATTTTCGCAGACAATAAATTACTCAAAGAGGGAGAGAGTCGGTTTCTCCCTCTTTAAGTTGCTCAATAGTTATGGTTTACGAAAGCTGATCGTAAAGCGGTCGGTATTTCCTCTGACTCCTGGTGTTCCGACTTCTTGAGACAAATCATCTTCCGGGTGATAATGCATCGGGCTGAAGTCGACAAATTCAAAACCAACGTCAATCATTTCCTTTATGATAAGAACCGGGTCTAATCGACGACCGTTCTGTGCCTCGCGTGATGTAGGTTCGAGATGTCGTCGCGTGTGGTCTACAACCCCATAGATTCCTCCTGAGTTTAAAGCACTAAAAACGGCTTCATTGAGATTTTTTCTACCTTCCACGGATGGATTATGGAGGTTCCAGAAAGTCAGCACCATATCGAATTGGCTGTCATCAAAGGAAAATTCTGGAAGATTTCTCAAGGTAATATCATTGTTTATTGCAGAAGTGCATTCCAGTCCATCTAGCGACATCACGTCATTTTTAAAATCATCGCTAACGCCGACTGAGAATACTAATTCCCCACCGTTTTCGCAGAGAGTAGGTCCGACAAATTTTGACCAATAACCAGTAGCAGGAGATATTTCCAGAACCTTCATGCCGTCTTCCAGTCCGAAAAACTCCAGAACCTCACCAGGTTTCCTGTTAGCATCTCGCGCAGTCTCTGCAACATCGCGAATGCTGCTGCTAAGTGCCTGCTCAATTTTGTTTCGAGTCGCAGCGCTATCGGCGGCCATTAATTGGGAGCTCAAGAACACACTCAGTATGCATATTAAATTTTTTCTCATTACTAGTCCTCGTTTAAGTAAAAGCTTGGTAATTCAAGCAGATTTTTTTGGTTAAACTACAAAATTTGATTTTGATCCTCGAGTTCTCAACAGACTATTTACTGTCGTGCCGATAACCACCACTTTAGTGTTGTCGTCACCAATTCTGCCGCATCTTGTTGTACGAAATGATTTGCGGTAGGTGCTGAGACTATTGTCGTGTCCATGTTGTTCCAATCCCAAGTATTATTCAAGCCATCAGAATGCAATGCGGTGTCCTGAAGTCCATGAAAGACAAGGAGAGGGACATCGAGCTGCGGCGCTGATGGGGCTTCCTGACCGTCAGAGGACGTTCGCGGATAGTTCTGCTTGTAGTAAGCAAGCATGCCATCGAAACTTGATCTTTCGAAGGCGGCTGTGTATCTGTCTCGCGCTTCTGGGTCGGCCACCCAAAACGATAAGGTTTGCGCATTCATTGGGCCTCCAAACAAAATATCGGGATCCGACGACGAGCCCGCAATAAAGGTTCGAGCGTACCCACTATTCCGTTGCTGCTCAGGGTTGTTCTCAAGTTCCCGGGCTAAGCCGTTTGGGTGCGGGAGGTTCAGTATTACTAAATTTTCAACCATTTGTGGAAGTGCAAAGGCAAACTGCCAAGATACAATGCCCCCCCAATCATGGCCAACGATTGTTGCCTTCTCTTCTCCCAAATGCTCGATCACAGCGGCCACGTCAGAAATTAGGTATCGCATATTGTAATTTTGTTCACCGTCGGGTTTGTCGCTTAGGTTGTAGCCACGCTGATCAATGGCAACCACCTTGAAATTATCTTTTAGTCCTTCCATTTGGTGGCGCCAGCTGTACCAGAAGTCGGGAAAACCATGAATCATAATAACCAGTGGGCCTTCACCAACGGTTGCATAGTGGATGTTTACGCCATCATTGTCTGCATAACCATGCTCTACTTCGTCCCAGATCTCGGCATTGGCAAGCGCCCCTGACAAGATGAGTAGACAGGCTGCAACCAGTCGATATCTGACAAATGATAATCTCATATTTCTATCTCCAATAAAGAGCTTGGTTTATGTTGTTCTCCACAACCATCTTTGTGGTCTTCCCAGTGATAAGGATGTTCCTTAATTAAAGCAGATTTCGAGCAAAATGTTTAATTAAATCAATGTATTTTTGGGAAAGAGCGTTTATGATATCGGCCAGATTTACATTTGATATTCAACAATTCATGTGGACGCTAAATGATAAAAAACATACGAATATTCATAGCCTTAATCCTATTTTTGGTGCCTGGTACGACTTTTTCTCAGAGTAGTAAAGATTCACAATTACCGTCGACGGTGCGTCAAATTATGAATTCAATTGTTACGCCAACCACTGCCATTATTTGGGGTGCCTATGAACTAGGAGCCGAATCAGAATGGATGGATGTCAAAAATGCGGCATTGTCGCTCATTGACGCGGGTCATTTGCTCAATGCCGATGAATTGCAGGGCGAAGAACGTTTGATTGCCCAAGAAGGTAAGTGGAAAGAGTTTAATGCGCAGATGGTTTCAGCAGCAGAAAAGGTCATTGAGGCCGTTGAGGCTAAAGATGAGGAGCGTCTATTTTCCGTAGGCAATGACTTGTTGTACCCTCCTTGCGAGTCCTGTCATCAGCAATACCAAAAGCAATAAATCTGCGCTTCAAAATAAGATCGCGCGTCCCCCAGCAGAGCAGTTTACGAAAACTCGAAACCCCGATAGTGATCCTTGACGATTTCTTTACATTTTTCTACATAAGTAGGGAAACCAATATAGGGCATGAAAACAGAGGGCTTGCCGGGAATATTAGCGCCTACATACCAGGAATTGCACCCGGAGGTGTATAGGGTTTGATCAGCGATATTATTCACCAACTCTACCCAGTTGTCTTCAGCATTCAGGTTTGCCTCTACTTTCTCTTTATTGTTCTTTTGCATAAAGTTTAAAAGTTCAGATAGAAAATCGACATGTTGCTCTATAGCGACAATCATGTTCGAGAGCACGGAGGGACTGCCGGGCCCGGTAATTGTGAATAAGTTAGGAAATCCGTTGATAGTTAGGCCGAGATAATTTTTAGGCCCAGCTTCCCAGCGCTTGGCGAGCGTTTGCTTGCCCTGTCCTTTGATATCAATTGACAATATTGCTCCGGTCATGGCATCAAAGCCAGTTGCGAGAACGAGGGCATCGAATTCGTACTCATCCTCGGAAGTTGAGACGCCAGACTCTGTAACGCACTTAATTGGATCTTTTTTGATATCGACTAAACTGACATTCGCTCGATTAAAAGTTTTGTAATAACCTGTATCTACACAAAGACGTTTGCATCCGATCACTGTCTTCGGACAAAGCTTCTCAGCGACTTCTGGATCCTCAACGAGGTTTTTTATTTTCCGATGTACGAAATCTACGGCCGTGGCGTTGGCATCGAGGTTGATTCCGATATCGCTAAAACTGGCTGAGAATGGCAGGCCGCCTTTTAACCAATTTTTTTCAAACACAACATCCCTCTCAATCTGAGATACCGCTAAGGCGGATTCTGGGTTTGGGGTCATGCGAATAGCCGCCCGTTGCAGGGCATTCTCTTTTCTAAATTCTCGGTAATTTCGTTTTACTTCGGCTTCATGGTTTTTATCCATTGGCCGGTTATGAGCTGGGATGGAAAAATTTGGAGTCCGTTGAAAAACAGTCAATGAGCTAGCCTGCTCAGCAATGATGGGGATTGATTGAATTCCTGAAGACCCAGTGCCGATAACTCCCACCGACTTGCCTTTAAAATCTACCGGCGAATGGGGCCATTTTCCCGTATGCAGTAATTCCCCTTGAAAACGATCTAAGCCCTCGATGTCAGGCACATTATGTTTTGACAGACAGCCTGTCGCCATAACGCAGAACTGTGTATCGAAGTGGTCACCCTGATCAGTTTTCCCTGACCAGCGGTTAGTGCTCTCATTATATTCTAGCGCCAATACTCGGGTGTTGAACTGGATGTCTTTAGCTAATTCAAATCGATCGGCTACGTGTTTAGCGTACTCTAAAATTTCTGGTTGACCTGAATATCTTTCTGACCAGTTCCACTCTTGTTGCAATTCATCAGAGAATTGGTAGGAGTATTCTAGGCTATTTACATCGCAGCGGGCGCCCGGATATCTGTTCCAAAACCATGTTCCTCCGACTCCGCTGCCCGCTTCATAAACTTGCACAGCGAACCCAAGCTTGCGAAGTTTATAAAGAGCGTACATTCCAGCAAAGCCGGCGCCTACAACAATAACGTCAAACCTCTTCGTATTATCCATCAAATAATCACCAACGCGGGTAAGCGCTCCAAGAACCAAAACATAGCTATGCCGCCAAGCCCATAGGCTAGACCGCGCTGAATGCTTGGTATTAAATCCTCAATTAATTTTCGACACCAATATTGGAACGCTATTAGAGCAAAAATAAATGCAATTTGACCAGCCTCAACACCAAGATTAAAAAATAAAAGTGCCAGTGGTATATCAGCATCGCGAAGCCCGAGTTCGCCTAGTGCTCCCGCAAATCCAAATCCATGAAACAATCCAAATACGAAAGCTACGATCCAAGGTCTTGAGTGAGCGAGGGTTCGTTTGCCGTTTTGTCCGACGATTATTTCTCGCGCTAGAAAGACAATAGATAGTGCTATAAGAACCTCAATTGGCGCATTCGGAATCGGGAAAATGCCCAAAACTGCACATGCTAATGTAATGCTATGAGCCACAGTAAACGCTGTTATGGTTTGAATCACTACCCAAAAACCTTTTAACAAGAGAAGCAAACCAAGAACAAAAAGTAAGTGGTCGATTCCAAATAAGATGTGTTCAGCTCCTAACTCTAGATAGGTTTTGGCTAGACTAGAAATTGATGCTGCTCCCGCTTTTAGTTGTGAGAGAGGAACGTCAACGAAGCTGCCATCCCCCGGGAAGTAAGCTGAAACGTCGCTGCCGTCGGCCCATTGTGCGATTACGACTACCCCTTCGAAGCCCCATGGAAATGTAATCGTGTCGTCGACATTGAGGTTCGGTTGGCAGCTAAATTTGTAACTAAATCGACTTGGCTCAAGACTTTGGCATCGACCAGGAAGAACGTTCTCTATGTTATATATGGGCGGTACTTGTTGATCGACGATGGAAAGTTGATACTCATTCGATTGCTGTTCGTAGAGGAGGATGCGAGCTACCCCCGTCACATCAATATCATGCGCAGTCGAAATATTGAATAACCCAGCGCTGAATAATAGAAAGACGAGCAGCTGCCTAGTGTTATTTGGCATTGGCATTGTCAACGATGATTGTGTACTGGTCCCAAAGCTTGTTAATTTCTTCTTGGAGCCTGACTTCTTCTTCCTGCGTGATCCAGTCCAAACGAACCCTGTCAAGAATTTCCTCTAACGGAGGTAACCTTGCTTTGGTGCGTTCAGTTATCTTTAAAAAATGCTGACCGCGATTGCTTCGAAATGGACCGACCCAAGCGCCCGTTTGAGCGTTAAACACGTCGTCTGCAAATTCCGGATCAAATATATTGGAAAGGTCGACATGGTTAACATTGGGAAGTGGGGCAGCGGTGCCTGGTGATAAGTCTAAGATCTCATCGGCGCTAGCTCCCTGCTTTAGAAGTTGTTGGGCGGCGGTTGGTATTTCATCGAGATCATTTAAGACAATTTCGTTAACTGAAACCGACGGTATGGTTTGATAGGCCTGTATATTATTTTGATAGTATTCATTCAATTCCATTTGCGTTGGCTGAATCACATCGCCACTCAGCACGTGACGCATTTTTTGTGCAAGCATATCGTGTATTCGGGCATCATTATCAAGGCCTATCGCAATTGCTTCCCTTACTAGAATTTGCTCTTCAACGTACCTTGATGCTATGAATTCACGCTGATCGTCCGAAAGATCTTGCCCGGTTGCCATCTCTTGCATAAAGATGCGTGCATCAATCTCACGCTGGTCTACCTCGAGTAAATTATTGTTGTTTCGTGAAGATATACCGTAGATTGCAAAAATAATTGTAGCGATGACGAAAAAATGAATAGTCGGTTCTTTGCTTAATTTGTTGATTGTTGTCTCTTCTTTCAATGAAATAGTCACTTTATTAGGTTTAATTTCTAAGGTAGTTAGTTTGTCTCTAGATTGTTTTGGTTTCAAGACTTTTATAACCTAGTATTACGCCGAGCAGTGGTTTTTTTGATTTGATTATTCAGAGGATAAATTCAATGGAAAAACTTTCCGATCAGTTTCTAGCTGACTGCAGGAAGGACCAAGGTAGAATTCTCCGAGGTGAGGCTATGACCCGGATTGATACATTTGTTGATGCGGCGTTTGCTTTTGCGTTTACGATGCTCGTAATAAGTATCGATCAAATCCCGCGCAGTCCAACAGAGCTTATTGAGCTCTCAAAGGATATTCCCTCGTTTGTGTTCAGCTCCTTAATAATTGGTTCTATATGGATTGCTCATTCGAGCTGGTCGAAAATATTTGGTTTACAAGATGGCGTAACGGTTCTTTTAAGCTTATGCCTGGTGGTGCTTACTCTTATTTTTGTTTATCCAATAAAGATGATCAACCAAATAACTGTCGAATATTTTTCACAAAATTTAGGCTGGGATTTCTTGCTTACGGGATTATTTCAGTCTGAAGGCTGGTACCTGGAGCTTGTTTGGGTAATTTTTGTATATCTCGCTATAGGTCTAATTATGCTTTCCATTATTCTGATAGCTTTCTATCAGAATACGCTCAGATTTAGTGAGGAGCTCTCAATTACTTTAGAGGAAGTTAGGTATTGCACTGATTTAAGCTTAATTTGGGGGATAGTGGCTGCGACGGCTTTTTCATCTTTAACGCTAGCCAGCCTGTTACCGCCGGAGAAAATACAGTTTTCGGGGTATGTCTATTTCTCCTTATTTTTGACGACTACAGTCGTACCCTACTTGAATCTTAAGTATAGGTCGCCTCAAGCATAAGACCTAGATGGCTATATTTTTTAGCTTGATCAGATATTTTGCTGAGCTATACAAGTCTTGATCCCATCTGTATAATTCGGCTTTTGCT
>MDTC01225966.1_pt1 | contig 23970 bp, 22 predicted proteins | sample 811181 | NCBI WGS metagenome assembly MDTC01 (sample SAMN05326644, study PRJNA326480) | marine metagenome | isolation source: seawater | place: Pacific Ocean: North | collected 2011 | reverse complement strand
TGGGATTTAAAAGGGAATCCCGTGTAAATCGGGAGCAGTCTCCGCTGCTGTAAATTCCAAAAAGTTTTTAGCATTATGCCACTGTTTAATTAAATGGGAAGGCGTTAAAAATGGAATGAGCCAGAATACCTGCCACTAGATTAATTAGAAAAACTTTCGGAAGAAAAGTGAATTCTACATTTAACCGCGTGGTAATTTCTTACCTATGCGCTTGCTTGTATTTTTCTTTTGAAAGTTAAAGTAAAAAGAAATTGAAGCACATTCTAAAACACATTTTACATCTACTTGCGCTTGCTAATTGCAGTGCTATACTCGCTCAAGTGGATACGACCGTTCTACTTCCAGAAATGCAGGTGGAGAGGGTTCGCCAAGCAGCTATCGGTCTGGAGAATTATACATGGGATAGCGCGGTTTTGCAATCAAGAGCATACAGTAGCTTGGGCGATTTTCTATTGCAAGAAAGCAATGTCTATATCAAATCCTACGGAGGAAATAGTTTGTCTACGGTCAGTATTCAAGGAGCAAGTGCATCTCAAACCCTTTTGTTGTGGAATGGCCTACCTGTGCAAAGTCCAATGTTGGGGCTGCTTGATTTGTCACTTGTACCGGTAAGCTTTAGCGATGAAATTAGTTTGCAGGTGGGCGGTAACAGCTCCTCTTGGGGTAGCGGTGCAATAGGTGGAGTAATTGGTATAACTAATCAAGCGAGCTATACCCAAAATTTTGAATTGGACTATTTTTCGAGTATTGCCAGTTTTTCAAACTTGCAACAACGACTTAAGATTGCCGCAGGCAATAAAAAGTTTCAAAGTGTAAGTAAATTAAGTTTCCAAAAAGGTAAAAATGATATACTTGTCAGGCCAGCTCCCAATGTAGATAATTATAGGCAGCGCAACGCGGCGTTTTTACAACTCGGGGTATTGCAATCTTTTTATCTAAAACCTAATAACAAGAATGAACTAATCATCCATGCTTGGGTGCAAGAATCGGATAAAGAAATTCCACCGACATTGACACAACGAAGCAGTGAGGCCTATCAAACCGATAATTTCAAACGATTTATGGGGCTTTGGAAGTTTACTTTCAAAAAACATTTACTACAAACTAGAATAGGACATTATCGAGAAAGGCAATTTTTTAATGACCCCCAAATACAACTAGAGGCACTCAATAAGTTTAATACCACTCTAGGAGAGCTTAATTATACCTATCAAGTTAACAGGAGACATAAACTAGAATTTGCTAGTACCACCACAAGAGCTAGTGCATTCAGCCGGTCTTATCAAGGGGAGGTAACGCAACTTAAAATAGCAGGCTTGATTTCTTACAAATATAGTCGCCCTAAAACTCAAGTGCAATTGAGTCTTCGTGAAGAGTGGATTGATAAGCGATTTTTACTTCCTGTTCCATATTTTGGAGTTAAACAAGCACTTGGGGATCGACTAATTCTGAAACTTAAGATTTCACGCGAATTCAGATTACCCACCTTAAATGACCTCTATTGGAATCCTGGCGGTAATATTGAGCTTAAACCCGAACGGGGATGGAGCCAAGAGATTGGACTTGCTGGAGAGTGGAGTCGCAAACGACACAGCATTGCAATAAGCAGTTCTATTTTTAATCGGAATATAGAGGATTGGATTTTATGGGCGCCCAGTGATATTGGTTTCTTTTGGAGTGCTAGTAATATTGCAAAGGTATGGTCCTACGGCTCGACAACTAAGCTGGATTATAAATATCATAAGCATAAATTTAGCTTTCAAGCAGGACTTGGATTTGACTATACGAAATCCAGCTACCGTATAGATTTGGATTTACCCAAATTATCAAAAGGTGATCAATTGTTTTATACACCAATTTATCAGTCAACTGCAAATATTTCTTTACAAATTAGTCATTGGGCAATTCAATATCAGCACCAAGTCGTAGGAGAAACCATCGGAGCTAATGACGCGATACCACGTTATCATGTGGGTAATGTTCATTTTACTTACCATTTCAATCAATCCAATTTTTCAGGCAAAATTTTTACTTCAATTCAAAATATTTATAACCAAAACTATATCGTAGTTGAGCGGCGGCCAATGCCTGGAATTAATGCTCAATTCGGTATTAACATTAATCTAAAAAAATAAAATTATGAAAAAAATTACTTTAGTTCTTTGTTTAGCTGTTACCAGCTTTTTATTTGCTCAAACTACCTCCACTTTTGAGGGGTTTAATCTTGGAGTCGACTCTTCCCTGAACGGGAGCGACCAGCAGGGAGGTTTTCAAGATGGAAATCTATTTTTCCCAAATACCTGTGACACATCGGGTAGCTTTTGGTCGGGATTTGGTGTATCTTCTAGAACGGATAATACGACTCCTGGGTACTTAAATGACTTGAGCTGTATAGCTGCTGAGGGTGCTGAAGGTTCAATGACTTATGGTGTAGCCTATGGTAGTGCTTTTATGAGCCTCACGGGTCCTGCTAGTGGTGGAGCAATGGAGGGAATGTATATAAACAACAGTACTTATGCCTATTTAAGTATGCGTGATGGAGATAGTTTTGCTAAGAAGTTTGGAGGTGTCTCTGGGGATGATCCCGATTACTTTTTATTGAATATAGAAAAGTACGAAAACGGAATGCTTGGTGCGGAAAAGATAGAATTTTATTTAGCGGATTTCCGTTCCACAAATAATTCAGATGATTATATTCTTGATGAATGGACTTATGTTGATTTGAGTAGTTTGGGAAATGCTGACAGCTTACTTTTTTCTATGGAGTCTTCAGATGTAGGACAGTTTGGTATGAATACCCCGGCATATTTTTGCCTGGACAACATAAGGACTAAAGATAGCCCTGTCACAGGCATTAGTGCTAATTCAGTTGATTTGAAAATATCAGTTTTCCCTAACCCTGCAGTAGATTTTATACATGTTCAGCATAAGGAGGAATTTGAAGGGACAATTGCCCTAATTGAATCTACTGGTAAAACAATTGGGCGGTATGATTTATCACAACATGAACGTATGGATGTGTCGAACCTTTCTTCTGGATTATATCTGCTGAATATTGAGTTAACTGACGGAAAAAATCAGACATATTCGATTATCAAAGAATAGCTGCATTTAGTTTAATAAATTTTAAAGCCTTACTTCGACTGCAAGTAAGGCTTTTAATGCTTAACTAGCTACTTTTTAGTATCTTCGCAGGCTAAAATCTATTCATGGAACTAAAAGAAATATTGGCAATTAGTAAACTGCCTGGATTATATCAAATGATCACTAGTCGAGATAATGGAATAATAGTTACTCCATTAGGCGAGCAAAAAAGGAAATTTGTGGCTTCCAGACAACATATGTTCACGCCCTTGGAAAACATAACCGTATATACAAATACAGGAAGTATGGAGTTAGCGGAAATATTCAAAGCTATGAAGGCCAATGACAAGTGCCCAGAAGCAAAAGCTGCGGATAAAGATATAAGGGCTTATTTTGTGGCTATTGCGCCAGAACACGACCAGCAAAGAGTCTACACCAGCGATATTCGTAAAATGATTAAATTGTTCAAATCTTTGGATGAAGTAGGGATGTTTAAGGAGGAAAAGAAAGAGGAAAGTGTAAAAAAGGACAAACCAAAGAAAGAGAAAGTAGCTAAGCCAAAGAAAGCGAAAGCAACAAAAAAAGAGAGTAAACCAAAGAAAAAATAATGGATTCATCTGCAACTTTAATCACTCAAAGTGAGCGTTCATTTATGCCATCTTCTTTTCAAGTAGAAGAATGGGATGGCATTGTTTCATTTTATATTGAGCTTAATGATAGATCAATTGAGACACAAGAACAGTTTGAGCAATGGTTAAAGGATTGGGATGAGTTATATGCAGTGGTGAGTGAGGATATGCGCTTAAAGTATATCAAAACATCTATCGATACCACCGACGAAACAGCCAAAAAGGAATTGGAAAGCTATTACATTAATATATCTCCAAAAATCAAACCTTGGGAAAATAAGTTGCAAAAAAGATTTGAAGCTAGCCCCTTAAAAGAGAGTTTATCCGAAGATTTTAAAAATTTAAAAAGAGGTATTGAGAAAGATTTAGCGCTGTTCACTGAAAAGAATATTGAGCTAAGTAGAGATTTAAGTTTAATGGAAAATAAGTACGCTGAAATAACTGGCGCTTGGTCTATTAACTATGAGGGTAAAGATTTAACGATGCCCCAAGCTTCCATCTATTTTAAAAAAGTCGATAGACAAGTAAGAAAGGATGTATACTTCTTAGCAAGAGAAAGAGAGAATAAAGATGCAGAAGCACTCGATGATCTTATGGACCAATTGGTTTCAAAAAGACATCAGTTAGCGCTGAATGCAGGCTATGAAAATTATCGGGATTATATGTTTGATGAAAAACATCGATTTGATTATTCGCCTGAAGATTGTCAAGCATTTCATCAATCCGTTGCTACGGCTATTATCCCTTTGTTAAGAAAGATTGGCGAGCAAAGAAAGGCCAGTTTAGGGCTAGATGCACTAAGACCGTGGGACATGGTAGTAGATCCCTTGCAGCAAGCACCGTTGAAGCCCTTCAGTACTACGGAAGATTTCGTTAATAAGACGGTCCACTGCTTCAATAAATTAGATCCATATTTCGGGGCTTGCATTGCTGATATGTACGCAAAAGGGAATTTGGATTTGGAGTCCCGAAAAGGGAAAGCACCTGGCGGATATATGATGGCAATGCCTGAATCGGGCGTACCTTTCATATTTATGAATCATGCATCTTCGGAAGGAGATGTTCGAGTAATGGTGCATGAAGGTGGCCATGCTATTCATAGTTTTTTGGATTACAGCATTCCATTTGCTAATATGCGAAATACGCCAAGTGAGGTCGCAGAATTGGCCTCTATGAGTATGGAGCTATTTTCTTTGGAGAATTGGGAAAGTTATTATCCGAATGAGGGAGATTTGAAAAGAGCTAAAAGAAACCACTTAGAGGGCTTGTTGAAAATTTTGCCAGGAGTAGCTAAAGGAGATGCTTTTCAACATTGGATGTATACCAATCCTGAGCATACTCGAACTGAGCGACGAGCCAAATGGATGGAATTGAACAAGATCTACGGGGCTGGGATAATAGATAATACAGGTTTAGAGAAGTTTCAAGAAGTCGGTTATCAAGGGATTCTCCATTTCTATCAAGTGCCATTTTATTATATTGAGTATGGTTTTGCACAATTGGGCGCAATAGCTATGTGGAGGAATTTTAAATCAAATAATCAAAAGGCTATTCAAGCTTACAAAAATGCTTTAAGTTTAGGTTATACGCGAAGTATTCCAGAAATATATCAAACGGCAGATATTCAGTTTGACTTTTCTGCAGAATATGTGAGTGACCTAGCTAATTTTGTTCAGAGGGAGCTGGATAAGCTTTAAAAATAGCTGTTTGCCCGGGCATATTTCTTGAGTTTACTAAACACAATTAACTAATCTAAGTGATACAGGCATCGTTGCTCTTGAGCTTACTTTGGAAGTAAAAAAAAAGTTATAATTTTATAAAAATTCTGGTACGCATGAAAAAAAGCAACAAACAGCTCACTTATTTTTTAGTGTTTGCACTCTTATTTACCGTTCTAATTGCATGTAATAAAGATGAAGAAGATAAACCTGTCGGAACTGAAGCAATAAACTTTATTCAACCGGATAGCACTACTATTATAGCTGCTGCTGGTGAACTTGTTGATTTCAGTCTATACTTGGCTATAGATGCACCTATAGATTCTATAAGAGGAGCCTACTTTATTGATACCGCAATGAATATTAATAATTTGACGTACAACGACATGCAAACTGAGTTTTTTGTTCAAGTATTTACGGATAGTTTAAATGTCCAGACGGTTTCAGGAACGCTACAAATGCCTTTAGGAAGAAATGCATCTGTTCCATTTCAAGCTTATTTTAGCGGAAGCACGACCCCTTTTATTGCACAGAAGTATGATGCTGTTCGAGTTGTTTTTAGATTAGACAGTGATAATTTAAGTTATGAGAAACAACTTAAAATTATTGTAAATTAAGAAAGTGTCAGAGATAAATAAAAATTTACACCAAGAAAGAAAGAGCTACGACCAGTCCACCTTAAGGATTCATATGGTCGATAATGACCCCATTAAACAGTTTGATAAATGGTATTGCGAAGCAGAAAGTTTTGGTGACTTTGAGGCAAATGCTATGGTTATTTCTACTGTAAGTATGGATGGCAGGCCCAGTAGTCGGGTAGTTTTACTTAAAGAATATTCTAACGAAGGGTTAATATTTTTTTCAAATTATGACAGCCGCAAGGGTCGTGAAATAGCTTCAAATAATGCGGTAAGTGTCCTGTTTTTCTACGAACAAATGCAAAGGCAAATTCGCATAGACGGGCGGGTAGAAAAAATTTCAGAAAAGGCAAGTGAGGATTATTTTAAAACAAGACCAATTGAGAGTCAGTATGGTGCAATGGTTTCCCAACAAAGTCATCCGCTGGCAAGTAAGGACGAATTAGAAAAAGAATTTCAATCCATTCTTAATAGCAATAAAAAACCCCAACGTCCGAAACATTGGGGCGGTTATATACTGAAACCTAGCTATTTTGAGTTTTGGCAAGGACGGCCAAACCGTTTACATGACAGAATATATTATTCCTTCGAAAAAAAATCTTGGAATAAGGGCATCCTTTCACCCTAAGACAACTAGTTATTTTTTTGCCTTTGCTTTTTTCTTTTTAGTTGGAGGAGCAGCTGCTACTGCCGATCTTTTTGGTCTTGACACACCATAAGATCCTTTCGAAATTTTTCCTCGTTTAGTTTTTTTATCACCTCTTCCCATATTCTACAGATTTAATTTAGTTTATAAGCTTGCAAAAATAAAAAAATCCCACTAGAAACAAGTTATAGTGGGATTTAATATTTTAATAGCGTTTAAGTGCTTAAACTCTTGAAGATAATTCTTTACCTGGCTTGAATTTTACAACGTTCTTAGCTGCAATATTGATTTCCATTCCAGTTTGAGGGTTTCTTCCTTTTCTTGCAGCTCTATGATTTACAGAGAAAGTACCAAATCCAACTAAAGTCAACTTGTCTCCTTTTGCTAGAGTTGAAGTTACTCCATCAGTTACAGCTTCTAAAGCAGCTCCTGCTTGTACTTTTGTTAAACCTGCATCTTCAGCAATTTTGCTTATTAATTCACCTTTGTTCATAATATATAGTTTTAGTTAAAAAAAATTCTGACATAAAAGTAAGCTCAATTCCTTTACTGATGGGCCTTTGCGTGGATTGACCATGTGGATAATTTGCAGTTTACTTGAGTGATTAAATAAAACAAATTTGATAAACTGCTGTAAATCAGTATATTAAAAAATGTCATGTTTTAAAAAATTTGTGGATATATTTTGATTTTTTTTTTAAAAGCCCTAGTAAAATAAGGCTTTTTTGCCTTTTTGTCCTTGCTAGTTTGTAAGTTTACCTGCGAAATATGAAAAATTTAAGCACAGACGATCGTTACTTGGAATTTGGTAGTGGTCCGGTCATAGTATTACTTCATGGATTGTTTGGTGCTTTGAGTAATTTTGAAAAGGTAATCGAGCATTTTCAACAAGACTATACCGTACTTTTCCCGCAACTTCCACTTTATACATCATCCTTGCTGAATTCAACGGTTGGTGGGATGGTAGATTTTGTAAATGTCATAATTGAGGAAAAAAAGTTCTCAAATCTTCACTTAGTGGGAAATTCTTTAGGTGGGCACATTGGTTTGGTTTATGCCCTTAAGAATATGGATAAAGTTGCATCTATAACCTTAACAGGAAGCTCGGGTTTGTTTGAGAATTCTTTAGGTGATGGATATCCTAACAAAGAAAATTACGATTACATTCGTAAAAAAACTGAATACACATTTTACGATCCCACCGTGGCATCTAAGGAATTGGTAGATGAAATATTTAATACAGTCAACGATAGAGCAAAAGCCATAAGAGTTATTGCTCTTGCAAAATCTGCACTTCGACACAATCTTCGCAATGAATTAAATAAAGTTGATATCCCCGCGAATATTATTTGGGGCGGGAATGACAATATTACTCCACTTTTTGTTGGGGAGGAATTTCAAAAATTGATTCCAAATGCCAAACTTTCAGTTATTGACAAGTGCGGCCATGCTGCTATGATGGAACATCCAGAAAGGTTTAATGAACTTTTGGAGCAATTTTTGATGGATTTAAATGTAAAGAAGTTAGCGTGATAGCCAAAAACGCCATAGAAGAAAGTACCCCCTACCTCCGTATTACCGATTCGGTGCAGTTTGCTGTTGAACTTATGGAGGAGTTCAAACAAGAGCACCTGCCCGTTTTAAATGGGAAGGAGTTGGTTGGTGTTGTATCTGAACAGCAATTGCTAGACACTGTGGGTGTTGATCTTTTGAGTGAATTGTCGTTTCCCTTGATAAAAATAGCAGTTAAAGAACATACCCATTTGTTTGATGCCATGAAGGCAGGTTTTGAAAGTAGAAGCAGTATTTTACCTGTGGTTAATAGTGAGGATAATTATATTGGACTCATCTCTCCTCGAAGTTTGCTGATAAAATTATCCGAGTTCAATTTTGCCCGAGAATCAGGAGGAATATTTGTTTTAGAAATACCCGCGCATGATTATTCTTTGGCAGAAATCTCAAGAATAGTCGAATCCAATAAAGCTTCTGTTCTTTCTATAGCCACCACAACTATCGAAGGTTCAGCCGAACTTCAGGTCACGGTTAAAGTTAATACATTAGACCTTACCTATATTATTGCTACTTTGGAAAGATACAATTATACAATTTCCAACATTTTCCATCAAGCTGAACAAATTGATCAGCTTAAAGATCGGTATGACGCACTCATGCATTATTTAAACGTTTGATTTTCATTTGACTTTCATTGAAATGATGTCTAAGTATTCCCTTATCTTTGCCTTATGCACGTAGCAGTATATGGACGAAATTTAAAGCCGGGTACAACACCGTATGTGGCGCAATTCTTTGAGCTTTTAAAAGCTAAAGGAATAAGCTATACGGTAAATAGACCATTTTATAAGCATCTACTCTCAGATCATTCTTTAACCATTGATGATTCTACTTTTACTAAAAAGAAGGAAATAACCACAGCTATTGACTTTGTTTTTAGTCTAGGGGGCGATGGGACAATACTCGATACCGTTAGTTGGATTGGAGATAAAGAAATCCCTGTAGTCGGTATAAATTTTGGCCGATTAGGGTTTTTGGCAAGTATTTCAATCAACGACATTGAAGATTCTCTTAATGCCATAATTAATGGAAAGCACGTTATTGATAGGCGAAACTTAATTCAATTAGAATCAAACAAGAAGCTGTTTGGCAACACCTCATTTGCTTTAAATGAGTTTACCGTGCAGCGCGTAGAAACTTCTTCTATGATAACAGTTCATACCTATTTAAATGGACAGCATTTAAATTCTTATTGGGCAGATGGTTTGATTGTTTCTACTGCCACAGGCTCAACTGGATATTCGCTTAGCTGCGGAGGTCCTGTAATTTATCCAAATAGCAAGAACTTTGTTATTACACCAGTAGCACCGCATAATTTAAACGTACGGCCAATGGTCGTGCCTGATGACGTGGAGCTGCGTTTACAAGTAGAGGGAAGAAGTAAACGATTTCTAGCAAGCTTAGACAGTCGAAATAAAACTATTGATGCTAGTTTTGAGCTTAAACTCAAGAAAGCCTCCTTTCAAGCTCATTTGGTGAGGTTAAGTTCAAGCAATTTTGTAAATGCGATTAGGGAAAAATTACTTTGGGGAGAAGATTTGAGAAATTAAGCTCAAAATGGATTTTTGGCATATTAATTGACTAGATAAAAGTAAATAATATAAAAATGAGAAACCTACTTTTGATATTTATGACAGTTGTTTTAATGAGCAGTTGTAAAACATTAATACCCTTCACGGAGGATTTAAAAACAAGTAATTCTTGGACGAATAATGAAGTCAAGAAAATCCAATATTACAATTCTGAGCCAATAGTTCTAAACAGGCAGCTTAAAAGTAATGAAACCGGAATTGTCTCAGGTAAAATTAAGATGGTCGGCGGCAAGCAAGTAGAGGAGATTGTCATTCGTGAAGGTACTCCCGGTATCGTTTCAGCCTTGCCAGACGAACTTAGAATGGCCGTCAGCTTCGAAATAGGGGATGATCATTACCTAACTTTTGGAGTAGATAGTAAAAGAGGTGGACGATATTATTTGCGATTGAAGGATTATGAGAAAAACAAGTTTGCTTCGGTGACATATTTTGGAAAAACTTATGCTGTGAGTCCAATTGCTCTAAATGCATACTTACAAGTAAACTTGAAAAAAATAAATAAAGAAAAGCTATCCTTGCGCGTTGCCAAGGGGCGTAAGCTTTAATAAATGGTTAAACATTAGTAAAAAGAGCACTCAGCTGGGGTGCTCTTTTTAGTTTACATTCCATTATTGATAGACCAGACTTATCTTTTTGTTAAAAGACATATAAATATGTAGTGAATACGCTATATTTACACCTCTTATAAAAGAAGAAATAATTAAAATAGATTTAAATGGCGGTTATAGGTACATTAAGACAAAAATTAGGCGGTATATTAATATTCGTCATTGCATTGGCAATGTTGGCCTTCATTCTAATGGATATGGGCGGTCAAGGTAATGGTCCCGTAAGAGGAACGGATATAGTTGTGGTAAACGGGGAAAAGATTTCATACGCTGAGTTTGATGCGCGTTTGAAAATCAATGAGACCTTTATGAAAAATCAGCTTCAAGGAGTAGATTTAACCCTCGCTCAAAAGGAAAATGTCCGTACAAGTACGTTCAATGAAGTCATTAATGATAAATTGAAAAAAGATTTGTTTGAAGGTTTGGGCATCCAAGTTGCAACAGCGGAAAAGAAAGCCATGCTTTTTGATCAGGAGTTTCAACATCCAAGTATTACTTCGTCATTCGCTGGAGAAAATGGTCAGTATGATGCGGCGTTGTTTAAGCAATATTTAGAAACATTAGATTTGGTTGATAAAAATTCAGGGTTAACTGCAGAAGAAAAACGTGCGCAATGGACGAATTTCGAGAAAGCAATTTACAAGGAAAGATTAGAAAAAAAGTATAATCAGTTGTTAGCGAAAAGTTTAAATGTGCCAACTTGGATGGCAGAAGCTTTATACACGAATGACAATCTTAAGGCCAATGCAGAATTTGTTTATCTTCCATTTGCTGGTGTATCAGATGAAGCGCTTTCTTTTTCAGATTCAGACCTAAATGCATATTTAGAGAGTCATGAAAATGAGTTTAAACAAGATGCTTCTGTAAATATCAAGTATGTAGCTTTCGCTATAGCTCCTTCAAGTGATGATGTTTTGAATGCCGAAAATTGGATGACCGATAAGTTTGCTCAATGGCAGATAGCTGAGGATGATTCCTTATTTATCATGGCAAGTTCTGAAACGCGATGGGATAAAAAGTTTTACAAAGAAGGGGAGTTAACAAATGCTTTTGCAGATTCTATTTTCTCTGCTAAGACAGGTACTTTATTTGGCCCCTTAAAAGTGAATGATAGTTTCGTGGCAAGTAAGTTGATTAACCGCAAACCAATTGCAGATTCTTTAAAAGTAAGACATTTACTCATTACAGGTGAAGGTTTTGCTACGCAGGAGGAAGCTTCAAATTTAATTGATAGTTTAAGAACAATAATCTTAGAAGAAGGAATTCCATTAGCATCCTTAACTGCTAAGTATTCTCAAGATCCATCCAATGCGCAAGATGGTGGAGATTTGCAGTGGGTGCTTCCTGGTGAAATGGTAACTCCGTTTAATGATGCTATATTTTATGAAATGAATGTTGGTGATGTGAAGATGGTATACACGCAATATGGTGCTCACTTTGTGGAAGTCTATGATTGGGGAACCACTTCAGAAGCAGTTAAGGTGGCAACATTAACTAAATCAATTTTTGCTAGTGAGGAAACTACAAACAGTATTTTCGCTGAATCGAGTTTGTATGCTGGAAACAATCGAACAAAGGATGCTTTTCTTGCAGGCACTGATCAAATAAAGGATGCGACAAGTGTTGCAAAAACTGCAAATTCAATCGCTGGACTAGATGGAAATGCTCGAGAAATGATAAAGTGGGCTTTTGAGTCGGAAGATGAAGACGTTTCTTCACCATTTATGATAGGAAATAATTTTGTTGTCGCTCTTCAAGATGGACAAACTGAAGAAGGAAAAGCAAACTTAGAAAGTGTACGTGCAATTATTGAAGCTGAAGTGAAGAAGGAAAAGAAGGCGCTTATGCTGAAAGAAAAACTGCGTGGGTCAGATTTAAGTGTATTAGCTTCTTCGAATGGGATAAGCATACAAACAGCAAACGATTTATCATTTACTAACGTTACCTTACCAAGTGTTGGGAATGAACCAAAGGTGGTGGCAACTGCTCTAGGCTTATCCTTAAATGAAGTTTCTTCCCCTATCATTGGCGAAAATGGCGTATTTGTGGTAAAGACGACCTTCAAAAGTGAGGTTCCCACTGCAACTGATTTAAGTGCTTACAAGCTTAGGTCAAGTTCTTTTTCATCAGGTGTTCAAGGCAGATTAACTGAAGCCTTAAGAAATGGAGCTGATATAGAAGATAATAGCTTCGACTTTTTCTAAAGGAAAAAAATATATCTAATGGAGAATAAAGTAGCAAAAAAAGCTATTGAGACTATTGACATGCTCCAGCTCATTTCGATGAGTAGTATCAAAGGTTTTGATCTAAAGCCATTTTTATATAAAGCCATCATTCTTAAAGAGAAGGAGTTTAGAGATGCACTTAAAGGCCACGATTTTCAGGAGTTTCAAGAAAGTCAGGTTTATATTCACTGCAGCAGTGATGCTATTATTCCCATGTGGGCATATATGCTTGTGGCATCTTATCTGACGGATATGGGTATCCCTCATATCTTTGCACAGAACAAAGCAGAAGCAATAAACGTTTTTATTTCAGAAGCTATTTCAGATCTGAATGTAAAACCATATGCCAATAAGCGCGTTGTAGTTAAAGGCTGCGGCGGAAAAATTTCAGTAAAAGAACAAAACTACGTTAAACTAACTCAAAAATTGAAACCAGTAGTAAGAGCAATCTCTTATGGAGAAGCATGTTCTATGGTTCCAATTTCAAAAAACTAAAGCATGAACTTTTTAAATAAGTGGCTGATGCCCACGTTCGTCACGCTCGTTACTTTGGTGGTATTTAAGACATTTCTGCTAAGTTTGAATGAAAATAACAAACCTAATCCCACAACAAAAATTGCGGGGATGAGCTTATTTATCAATTGCCAGGAGGCAGGGGATTCTATGCTTGATAATGGTTTAAATGCACCTCAACGTATTAACCCTGTTAGAATTAGTGGTGATGTTTTCTTTGCAAATGAACGAGTTCCATTAAATGATCAAGAAGTCAGAGAACGCTTTGATCGAGAGCTATTAGTCAATACATTTTGGCATTCAAATACCATGTTAAATTATAAACTATCTAGCAAGTACTTTGACGACATTGAGCAGATTTTGGAAGAGAATGGTGTCCCTGGTGATTTTAAGTATTTAGCCGTTGCTGAAAGTGGTTTGAGAAATGTAGTTTCACCAGCAGGCGCAGCAGGCTATTGGCAATTTCTAAAATCAACCGGATTGGAGTACGGCTTGGAAATTAACAATGAGGTAGATGAAAGGTATGATTATGTGAAAGCAACTTCCGCAGCATGTGATTACCTGAAAGATGCCAAAGAGAAATTCGGATCTTGGACCCTTGCTGCAGCTAGCTATAATATTGGTATGGCCAAGCTCTATAAACGCTTGAATGAACAACAGGTTTCTAACTATTATGATTTATATCTAAACTCGGAAACCTCCCGGTATATCTTTCGAATTTTATCTTATAAAATGGTGTTTGAAAACCCTGATAAATACGGCTTTAATTTTGTTGATCGTGATTTGTATCAACCATACCAATTTAATCAAGTAGTCGTTGAAAATTCAATTGAAGATTTGGCGCAATTTGCTATTGATAATGGGACAAGCTACAAGATGCTTAAAATAGTAAATCCATGGTTGACTAGCACCAAACTGACGATCAGTGTTGGAAATAGTTATACGATAAAAATACCTACAAGTTATGTTAATGAAGCATTTCATGGTGCAGATTATGAATTACAAGAATAACGATGGATTTAACTGAATTTAATTTTCATTTTCCTCTACAAATGCGATGGAATGATTTGGATGCCTTGGGACATGTCAATAATGCCGTGTTTCTAACCTACTTTGAAACGGCAAGAGGGAGATATATGATGGAGGCTTGCCCGGACTGGGATTGGACAAAGCATATGTTTTTAATTGGCAATGTTCATGCTAGTTTCCATAAAGAGTTGTTACTAACTGCTCGCCATCCAGAAGTCTTTATGCGAACATCAAAAGTTGGGAATAAGAGCTTTGAATTGAGCTACGCCATAGTTAGTCAAGGTAAAAATGGTAAGCTCGTTCATGCTACAGGGCAGACAACTCAGGTAATGTTTGATATGCAATCCAAGAAGACCATTCAAATTCCCGAGTGGATTAGAGAGCAATTGGAAGCCTATGAGGCTTAAATGATAGATTTTTCGAATACTTTTAAGTGATCATCTAAGCGTTTGGTGCTACTTTTGGTAAAAGATAATCGGAGTATTTCTTTTTCTTCAGTGGTTAATTGCCAAGCTATGTTTTCCTCCCTAATCATTCGACTTACATGCTGTAAAATGATAGCAGCGCTAACGGAAATATTCAAGCTTTCGGTATGTCCAACCATAGGGATTTTAAGAAAAACATCTGCTTCATTCAGCACAGTTTGACTCAGCCCCCTTTTCTCAGCCCCAAAGAAAAAAACAGATTTCTTGCTTACATCAAAATCTTCAAGATTGCAATCGTCCGTGTGCGGAGTTGTGGCAACAATTTGATATCCTTCCCTTCGCAAAGCACTTATTGCTTGTGTAGTGCCTTTATGCCGGTGCACATTAACCCACTTCGTTGCACCCTTACTCACATTTTTTGAAAACCTAAACTCATTGATAGTCTCAATAACATGACAGTCCTGGATGCCAAAGCAATCACATGATCTTATAACCGCGTTACTGTTATGGGGTTGATAGATGTTTTCTAGAGCTACTGCAAAATGATTAGTCCGTTGATCAATGACTTTGTTTAATTGTACTTTTCGCTCATCCGTTAGGAATTGGCTCAAATAATCTAACAAGATTTTGGTCTTATCCATAGTTTGAAGATAAGTACTACAAGCTAGAATCAAGAGTTAAACTATTATTTTTTACCCGCTAGTCAACTATTTCAAATAGGTAAAATCATACTGTTTACTTGTATAATTACCGCGCTCATCCACGATTAAAACTTCAAGAATATTTTCACTTTTAAGTATACTTTTATTAATGGTATAAGTCATCAAGCTCTTCTTGGCATCATAAGTCAAAACCACCCATTTACCATTTAGGAATGCATCGTATGATGCTATACCTGAGAGGGAGTCACTGACCCGAAACTGTATATTCTTTTGATGAGTTAGTTGTTTCCCTTCACTAATATTAAGTGCATTTAGTCTAGGGGGAACCGTATCAATATCAATAAAGTAAGTACCTAAACTTCTTGTCTCTCCGCACATAAAACCTTCACTATATTTACCTCCAATCGATTTTTTACGATTCTTGTAATCATAGTAGGCTATCACGTACTTTTCAATATCATTCGTATCGATAGCGTGAATTTTTATGGATATATCAAAGTAATCTCCCACCGGCACAGCACTGTTGTGTATGTCTATGAAGGGGCCATAAGAATTATTTGCTCGCTCTTTGTATTGAAAATATAGATCATTAAACAATACTCCCTCATCTAAACTTATGCGAACATTATTATTACTGAATTGATTTCGCTGGCCAAGTAAGAAATGGGCATGATACCTTTCTTCTTTAGGTTTAAAAAATTCAGCTTGCGGCTGGTATTGGAGCTTGGCTGAAATCTTGGAGGTATTCCCATGAAAATCATTTACCTCAATACGAATATTATGCAAGGCACTATTCGATAAGTCAATTTCCCCCTCTTCAATCATTACAGGATAAAGTGGAAGCTTATTACCCTTTTCACGAAAACATTTGTGCACTGTATTGTTGTTTTTCTTTTGCCAATAATCACAATGACTGTAAACATGTTTGGTATAATCAAATGAGAGTAAATCTGCCCTATAATGATAAGTTAAGGTTTCGTTATGATAGAGTTTAATCTCATATACTCCATTCTTGTTAGCTGTTCCAGTAAACAAATCAATAGTATGGACTCCGATACCTAGTTTTGGAGTATTCACTTGAATGACAGAATTAATCATGTAAATTCCTGTACTTACCAAACTGGCCTTCACTTTTTTTACTGGTGTAAACTGTTTCAGTTCATTGAGGTTGTAAAAGAACAAATTATAGATAGAGGGTTTAAGCTTATCAATCACCCACTCTTCAAAACCATAGAATAATGGGTTTAAGGGATGCTCTAGACTGTCTCTCAACTCAAAATGTAAGTGGGGCCCACCGGATCCACCTGTGTTTCCAGAAAAGGCAATGACTTCGCCCTTAATGACAGGGAATAGGGAAGGGGAGAGATCTTCCATGTTTATTGCAAAGTTAGTTTGTGCGTGTTGTTGTTGTTTAACCCATTCTTGAATTTTACTGGCAAACTTTTGAAGATGACCGTATACGGATACCATGCCGTTTGGATGAGTCACATAAACAGCATTCCCGTATCCAAAGGGGGAAACCGATACCCTAGAAACATAGCCTTCAGCAACTGAATAGATTTTTTTACCTTCTACTCCATGAGTTTTTATATCAATTCCAGTGTGAAAATGAGTACTACGGGGCTCTCCAAAGGTCCCTGATAAATATATCTTTATATCTACAGGAGATCTAAAATATCCCTCAGGAACTTCTGGCAGATTGGAATATAACTGCGCACTGCAAAGATGAATGAGCGCGCACAATATTAAGAAAGTTCTGCCACAAAGCATTGCTATAAAATTAGTGTATTTCAAATAGAGGATATTTAAAACTTCAATTTCGAAACCAAAAAATTGCCGTGAAAAAAGAGGAGAATTTTACATGCTCCTTTTTTTCTTATTCAAATTTATTGGCCAACTTATTTCCAGCACGATCAAACAACAAAATCATCACAGGAACGATAACTAGTGTTAGAAAAGTTGCAAATGTAAGCCCATAAATTACAGTCCAACTTAATGCTCCCCAGAAGACTACATTATCTCCGCCTATATAAAAGTTGGGTTGAAGTCGTGTAATCAAACCACCGAAGTCAATATTAATTCCTACGGCTAAGGGAATAAGCCCAAGCACCGTAGTTATCGCAGTTAGCAATACTGGACGTAAACGTGTTTTCCCGGCTTCTACGATAGATGTTGTGATATCCTGACGATTTAATCTTGCCTTCATGGACAAGCCTTTTTCCATTTTCATTCTATCGCGTGTGAGCTGCGCGAAATCCATAAGCACGATAGCATTATTTACAACTACACCTGCTAAGGAAATAATACCAATCATTGTCATGATGACAACAAACTTATCTCCGAAGACTGCTATTCCTAAGAATACACCGATGAAACTAAAAAGTACAGACAGTAAAATGATAATAGGCGCAGACACTGAGTTAAATTGAGTAACAATAATTAAGAAAATGGAGAAAACAGCTATCATTAAGGCCGTTTTCAAAAATGCCATAGACTTAGCTTGCTCTTCTTGTTCTCCAGTAAAGCTCACTTTATATCCATCTTTCAATGAAATGTTCGCAGCTATAAGTTTTTCCAAACTTGCAATAATTTCATTCGCATTGCCACCTTCCGCTAAGTTGGAATATAGAGTCACAACTCTGTCCAAATCTACTCGACGAACAGAACCCAGACTTGAGGTGTATTGAACGGTGGCAAGCGCGGAAATAGGCACTTGTTTAGTTTTCCCGTCTGACTGATCTCTAAATGTTATCAGCATATTCTTTAAAGATTCTAAATCATATCGCTGATCGGTTTGCAAACGCAACATGATTGGATAATCTTCATCGCTTTCGTTGAAGGTAGATATTTCTTTTCCAAACAAGGCTGTTCTCAGGGCTCCAGCAACTTGGGCCGTGGATAGGCCATAGGTTCTAGTAGCTGCTCGATCAATATCAAAAAGAAGTTCGGGTTTACCCTTATCTAAATCCGATTTTAATTTTTCAATACCACTGATATCGCCTTTAATCATTGCATTGTTAATCAAGGTTCTAACTTCGTCATGAATCTTAAACAATTCATCAAATTCTTCACCGCTTATGGCAATGTTTATTGGCGGTCCAACAGGTGGTCCGTCTGGTTCTTTAGATACAGAAACAACTGCTCCAGGTATCTGACCTACCACCTCGCGTATTTCACTCATCGCTTTTGATGTATTGAACCTTTCTGTTTCATTATCCGTGTGTGTGACATCCGTTCTGTTTTCATATTGCACGAATGAGATGGTTAACTTCGCTTTATTGGGTGTTTTTCCTTGATTTTCGCCTGACTGACCAGAATTTGGATCAGAAGTTCCTTCTCCTACATTGGTTAATATCGATTCAACATTAAGACCAGTTCCTATTCCATAGGGTTCCATGGCTGTAATAACATCTTCTTCTATTTTTCGTATTTTCTTATTGGTATATTCAATATCCGTACCGGTAGGAAATTCTACAAAAACATTCACGTAATTGGGTTGCCCTTCTGGAAAAAATACCACTTCGGGTTGGCGAACAGCAAAAAACATTAGAGAGCCAATCAACATAAAGAACATACCGATAAACAGCACGATTGGAGTTTTCCCAGTTAATGCTACTCGCACAAAATTTTCGTATTTATTTTCTATCCAAGGAAGAATACGCAATTGAAAGAACTTAGCTGCGGGAGAAAGCAGGTATTGATTAATGAGTATTATAAGTGAAACACCCGCCATTAGGTTTCCAATTACAACGGCAGGGGTTATATCCATGCTCAATCCTGTTATAACCAATACAATACCTAATACAAGAGATACTCCATTTAATATCCAAAAAGGAGATTGTTTGATTTTCTTACGTGTTGCAACTTCTTCATCAAGCTTCATAAAGAAGGAAGTCAATACTGGATTGATGACCAAAGCAACGAACAAAGAACTACTCAAAACGATAATCAAGGTAATTGGCAAATACTTCATGAACTCCCCCATAACGTCTTTCCAAAAAATCAATGGGAAAAATGCGGCAAGTGTGGTCGCCGTTGAAGCAATAATAGGCACAGCAACTTCCCCAACTCCTTCTTTAGATGCTGTTATAATATCTTTACCTTCTTGCAGCAATCGATAGATATTTTCAACCACCACAATACCGTTGTCGACGAGCATTCCTAAGGCTAAAACCAATGAGAATAATACCATAATATTCAAGGTAACTCCCATGAGGTTTAGAATTAAAAATCCCATAACCATGCTCATGGGAATCGCAATTCCAACAAAAAGGGCATTTCTCAATCCTAAGAAAAATAGCAGAACTAATACCACGAGTATAACACCGGAAATAATACTATTCTCAAGATTAGCTACTTGAAGTTTGGTTTGTAATGAGGTATCATTAGTAATGGTAACGGTTAAATCATCTTCGAATTTATCTTTTTCGGCCTTAAGTATGATATCCTTTATCAGGTCTACAGCTACAATTAAGTTTTCCCCACTGCGCTTCATAATATCTAAAGAAACAACAGGTTCTCCGCCAATCCTTGCATAACTATCAGTTTCCTTAGGAATAAAATCGATGCTTGCAATATCTTTAAGAAATACCGGTTTTTGAAAATCACTTTTTACGATGATATCTTTAATTTGATTAACGTCATTAAATTCACCTACAATCCTTACAGTTCTTCGATTATCTCCTACAAGTAAATCACCCGCTGAGATGGTCATATTCTCAAAGTTTATTGCATCTTCTATATTACGAAAGCTAACTTTAGCCGCTTCCATTTTAGATTTATCTACGGCAATACTTACCTCTTTCTCTAAACTTCCTCGAATTTCAACTTTGGAAACTTGTGCTAAATTTTCTATTTCATCTTCTAAATATTCGGCATAATCCTTTAACTGTTCTAGGGTATAATTTTCACCACTAAGATTGATATTGATGAATGGAATTGACGCAAAATCAAGTTCAAAAATATTGGGTTCTTTATCAAGGTCTGAGGGTAACTCACTGCGGGCTTTATCTACAGCATCCTTAACATCTAATAGTGCTTCGTTTACATCTACATCAAAATCAAACTCCACGATTGTAGTCGAGTAGTCTTGTATCGCGGTGGATCTAATTTGCGTGACATCGGTAATAGAATTTATCTCTTTTTCAATATGTCTAGTAATAAGATTTTCCATATCCTCTGGCGAGTTGCCAGGGTATACAACTCCAACATAAATAGTCGGAATATTTATTTCGGGATAATTCTCTCTTGGCATTGAATTATATGCCCCAATTCCAGTGATTAGAATGAGGAACATCAATATAACAACACTGGTTCTGTTATCTACGGATAAGGAAGATAAGAAAAACTCACGTGTGATCTGATTTGACTTTTTGTCTTTACCCATTTTTACTTAATTTGACTTTAATACTTATTTGAGAATTTGGATAATCTGTCCATCTAATACATTTCTAAAACCTTCGTTAATAATAAGGTCTCCAGCTTTCAGCCCTGCATGAACAACCACTTGGCCTGCATAGCTTTCGCTGATATCGATGGTTTTTTTAACTGCAATGACCGCATTGGACAAACTATCAATTTGCGCAGTAAAAACAAAATAACCCTTCGCTGATTCTTGAACCAAACTCGTGGGGATGACTAGGGCGTCAGGTATCGATTCTTTCTTTATTTTCGCCTTAGCCAACAAATTAGGCTTAATATTGTCATTCCCATTTTCAATGGATGCAATTACTTGAAAAGCTCGATTATAGGAGTTTACGGTTTGCCCAACGGAGCTAACTACTGCATTTTTTTCTATACCTAATGCGGGCAGCTCGATTAATATTTCATCTCCTTTTGCTACCTTACCGATGTATACTTCCGTTAGGTCTATTCGCACTTCCATTTTGCTGTTGTTCACTACTCGACAAGCGGGCCTTCCGGGAGCAGCCATTTCCCCAAGTCTTAAATTAATGGCATCTACATAACCACTAATCGGAGCTTTTATTGATGATTTACTTAACTGTGTACTGATAGAAGATTTTTTATCAATTAAGTATTCATAATTATTTTTCGCTTGTAAATATTCAATTTCAGATCCTATGTTTTGATCCCACAAACGTTGTCTCTTATCAAATATGTCTTTGGCTAAATTTAAATTTGTTTCTAGCTCAGCAAGTTGACTTAGGATCGTGCTGTTGTCTAGTTGAATCAATATTTTTCCCTTAGGAACGTATTGTCCTTCATTCACATAAATACCCGTAACTAGCCCTCCCATATCCGTACTTACTGATACATTATTTTCAGTGTAGGTTTTACCTTGAGCTTCGATATAATTAGTGAAAACTGTTGGTGTTACGTCTAAAGTAGTCACCAACTCAATCTTCTCATTGTTGGTAGTCGTATCTAAAGAACTTATATCAGCTTCTATATCAGCCAGCTGTGCTTTTAGTGTTTTGATTTCCTGTTCAACCTTTTGTTTTTGGCTTTTCATTTCTTCGAGAGTGGAGTTATTCCCACAGGCTGAAAGGAGGACAATTCCGACTAAAAATAGTTTAATGTTATTTTTCATTTTTAATTATTTTATAAAGATCCTAATGCTTTGTTTACTTCTAGTTTAGCAATCAATAAATTATATACTGATTGTGTATAATTAATCATCGTGTTTGTATACTCTTGTTGGGCTTGGGAGAGTTCAAAGCTACTACCAACCCCCTCATTGAACATGATAATCGTTTTGGTAAGAATTTTGTTCGCCAAGGCTAGATTTTCTTCTTGATTGTCGTATTCATTGAGTGCATTTGCCAGGTTGTTTTGTGCACTCGTCACTTGCAGATTTATTATCTGCTGGAAGTTCTCTTGATTGTTCTCAATTTTTTCAAGTTCTAATTTTCGCTGCTGTACCTGAGATTTGGATTTCAAACCATCAAAAACCGGGATATTTAACTTAAATCCGACAGTTCCAAAGTCAAACCATCTTAAATTGGTGTCAAAAAAGTTAAAGTCTTGTCTTTGAGCCAAAGTTCCATATAGCGCATACGCATATAAGCTCGGGAAATAACTTGAACGTGCTTGTTTTATGTCATATTGTTTTAACTCTGCTTGATTCGCTAACATTTTAGTTTCTATTCGATTGTTGGGATTTACTTCAGCACTTGCGTCAAACGTGAAATTATTCACCAACTCATCAAAGTCCCCAGCTAAGGCAATAGCAGAATCATTGGGCATCCCAATCACATACTTCAAATTAAGTAGAGCATTTTCCGATTGATTTTCTTGCTTCACTATTTGTGTAAGCAAATTGGACATGTTCAACTCTAATCGGTTTACACTTAACTCGTCTATAAGACCTTCTGCGTAAGTGGCCTTTGTCTCGTCAAGAATACTCTTTAAAATAGCTTCATTTTGACTTAAAAGTTCAAAGGCTTCCTGGCTAATAAGTGCGCCGAAGTATGCTTTTGTTATAGCTTCAGACGTATTTATTCTAGCTTGTTCAACTTGAAAATCTGCCGACTCAAGTAGCGCTTGTCTCGCTTTGACTCCATAGATGTATCGGGAATCGAAAATTAACTGAGAGACATCAGCGGCTAGATTGGCAGTTTGGGGTTGAGCAAAAATAAACTCTAGCTCATTCGGCCCAAAAACTCCAGCAGGTACTATACTGACTTGCTGTTCAAAAGCAAAAGAATAATCTAAGTTTAGATTGATTTGAGGGAAACCCTCTGTCATTACCTCAAATGCAAATTGTTTTCTGATTGCGGCATCTAATTGCGTGTTTTTGAAGTCTGTGTTATTTTCAAACCCAAATTCTAAAGCTTCTTCCAGGGTAAGTTTTTCTTGCGCTGAAATTGCGAGGGGTAGTGCTAAGACTAAAAGGAGTTTTAAAAGTTTATTCATTTTCTTCTAATTGAATGTTTTTCAAATATAGATAGCCACGCTCAGCAGAGATACCCTGAAGATGGTAGTTTATAAATTCTTTGTATAAATCGGAGAAGTTGTATTGAACTGCAGGGAAATTATGCGGATTAACTAGATAGTCAATCGAGTTGATATATAATCGGGCGATTACATCTTCATCGATTTTCATTCGGTACATTCCTTCTGCTTTCCCTTTTAAAATATTCTCTTTTATACAGCAGTAGATAAAGTCTGATTTGAACTGGTCAATCAACTTCCATGCTTCTGGGTAATATTTTTTTATGTCATAGATAGTTGAAGGATGCATGGATCTAAACTGTTTTAAACTAGCACGAGCTATGCGAATGATTTCATCCATGGCATTTTCGGCATTTCCTATAACATCGCTAATTACAAGCTTCTCATCTGCGAAGTGCAAGAGTAAGGTTTTATTGACTAAATCTGATTTGTTATTTACATACTGATACAGCGTCTTCTTTGAAATGCCTAGTTCACTAGAAATATCATCCATAGTGATAGAACGAACTCCTAGTTTAAAGAAAAGTTCTTTAGATTTAATCAATATTTGTAATTCTTGGTTCATATTACAGCGGCAAAAATAGCATAAATACACTTAGGAAACAAAATAAATCACAAAAGTTTCCAAAGTTTTTTATACTTTCCATTACTATGTTAATCTTCTGTTAAGTATCGGCTTGTAATGTATATTAAGAAGGAATTAACTACTTTTGTT
>MDTC01004272.1_pt1 | contig 23980 bp, 18 predicted proteins | sample 811181 | NCBI WGS metagenome assembly MDTC01 (sample SAMN05326644, study PRJNA326480) | marine metagenome | isolation source: seawater | place: Pacific Ocean: North | collected 2011 | reverse complement strand
TCCGAATTAGACATATCTCTTACAAATCCACTAATTGAGTAGCTAGATTGAGCATTTGATTGCACAGTAAATATAAAAACTAGTATTTGTAATATTAATTTCTTCATATTTGAAGTTTTGACAAAATAATTTATTTATTAAAAATTAAAAAAGTCTTTAAATAACAAAACTTAATAAAACCCACCACCCATATCCTCTCTATCAATTCTTTCATAATTACCTCGTCGAGAATTTCTTCGCTTAGTTTGTTCTCCAAAATTGTAACTAATTGTAAGACTAAAGTACCTTGTTAATCGTTTACTATAAAATGACTGATTAAAAAAAGGTCCATATGAATCAATTCCAAAAGCCATAGTGTTAAATAAATCACTTACTTTAAATGTCATTTTTCCCATTCCCGAAAAAATAGTCCGGCTATATGCTAAATCCGAACTAAACATAGTTAGCATTTTCCCTTGACCAACATTTCTTCCAGGCATTCCCCAGCCTGAGTACTGTATCATGTGACCATTATTTTGCCAACTGAAATTAAAATTACCAGTCATCCCCAGAACAGTAGGATCAAAATCAGTTGTGAGATTAGTTGCATCTGTCTTTCTGAAGTAAACATTACTGCTCAGAATGAAATTAAATACCTTGCTTACTTTTTTTGACCACATAAATTCAACACCAACATCTAAGGAACCTTCAAAATTTAAATAAGTAACCGTGGACACACTATTAGAATCCACACTAATATAACGCCGTTGTAAATCGTTTACATCTTTTGCATAGATAGAAGCACTTATTGTATTTCCCTTATCAAACTTTTGGTAACCAAATTCAAATGAATTCACAAATTCGGGTCGTAAATATGGATTTCCCATTCTCAAATTAAAAGGATCTGAATACTCAGGAAAGGGGTTTAAAGAATTAAATCGAGGACGATTTACTCTAAGAGAATAACTTGCTTGAAGAGATGAATTTTCATTCAAAGAATAATTAAAATAGAGACTTGGATAGAGTTTGAAATAATTTAACACATAAGTAGAATCGATATTTTCCAAATAGGATTCTGAAATAAACTGCTCAGCACGAAGGCCTAATTGAAAAGACCAAATTCCAAAAGATTTTGCATAATTAATATATGCTGCATTTACTTCATCATTAAAAATAAAATGATTTTCTAATGCTGAGTTATCTATATAAGAACTATCTCCGTTGTTATATTGATTTTGATCGAAAGAACGTAATCTTGAACTGAGTCCCCACTCCAATTTCCCATTTTCGTCTTGACCAAATTCAAAATCTAGTCTAGTTTGAAATTGACTATCTTCTCTATAAGTTGAGAGTTGCTCAAAGCTAGGGTAATTTGAGTTTAGTAGTTCCAATAAATCTGCATTAAGAATAGTCTCAATGAATAAATTATCCCTCTCTCTACAGTTGAAAGATTGATTGATATTGAAATTTGCATGCAAACCTGAATCCCAGTCTCTATCTTTGTTGAAATCTAGATTCCAATTAGATTGATTAGTGCTAGAATTTGTAAATCTGTCATATTCATCTTTAAATAAATTAGTGGTTTCATTATAATGAATGGTGTCATAATTTAAACGCTCAGAGGGTGCATATTTAATATTTAAACTATAGGCTGATTTATCATTGGGAGTGTAATCAATACCAAACTTAAAAGTTTGAGATTTTCTAATATTTTCAGACCTACTATGTTGATATAAGTTAAAAGTATCTTCAAGAAAATATGTGTGTTTTTCACTTTCAGAAGTTCTTGAACCGTATCTATCCATTAAACTATAAGATGCTGACAGATTAAGTTTATTGGTGCGTCTATTAAAAACAGTTGTGAAAGTATTCTTACTAGGATGACTTACTGTAAGTAACAAGTTACCGTTGAGACCAATATCTCTATTTTTCTTGAGTACAATATTAATAATTCCTGCCATACCTTCAGGACTAAACTTTGCAGAAGGGTTAGTAATTAATTCGACAGATTCAATTAAAGATGAAGGGAGAGTTTCTAGTAGATCAGATGCACTTAGCATCGATGGTTTTCCATCTACGTAGAGGCGAACTTGTTGAGAACCTCTTAAACTAATATTACCATCGACATCTACCTGTACTGAGGGGAGTTTGCCCATTAATTCAATAGCAGATTCCCCGATACTTGTCATATCTTGATTGACATTAAATATTTTTCTATCAATCCCTTGAACAATCATAGATTTTTCTTCTATCAATTCAATCTCTTGAAGTTCAGTAAAAGATTTGTTAATAAAAAAAGTTCCTAAATCAATAGTCAAGGACGCGATATTTCCAGGCCCCTTTTCACTATTTGGTAAAACCATTATTTCAGGAATAATTTTTGGAGAATAACCTATGTATTCAATTAATAGCTTATAATTACCTATTGGTACTTTATCGATAGAAAAGATACCATTCTTGTCACATATTCCACCTGTAATTGTGTTACCAGATTTAGTGTTAATAAAACTAATTGTAGCATAGGACATTCCCTTTCCACTTAATGAATCCATTACAGATCCAGACACCAATGCTTCTGGCTTAAAATTTCTTGAAGGAAAATCTTGTGCAAAATTTTCAAATGAAAAAAAAATGATAACGGCAGTTAGAAGTCTCATTAAGTAAATTTTGACAAAAATAATAATTAAAAACTCTTTCCATTATATTTTTAGTTAAATGAGTAATAAATATTATTCGGATGGCCTAATGGATAAAGCCTTATCACTATATTTGCAATATGCTAAATCAAATAAAAGAATTAGTCATTAAGGACATTCGCTTAAATTGTCGCGAACGCTATGCTATTTATAGCATGATTCTTTACGTACTTTGCACCAGTTATGTTGCATTTCTTAGCTTTGAGGGAAGAATTAATGATCGATCATGGATTGCATTATTTTGGATTATTGTTTTATTTACAGCAATGAATGCTAGTTTACATAGCTTCAAAAAAGAATTAAATCAACAAGCTATTTTCTTTTATACCCTCGTAAATCCAAAAGCAATTATAATTTCAAAAATTTTGTTTAATAGTGGATTACTAATTCTGTTAACTTTAAGTAGTTTTTTAATTTACGGTATCTTCTTGGGAAACCCTATAATTTCTCTTACACCCTTTTTGGGTTGCATTACTCTGGGAAGTGCAGCTCTAGCTTCTATTCTTACTTTAGTAGCCGCTATTGCCTCAAAGACTAATAATAGTTCAGGTCTTATGGCTGTATTAAGTATGCCTTTACTTTTCCCTTTACTTTTAAACCTGATTAAAACATCTCAGCTTTGTTTGATAGAATCTCAGTTTATTTTTGTGGGAAACCAAATCTTGTTTTTGGCTCTTTTAAATATTGTAAGTGTATTACTCTCATACCTATTATTTCCCTACCTTTGGAGAGAATAAAAACTAAGTTTCATATGAGATTAAATTGGTGGAAAATTCTTGGGGTTTTGCTTGTATTATATAGCATAATTGGTGGTTTTCTTATGCCAGTACCACACATGGAAATTCTTAACGAAACAATCCGTAATTTATATTTTCATGTAACCATGTGGTTTACCATGATAATACTCATGCTTTTGTCAATGATAAAAAGCATGCAATTTCTAAATGATTTTGATCTAAAAAAAGATTTAAAAGCTGAGATATATGCATCTACTGGAATGTTTATCGGTTTTCTTGGCTTAATCACAGGAATGATATGGGCCCAATTTACTTGGGGGACATTTTGGGTCAATGATCCAAAATTAAATGGAACTGCAGTTACTATGCTTATCTATCTAGCTTATTTCCTTCTAAGAAATAGCATCGAAAATGAAGATACCAAATCAAGAGTTTCTTCCATTTATAATATTTTGGCATTTTTTATGATGGTTGTTTTTATAGGTGTTTTACCTCGAATGACAGACAGTCTTCACCCGGGAAATGGAGGAAATCCTGCGTTTGGAAATTATGATCTTGACAGTAATATGCGCCTTGTTTTTTACCCAGCTGTATTGGGATGGATTCTTCTAGGAATCTGGATTTCAAACTTACGATTCCGCATTAAATCAATTGAAATAAACAACGAAAATTAATAAGATTATGAAGCATTATATACAAAGCATACTTTTGTGTTTTTCCTTTTATGGAACTGCTTTTTCTCAAGAAGTTGAAATGGCTTCTATAATGAGATCTAATGGAAAAATATATGTAGTTGTAGCTGTTTTATCTACAATTTTTATTGGCTTAATGATTTATTTATATAGTATGGATCGAAGAATAAAAAATCTTGAAAAATAAATGAAAAAAGCCGAAATAGTTTTAATTCTTTTAGTATCCGTCATTATTGGAATCATAATTTCTCTGACATATAATGCAAGCACATATATCACGTTTGTCGAATCTGAAAAATTCATGGGCGAAGAATTTACTGTAATTGGTGAGTTAAATAAAGAAAAAGAAATCATCTACGACCCATATGTCAATCAGTTAACTTTCTTCGCCTTCGATTCTCTGTCAAACGAACGTAAAGTATTTTATTATGACGTGAAACCTCAAGACTTTGAACGTTCAGAAAAAGTCACTATGACAGGATTCGCAACAGATAGTGGCTTTGTTGCCAAAACTATTTTAATGAAGTGTCCATCAAAATATAATGAAAATCAACATCTTGTAGAAAAGGAAACTACCTACCTTTAATATGACTGAATACATCGGAGAACATGCATTTGTTGGACAATTAGGACAAGCTCTTATAAGCTTTTCCTTCACCGCAGCGATATTGGCTACTTTTTCATACTATAAGGCTTCTAAGAATGAACTTTTAAAAAGTGAATGGCTTCCTCTAGCTCGAATCTCTTTTATTGTTCACGCCATAACTGTCTTCGGAATCATAGCCTGTATGTTTTTCATGATTTATAACCACTATTTCGAATACCAATATGTTTGGGAACACTCTTCTCTTAGTCTGCCCGTGCAATATATGGTTTCTTGTTTCTGGGAAGGGCAAGAAGGAAGTTTTCTGTTGTGGATTTTTTGGAATATTTTCGCTGGAGCAGTTTTAATAAAAATTTCCAAATCATGGGAAAGCACTTTAATGTGCATTGTATCTGCTATCCAAGTCTACTTGAGTTCAATGATATTAGGCTTGGAAATTTTTGGGGTCAAACTTGGAACTAGTCCATTCATATTGGTTCGGCAACTTAAAGAAAATCTAGGTTTGCCTTGGACAAATATGCCTAATTATTTAGAGATTATGCCTCAATTTACTGATGGAAGAGGATTGAATCCCTTGCTTCAAAATTATTGGATGGTTATCCATCCACCTGTTCTTTTTTTAGGATTTTCACTTACAATGATTCCATTTTGTTATGCTTTATCAGGATTATGGAAAAAAAAATATGGCGAATGGATTACTAATGCTTTACCCTGGACTTATGCAGCAATTATGGTTTTAGGAACTGGTATTCTCATGGGAGGAGCATGGGCATATGAATCTTTATCATTTGGTGGGTTTTGGGCATGGGATCCAGTAGAAAACTCTTCATTAGTTCCATGGATTATTTTAGTTTCTGCAGCGCACCTTATGCTCATCTATCGAGCAAAAAAATCTTCTCTTCGTTCTGCAATTATTTCGACATTACTTGCTTTTATACTAGTAATTTATTCGACATATTTGACTCGAAGTGGAGTCCTTGGAGATACGTCTGTTCATGCTTTCGCAGGTGGACTTGACTACCAATTACTTTTTTTCTTACTGACTTTTTTGGTCTTGCCATGGATTCTGTTTTTTGCAAGAATTAGGGAGATTCCAATTTCTAAGAGAGAAGAGGATATTTCCTCAAGAGAATTCTGGATTTTCATTGCTTCAATAGTCTTATTTATTTCAGCATTTCAGATTACTTGGTTTACTTCATTACCTGTAATAAATAAAGTTTTTGGAACTCAAATGGCTCCACCATTAGATGCAATAGATTTATACAATTCATGGCAAACTCCCCTTGCTATCATAATAATATTTTTAATGGGTGGAGTTCAATTTCTTCGCTATAGAAAAACAGATTTAAAAAAATTCTTTAATCAAATTTCAATGAATTTGGTTTTATCAGCAATTTTTTCATTTCTCATATCTTATACTGTAAAAATGGTAGATTACCTTTATCTTATATTACTCTGGGCTACCATGTTTGCTGCTGTGTCAAATCTAGACTACATAAGAACAATTTTAAAAGGAAAATTAAAAGTTTCCGGTTCTTCAGTTGCCCATTTGGGATTTGCCCTAGTTATTATGGGAGCCTTACTCAGTAATGCTAATAAAAATATCATATCACAAAATAAAGGATTTATAGCACAAGACTTTCCAAGCAATGAAAATATTCTCCTTGAGAAAGGTGACACAATAGCAATGGGAAGCTATTTTGTTTGTTATAGCAATGACACCCTAATTGGAATCAATAAAACATATGAAGTAGAGTATTTTAAGCTTCAAGAAAATGGCTCATTTACCTACCAGTTTACTCTCTTTCCATTTATTCAACTAAATGAAATAATGGGAAATGTAGCTGAGCCTTCAACTGAACATTTTGCACTATTTGATGTTTACACACATCTTACATATGCTGATGTAGAAAAGCACAACGAAGAAGACCCCTATCATCATGAAAGTATTATTAATTTGAAACAGGGAGATTCTGTAGTGTATAGTAAACATTTCTTTTTTTTAGACAGTTTAATGGTTAATGCAAATACAGATATTAAAAGTGATAAGGCTTTAGATGTTATGCTAATTGCAAAAATAAAAATGCAAAATATGCAAGGTGATTATACCTATGGAGAAGCTATATACGCTGTTAAGGATAAAATAGCCCAATCATTTCCTGCTTTCTTGAATGATGGTGAGATGAAATATAAATTTATTTTTAGCGAAGTTAATCCAGATAAGGGAAGCATCCAAATAAAGGCCTATGAGCATATTGAAAACGATAAACCTTTTATTGTAATGAAAGCGATTATTTTTCCCTACATTAATATTTTATGGATAGGAATGATAATATTGGCATTAGGAACAGGAATGGCAATGATTCAATTATTTAATCAAAGAATGATACCTCTAGTTGATGAATAGCGACAAACTAAATATTGTGATCTTGGGTGCTGGAAATCTTGCATGGCACCTATCACAAGAGTGTTTAAAAAAAAATCATAATGTTCTTCAAATATATAATCGAACCAAAAAAAAAGGAGAAAAATTATCCAAAAAACTCAAATGTGAATTTACCTCTAAACTTGAAAATGTAAATCACAATGCTGATGTTTATATTCTTTGTATAAGCGACAAATCTATTGCTGAAATTGCCAATTCATTACCAATAGAAAACAAACTTATTGTCCACACATCTGGTGCCGTTCACCAAGATTTAATTAGCAAAAACAAAAGAGGTGTTTTATACCCACTTCAAACATTTTCAAAAGATAGAGCAATTGATTTTAGGGAAATTCCTTTTTGTATTGAAGCAAATTATGAAAATGATAAACAAACTTTAATTAAACTTGCTAAGACTCTAAGTAACAAAGTTTATGAAATGAACTCTGATGAAAGAAAAATACTTCATCTTGCAGCAGTATTTGCAAATAACTTCAGCAATTTCATGTATTCTATTTCTGAAGATATATTATGTAAAAATAACATCTCTTTTGAGTTACTTAAGCCTTTGATTATAGAGACTGCTAATAAAATTATTTCACATTCTCCGAAAGAAGCTCAAACAGGTCCGGCAATTAGAAACGATCAAACCAGTATTGAAATTCACCTTAAAAATTTGAAGAATAGAAATTATTACGATATTTATAAAATACTTTCGGAGAAATTACGAGGAGAAAACAAAATATGAACTACAAAATTAAATTAAAACAAATTAAAGCTTTCATTTTTGATTGCGATGGTGTCTTGACTGATGGAAACGTAACACTTCTTCCGAGCGGAGAGCAACTAAGAAAAATGAGTACCCGAGATGGATATGCAATGCAACTAGCTGTAAAAAAAAGTTATATTGTAGCTGTAATAACAGGTGGAAATTCATCAGCTGTAAAAGCCAGGATGAATAGACTTGGGATTCAAGATGTGTATATGGCCTGTACAGATAAAGTTCTTGCACTTCAAGAAATTATTAATATGTACGCCCTAAACCCTGAACATATATTATATATGGGAGATGATTTACCTGATTACGATGTAATGCAAAAAGTTGGACTCCCTACTTGCCCAGATGATGCTATTCAGGAAATAAAAAATATTTCTGAATATATATCTTACAGAAAAGGAGGACAGGGTTGTGCTAGAGACGTTATTGAACAGACCCTTAAAATTCAAGGGCATTGGATTAAGGAAGACTCTGCCAAATAAGTATAAATTACTCAGCCAATTAGTTAGGCAATGAAATATTTAAAACTTATCAGAATTGAAAACTTAGTAATCATGGTAATTGTGCAGTACTTGATTAGATATAGTTTAATCATTCCGGTTTACGGGAAATCATCTGTTCTAGGAGATCTTGAATTTGCACTTCTTCTTTCAAGTATTTTATTAATTTCTGCTGGAGGATACGTAATCAATGATTATTTTGACATTCAAGTAGATTCTGAAAATGAAAAAGCATTGGTAGGAAGAAGTATCTTAAGAAGAATTGCTCTGATACTTCATATTTTACTTACTACTTCGGGAGTAATTTTAGGATTTATAATTGCATCGACGTTAGGTTCTATGTTATTGGGCTTCATTATGATTTTATCTGCATTTTTGTTGTGGGAATATAATTTACGATTAAAAAAAAAGGGTTTAATAAGAAATTTAATTATAGCTTTATTATCCTCAATATTTGTTGCTATAATCCCAGCATTTGAAATATATCCAAAATACTATGTTATAGAAAGTCAGCAAACAATAGTTTTTGTTTGTGTATATTCAATATTTGCCTTTATCTCTAGCTTAATGAATGAAATAATTAAAGACTTTATTAGTATGGAAGCAGATAAAAAATTCAAAACACCCTCTTTACCAAATCAATGGGGAATAAAAAAAACAAAGGAATTTGTAAAATGGTTATCAATTTTATCAGTTTGTGGTATAATATCAATTGTTTTGACAGAATTCATACTACAATCACACATATTATTTTATGCATTTTTTTTACTTATACTCCCTCTTTTTTTGTTAAATATATTGATTTATAAAGCCGAAAGTAAAGAAGATTATATAAAAATTTCCAAACTCAATAAATTTATTATTGTTGCTGGAATTTCTAGTATGTACTTCTTCATTTAGTGTAAATAATCAGATAATGAAAGATATTTTACTCGCTTCAAAATCGCCACAAAGAAAAAATTTGCTATCACTACTAGATCTTAATTTCTCGATTGAGGTCAGAGAAATACAGGAAATATTCCCTAAAGATATCAAGCTCGAAAAAGTTCCGGAATATTTGGCTAAACTCAAAGCGAGTGCATTTTATCCCGTGAAAAAAAATCAAGTAGTAATAACAGCTGATACAGTCGTATTATCCAAAGGTGAAATTCTTGGAAAGCCAAAAGACTCAATAGATGCTAAGAAAATGTTGAACTCCTTATCTGGTTCTCAACATGAAGTTATTACTGGAGTTTGTATTTCATCTAGTGAAAAAATAATTTCGTTCTCAAAAAGTACAAAAGTACATTTCAAAAAATTAAGTAAAACAGAAATCGATTATTACTTGGGAAAATACAAACCTTATGATAAAGCAGGAAGCTACGGAATTCAAGAATGGATTGGAGCAATTGGAATCACAAAAATAGAAGGCTCGTACTTCAATGTTGTGGGACTTCCAGTTCATGAACTCCATAAACAACTTTTCAAACACTTTATGTAATTCTATTTAAATACTCCCATCACTATAAAAACTTATAATTCAAAACTCTTGGACTATTATCATCAAGAATACAAGTTTAAAAAATCAAAGCTTTATTAAAACTTATACTGTTCAACAAAAAGTCATTCTAAGAATACTAGATGAAATTATGGAAATTAGAAATAATGATTAAAGTATTTGATAAAAAGAAAACTAATAAATTATTTTTGGGTCATAAAAATTGACATAGCCTGATTATATGCTGATTCAAATGCTAATGAATTTAATGTGACAGTTTCATTGTTTTCATGCAAAAACGAAATCAATTTTTCAGTAGGTAAATTACCTATGAGCTCATCTGTTGCCAACGGACAACCACCAAATCCTTTAATTGCGGTATCAAAACGAATACATCCGGAATTGTATGCTGCCATAACTTTTTCTTTCCATGTAGTTGGCGTAGTATGAAAATGAGCTCCAAAAGTAATGTTTTTAAAGCTTGGAATGAGAGTTGAAAATAAAGTAGAAATAGTTTTTTTAGTAGAAACACCAATAGTATCTGATAGAGCAATAGTTTTTATACCCATTTCTGAAAGTAATTCTGTTTGTCTAGCTACAATACAAGGATCCCATTTTTCTTTGTAAGGATTACCAAACGCCATTGATAGATAGACCACTAAGTCCTTGTTTTTAGATAGACAAAGTTTCTGAATTTCCTCAACTAACTCTAGAGATTTTATTATAGATCGATTTGTATTTCTTTTTTGAAAAATATCTGAAACAGAAAAAGGATAACCTAGACATTGAATTTCATCAAAGTTGATAGCATTTAATACACCTCTCTTATTGGCCACAATAGCTAATAATTTGGTATCATTCTGACCAAGGTTCAATTGGCTAAGAACTTTGGCAGTATCTCTCATTTGAGGAATAGATTTCGAAGAAACAAAAGATCCAAAATCTAAAGTATCAAATCCAACTTTTAAAAGCGAATTAATATAGTTCACTTTTTTTTTCGTAGGAATAAAATCTTTTATACCCTGCATAGCATCTCTTGGACATTCAACAAATTGTATCATTCTATAGAAATAATAGTTAATTCAGTTCTTCTATTAAGAGATCTTTTCTCCACAGACATATTGTCGTTTATGGGTACAGACATTCCATAGCCTTTAGTTAATATTCGTTTAGAAGACATACCTCTTTGGGTTAATGCATTTTTAACAGCTTTAGCCCTTTGATATGAGAGTCTAATGTTATAGTCATTAGATCCAGTATTGTCAGTGTGACCTCCAATTTCTATTACTAAAGATGGATTCGACTCCAAAAAATTAATAATACTGTTTAACTCAGATGAGGAAGAATCTTCAAGATGATACGAATCTTTTTCAAAAAAGATATTATCCAACCTTACTTGCTCTCCTAAATTTAATGGATTAAGTTGAAAATTCTTTATGATAATTGTCCCTTGCTCATCTAGCAAAATATTTTCAGAAAATAACATATAATTCTTTTTGCTCACTGTCAAAGCGTAAGAACAGTTTGTAGGTAAACACAACATATAATCTCCATTACTATCACTCTGGGAAGATTTGAATGTTCTTCCAGATTCCAAATCAACTAAATCTATATGACACTGTAAACTTTTTTTAGTAAAATTATCAGTAATATTTCCCTGAATATAAGCTACCTCTATTGCCCTACTTTCATTTGGTAAATCAAAAGTATATAAATCTAAATCTGTTCTTCCTTTGTTAAAATAAGAAGAAGCAAAGTAAGCTGTTCTTCCGTCTTTGGCTACAATCATAGAATTTTCATCAGAGGGAGAATTAATTGGATAACCTATATTTGTAATTATTCCCCAAACACCATGAATATCTAATCTAGATAAGTAAATGTCAAAGCCCCCCATACCTAAATATCCTTTTGACGAAAAATAAAGAGTTTGATTATCCCAATGTAAAAATGGAGAAATATCATCTTTAGAGGTATTAATCTTATTACCTAAATTTCTAGCTTGCATCCAGTTTCCATAAGAATTTTTATGCGATACCCAAATATCTTTTTGACCAAAGCCACCATTTCGGTTTGAAACAAAAAATAATTGCCTTCCATCTGATGATATAGCAGGTTGAGAATCCCAACTTTCAGAATTTACATTTGAACCTATATTTCGAGGCTCTGTCCACTCATCTTTTAAAAAATGAGACTCATAAATATCACAACTACCATAAGAATCAGTTCTAGAACAAGCAGTAAAATAAATTGTCTTACCGTCACCAGTAATACACTGAGCTCCCTCATTTTGTTCTGTATTAATAGGGCTTCCTATATTATAACTTGGTTCCCAATTAACAGTATTGTGATAAGAAAGATAAAAATCTTCATTTCTATGTCCATGCTGAACTTTACTTCTTGTAAAAATTAAAGTACTTCCATCTAAAGTCAGAGCTGGTAAATATTCGTCAGCCTCAGAATTAATGTTCTCACCAAGATTTATTGGATCAAAAGTAACAGGATTTTTTTTTGCTGAGATAGAAAAATCACATGATTTTTTTAAGTTTAGTGCTTTTTCTCTGTAATTATCTGAGATAGAATTGTAACTCAAATACTTTTTGATATGATTCAAAGCATCAGAATATTCTCCGATGGAATATTCAGCTAAAGCCAATTTATAATAAATATAATAAGGAAATCCAGTAGCAATAAGAATGGACTTTTTATAGGCTTCAATACCTTGATGTTTATCCCCCATTGAAATGCAAACATCTCCTAATAAGATCCATGCCTCAATAAATTCCGAATCTTTAGACAAGGCATCAACTATGAGAGGATATGCCAAGGAATAATTCTGAAGAGAAACAAAAGATTTAGCCTTTAAAAAAAAATTTCTAGCTTTTCTAGAATTACTTGATTGTTGAGCAAAAAGGTGAAAGTTGATAAAGAAAAGAAAAATAATAATACGCATATTAGGGAATATTCATGAATTTGTGAGTTTGGAGAGAAATACTCCAATCAGGATGTTCTTTAACATATTCAATAATAGAATTCAATATTTCTGAATCTTTGGACCATTCTGGCTGTAAATATAATTTACAAACCGATGAAACTTTTTCGGCTTGTTGTTCAGCAAAATGAAAGTCGTTAGCTCTTGAAATAATAACTTTAAGCTCATCTGCTTTTTTATAATTTTCTTCCAAGGGAAGTTTTCTTTTTTTTGGAGATAAAGTAAACCAGTCCCAATTACCACTATAAGGGTGTGCTCCAGAGGTTTCAATATGGCAGTCTATTTGCTGAATATGAAACAATTTACAAATTCCATTGAGTTGATGCATTAGAGGTTCGCCTCCGGTTATGACAACTTTATTTGCATTAGTGGAAGATACCCAAGCTACTATTTGCTCAATTGAATACAATGGATGATTGTCTTTCTCCCAACTTTCTTTTACATCACAAAAGCTACAGCCCACATCGCATCCTGCTAGTCTAATAAAATAGCAAGGAACTCCAGAATAAAATCCTTCCCCTTGAATAGTATAGAAGTATTCCATAACTGGTAAAACTTTTCCTTGCATGACAGCACTGAACATTTTTTTTGAATATTTGGGTGATTTATCCATTACATAAAAATAAAAAAAAATCAGTCATCTAAATGGACAAACTTAAGAATCTGTCTTGAATCTTTTGAGCTTAATTCCAAATAAAACAATCCAAATGGTAAGTCATCAATATTTATTGAATAAAGATTTCCACCTTGAATTTGATTTCTTGGGATCAAAGTTTGCCCCATAGAATTCATGACGCGAATTTGATATGCTATTATATCGGAATCTGGTAATTGTATATTCAAGATGTTTGAGACAGGATTTGGATAAAGAACAGCTTTTTCAGGTATTTTATATTCATTATCAATTAAATCTGAATTAGGAGCCAAAATAAATTTAAAATCATCCAAAAAATAATGAAGATTTGGCAATGTGTCAATTAATCCATTAAATACAATTTTAGATAATTTAACAGAATCAAATGCATCACTAGTTCCAGAATAATAAGGGAAATTAGCAACTTTCTGACTTCCAACATACAACTCCAAAATATTTCGATCTAAATCAATCAATTGCGACATCTTAAACCATTGACCTTGAGGAAAGTTAAATGGAATTTCTTCTCCAGTAGAAATCGCAAAACCATTTCCTTCATCATCATAAGTTACTTGGTAAGCAATTTCTGTATCGGAGCATAAACTTTCGTTATAAACAGTATAGGAAGCTGATCTGGCTTGTGGAACATATAACAAAAAAGATAAATCATAAGCATTGGATTGAAGATCACCTAGGTTCTTGGAAATCTCATTGTGTCCATCATTCCCGTTAATTTCAAGGTATTGACTTCCCTCATAAGGTGAAATAAAATCAATATTTGCAGCAAAAGTATCTTGACAAAATGCCATCCAATTATTAGTTTGTAAAAACAATAAAGAATCCGGGGAGTAAGATTCAAAATTATCGGAGTCAATCAAATTACCGTAAAAAGAAATTTGCAAGTCAATAGTTAATTGCTGACCAACAGAATCTATTATCTGAACTATATAATCCCCGGGAGTTATACCTAATAAATCCATAACATCTTCTGCAATTGTATCTCCATTTTGCAAATATAAAATATCATAAGGAGGAATTCCGGAGGCAATCTCAATATGAACTCCTCCATCACTTGCTTCCGATTCACTAGCATGTATAATGTCATATTCTGAGATTAATGCAGGAATTCCACAACCATTCGACTCAAGAATCGAGGGTCTATAATAAAGTAAAGCAAACTGCATACGATCTACTTGTCCTTGACTAAACATAACCATTGAAGAATCATTAACATAATCCATATAATTCATAAACATATCATTAGTTTCGCAAGATACTTGTGGATGAATAGGATTTCCAAAGTAAGCATCTTCACTATTGGGTGTATCTGTTACAAAATCATTATTGCTATCGCAACCTCCTATTCCCCATGGATGTTTTAGATTTAAATAATGGCCTAATTCATGTACTGCTGTTTTTCCCATATTGTACTTATCATGTTCAGTATGTCCAAAATAAGAATAGCCAACAACAATACCCTGCTCATGATCTGGAATATTTGCTGTGGGGGTATTTGAATAACCTAAAACTCCTGAAGTGATTTTACCCACCCAGATGTTCAAATAAGAATCTGTATCCCATGCATCAATACCTCCTTGATTAGTGTACTTTATATTGTCTTGAGCAGTAGAAAAAGATGTTACACTGGTAATAGTTCGAGTAATTCCAGTAGTGGAATATCCCATTGGATCAACGCTAGCCAAACAAAATTCTATTTCAGGATTACCTAATACAGTTTCAAATTCACTTGGGGTTTGATTAATATCTTCGTTTAGTGCATTATAACTTAGATTAAGAATATTAATTTGCTCAAATACCTGATCATCAGAAATTACCATTTCAGTATTATCTTCGTTCTGTACAATATGAACCACTACAGGAATAGTATAGATAGAAGAATTTTGTTCAGATTTACCTTTATTTTTCATATATTTTTCAAAAGCTATTTCTTCATTTTCAATTAATTTAACAAACTGATGTGACTTTATGGAATTTATATAAAGAGAGTCAAAATTACACCTTGGAATATATTGCTGGGCTTCCAAAGCAGAAATTGAAAGAAGAAACAAATTTGCAAGTAAATACCTCATTTTTGCTTGTTTTAAAAAATTAAATTAAAGTAAAATTACAACTAATTTATGTACCCAAGTAACTTAGAATTAATAATTCAAATGTGAATATCATCGTGTATAAAAGGTAAATAGACTGTGATTTAGGTAATACTTTTTAATTAAATTTGGAACAATAGACACAAATATGGTAAAAAGAAAAAAAAATAAATACCCACAAATCAAAATAAACTTTGAAAACAATACATACAAACTAGTAATTAGCCTCTTACTAGTTTGTTTTTCCTCAATTCTGTTTCTGTCATTTTTGTCTTTTTTATTAAACTGGAAAAATGACTTCGATTTGATGCAGATAAAATCTGCTTCCTTAATTTTTGATTCAAATATAATAGTACAAAATTGGCTAGGTAAAATTGGAGCAATACTCGGACAATTTTTTATTTATCAAAATTTTGGATTTGCTTCATTCTTTTTCCCCTTTTTCCTTCTTATCTCAGGTCTTCAAATTTTCACCCAAAAAAATGTTTTAAATTTATATCTATTATTTATTAATTCTCTTTTTTTAACTTTATGGTTATCAACTTTTTTTGGACTTTACCTTAATGGCTCTATTATTCTTCCTGGACAAAACGGAATGCAAATTTCATTCTGGCTTATTTCACTTATAGGATATACAGGATCAAGTATTGTACTTTGCTTTTCTTTACTCATATTTCTAGGAATTTACTACGGATGGACTCCTGAAAATATTAAACAATTATTTTCTAGAAAAGATATAAAAATTGATCCCATTTGCAATCTCAATGAAAATTCGTCTGAGATAATACATGAATTAGTTCCAGAAAACAAACCTATATCAGCTTTAGAAAAAGAAGGAACAATAGAAGACATTAACATAGAAAATGGAATGCGTAATTATTCAGAATTAACCATTGAGCAAAACTATGCTTCTGAAAGCAGTTCAGAAAAAACTTCTTTTTCTGTAGAATCTAATAGTAGTGATGATGTTAAATTGGATGTTGAGTTAAACCAAGAGGAAATTTTAACAGACAAAGAAGTCAACAAGGCTCTTGACGAATTCGGAGAATTCGATCCTAAACTAGACCTAGGAAGATATAAACACCCTACAATTGATTTAATGATTGAGTATCCAAATTCTCAGGTGAAAGTTGACAAAGAAGAATTGGAGGCTAACAAAAATCAAATCGTAGAAACACTTAACAATTATAAAATTGAAATCTCAAAAATAAAAGCTACTGTTGGTCCAACAGTTACATTGTACGAAATAGTTCCAGCTCCAGGCGTTCGGATTTCAAAAATAAAAGGTCTTGAAAATGACATTGCTCTAAGTTTAGCTGCTCTTGGAATTCGAATTATAGCACCACTACCAGGAAAAGGTACTATTGGAATTGAAGTTCCAAACAGCAAACCCAGCATTGTATCTATGAAGTCTATTTTAGCCTCAGAAAAATTTCAGAATGCAGAATATGAATTACCAATTGGCCTTGGAAAGACTATCTCTAATGAAACATACATAGCTGATTTAGCAAAAATGCCTCATTTATTAATGGCTGGTGCAACAGGACAAGGTAAATCAGTTGGTCTAAATGCAATTTTAGCTTCCCTTCTATATAAAAAACATCCTTCTCAATTAAAATTTGTTTTGGTCGACCCAAAAAAAGTTGAATTAACATTATATAACAAAATTGAAAGGCATTTTCTTGCTAAACTTCCTGACTCAGAGGAATCTATTATTACGGACACCACCAAAGTTGTCAATACTATAAATTCTCTCTGTATTGAGATGGATCAGCGTTATGATTTACTTAAAAAAGCACAGGTCAGAAATATTAAAGAATATAACCATAAGTTCGTTCTTCGAAAATTAAATCCAGAAAATAATCATCGTTACTTACCTTATATTGTTTTAGTGATAGATGAATTTGCTGACTTAATCATGACAGCAGGAAAGGAAATCGAAACGCCTATTGCTAGACTTGCCCAATTAGCAAGGGCTATAGGAATTCATTTAATTGTTGCAACACAAAGGCCTACAACAAATATTATTACAGGAACTATAAAAGCAAATTTCCCAGCAAGAATAGCCTTTAGGGTAACTTCTGTAATCGATTCTAGGACAATCATGGATGCCTCGGGGGCAAACCAACTTATTGGTCGAGGAGATATGTTAATTTCTGACGGAAATGAAATGACTAGAGTACAGTGTGCATTTATTGACACACCAGAAGTTGAAAAACTTACTGAATTTATTGGAAATCAGCAAGGTTATCCGATTGCATTTGAATTACCGGAATTTGTTGGTGAAGAAACAAAAGCTCTAGGATCAATAGATTTGAAAGACCGAGATAACCTTTTTAGAGAAGCAGCATCTGTGATAGTAATGCATCAACAAGGCTCTGCTTCTTTACTCCAAAGAAAATTAAAATTAGGCTATAATAGAGCAGGAAGAATAATTGATCAGCTTGAAGCAGCAGGAATTATAGGCCCATTCGAGGGAAGTAAAGCTAGACAAGTATTAATTCCAGATGAATATTCTTTAGAACAACTTTTAAATACAGAAGAAAAAAATGAATAAAGTTATTAATATCTCAAATGGTTAAAAAAATTGCTAATTTTGTTACTCCATAATAAAGATATATAAATGATTCGCTCACTCTTTTTATTTTGTTTATTCTCCATATCAGCGGTGGCTCAAATTTCCTCTGATCCTCTTGCAAAAAATCTTCTTGATGAGGTAAGTAAAGAAACTGACAAACTAGATGCCATTGAAATCATATTTCAATACAATCTTACAAACAAAGAGGAAAATATTCGAGACAGCTCTATTGGTGAATTGAGTCTGAAAAAAGAACAATATATTTTATCATTCATGGATATAAAACAAATAAGCGATGGAGAGAATGTGTGGACTATTATTGAAGATGACGAAGAAATACAAATTTCTGAAATTGACTTAGAAGATGAAAATGCTCTTACTCCATCAAACTTTCTAAAGATGTATGAAAAAGGATTTATCTATCAAATGGGAGAAAAAATAGGTGAATTACAAATCATTGAACTATTCCCTGAGAAACCAAATGATGCAGACTACATTAAAATACATCTTTTGATTGATACCCAAATAAAACAAATAAAAAACTTAAAACAATTCGGTAAGAATGCCTCAGTATCAGAATACATTATAAATAAATTTGTTCCGAGTTTTTTAGATGATTCTGCATTTACTTTTGAAGAGTCAGATTATCCAGGATTTGAAATTACAGACCTGAGATAATTTTAATGAAGAAATTCAAACAATAAAAATAAAATACACATCAAAATCGATACACCATCCAAGCCAAGACTAACATACCATTCAGTCATTTCCTCTTTACTGAAATAAATTAATAGTATGGCAACTTCATAAGATAAATATATAGCCAAACAACCCGATAGATTTATTTCACCTAAAATGAATGTTCGGTAAGCTAAAATAAGTTCTGAAATAACCAAACAAATAATTCCCAAATTCTTAGCATAATCCACACCAATATAATAAGGAATCGTCTTAATATGTTTTATATCAAATTTAAGGTCTCTTATATCGAAAGGAATGGTGATGGCTAAAACAAATAAAAACCTTTCCAAAGGTGCAAAAAAAGACCACTCTTTTTGAGCTATCAAGCAAGGAAAACCTTCAGTTACTGTAGTCCAAACTAGTGCAATTAAAAAAATTTTTAATCCAGGAATTTGTCTCATACTTATCCAAGAAGATTTCCATTTCAATAAAGGTAATCCGTAAGTCAAACATAGGATTGATGACATTAACAAAGGCCAAAAAATCGGTTTATAAATATTTGAAAGAAAAAAAAATGATAAAAAACCAGAAAAAAAAACTATCGCCCACAAATATATTTGATAGTCGTAAATTAGTTTATTCTGCTTTAACATTTTTGATGAAATGATTGGAAAGCGAGGAACTAAACGAATCAAATTATAGGTAAATAAAGTAGAAAAGAAAACAAAGAGTAAGAGTCTTGGATTCTCAAGTCCATGAATATGCATACTTAATGCTGTAAGGCATGAGACTCCAATAGAGACATACAAGTTGCTTACTACAAAAAAATTAATAAAATTTAAACCAAACTTCACAACTTAAAATTAGTTTATTTTTTAATCAATTAAATACATTCTAGATTCAATAATTATTAAATTTGCAATATTAAAAAATTATTATTTTAAAGAAAATGAATACAGATTTGTTTTTACTTCGTCACATAGGACCTAGAGAGTTAGATGTGGAAAAAATGCTTAAAAAGATTGGACTTTCGTCTATGAACGAACTTATTTCAGAGACTGTTCCTGAATCTATTAGATTAAAAAATGATTTAAATTTAGATTCAGCTATCAGTGAGCAAGAATTCCTGAAAAGAATTAAAAAACTTTCTTCAAAAAACAAACAGTTCAAGACATATATTGGATTAGGCTACCACAATACTGTTTTACCAAGCGTTATACAAAGAAATATTCTTGAAAATCCTGGTTGGTATACTGCATATAGTCCATATCAAGCAGAAATTGCTCAGGGCAGGCTTGAAGCACTGTTAAATTTCCAAACTATGATAAGCGATCTCACGGGTATGGAAATCGCTAATGCATCTCTACTTGACGAATCCACAGCAGCTTCAGAGGCAATGTTAATGACATACAATAGTCGAAGTCGAGCAAAGAAAAAAATTAATGCCTCAAAATTTTTTGTATCTAAAGACTGTCTTCCCCAAACGATTGCATTAATTGAGACTAGATCTGAACCACTTGGAATTGAATTAATTATTGGAGACCATCTAAATTTTGAATTTACACCTGATGTTTTTGGATGCCTGCTTCAATACCCATCTGCTACAGGAGAAATATACGATTATGAAAAATTCACAAAACAAGCTCATACCAACGAATCGAGTGTATGTGTTGCTGCTGACTTACTATCTTTGACTCTTTTAAAATCTCCGGGATCTTGGGGAGCAGATGTAGTAGTTGGCACCTCTCAAAGATTCGGAATACCTATGGGTTATGGGGGACCGCATGCTGCTTATTTTGCCACTAAAGATTCCTTTAAAAGAAATATACCGGGCCGAATAATTGGTTTATCTAAAGATCAAGACGGAAACCCAGCTTTGCGAATGGCACTTCAGACTAGAGAACAACATATCAAAAGAGAAAAAGCAACCTCCAATATTTGTACTGCTCAAGTATTACTGGCAGTAATGGCTGGAATGTACGGCGTATTTCACGGTCCCAAAGGAATTAAACATATTGCAAATCGAATTCATAATTTTGCTAATGCACTAAGTTTATCTCTTACTAAATTAGGATATAAACAAAAAAATAGACAGTTCTTTGATACGTTACAAATTGACTTACTTGATATCTCGGCTGAGCATGTTAATAAAATCGCGTTAGAAGCACAAATAAATTTTCTATACATAGACAAAAAATCATTATGTATAAGTCTTAATGAAACTACCACAATTTCCGATTTAAAAGAAATTATTGCAGTTCTAGCAAGTGCAAAAAAATTAAATTTTAATGAAAATATTGAAATCCCAAATCCTTCTATTATTTCAGAATCAGTAAAAAGGAAAACAGATTTTATGAGCCATCCGGTATTTAATTCCTACCATTCTGAAACAGATATGATGCGATATATCAAAAAACTTGAACGTAAAGATTTGTCATTGAATCAATCAATGATTCCACTTGGTTCTTGTACAATGAAACTCAATGCTGCAAGTGAGTTGCTACCTTTAAATGAAAGTAACTTTAGTTCATTACATCCATTTATTCCGAAAAATCAAGCTGTGGGTTACATTGAGATATTTAGAGAGTTAGAAAAAGATCTTTGTGAGATAACTGGGTTTGCAGGAATTTCCTTACAACCCAATTCTGGAGCGCAAGGAGAATATGCTGGACTGATGGTTATTAGAGCTTACCATCATTCAAGAGGAGATTATCAGAGAAATATTACATTGATTCCTTCTTCGGCCCATGGAACAAATCCTGCTTCAGCTATTATGGCAGGAACAAAAGTCGTAGTCATTGATTGTGATGACCAGGGAAATATTGATTTATCAGACTTAAAACAAAAATCTGAAAAATTTTCCAATCAACTTTCTGCATTGATGATAACTTACCCCTCTACCCACGGTGTATTTGAGTCTGATATAAAAGAAATAACTTCACTTGTTCATAAGCATGGTGGCCAAGTTTATATGGATGGAGCAAACATGAATGCTCAAGTTGGACTAACTTCACCAGGAGAAATAGGAGCCGATGTTTGTCATCTTAATCTGCATAAGACATTTGCTATACCTCATGGAGGAGGAGGTCCTGGTATGGGGCCAATTGGTGTTGCAAAACAATTGGTAGAGTTTCTTCCCGGACATCCCGTCATTGAATGTGGAGGGAAAAATGCCATATCACCTATCTCTGCAGCCCCATGGGGATCTCCATTGGTTTTATTAATTTCATTTGCTTACATAAAAATGCTTGGTGCTCATGGTCTTAAAGAATCAACCAAATATGCAATTCTTAATGCAAATTACATGAAAGTCATGCTTGAAAATAACTACAAAATATTATATACTGGTGAAAATGGACGCGTTGGTCATGAAATGATTATAGAATGTAGAGATATTAAAGCTGAAACAGGAATTGATGTTACAGATATTGCCAAAAGGCTAATGGATTATGGATATCATGCTCCAACGGTTTCTTTTCCTGTACCTGGTACTATGATGATTGAGCCAACAGAAAGTGAAGGAAAACAAGAAATTGATAGATTTTGTCAGGCTTTAATTGAAATTAAAAAAGAAATCGAAACAATCGCTAGAGAAAACATTCAAGATGCAGACAATATATTGAAAAATGCTCCACATACATTAGATCAATGCACCAAAGACATATGGATTTACGCCTACCCCAGATCAAAAGCTGCTTTTCCACTCAGTTGGGTGAAAGAAAATAAGTTTTGGCCTGCTGTTAGAAGAGTTGATCAAGCATTTGGAGATCGTAATCTAATCTGTTCTTGTCCTGAAATAAAAAACTACAGTGATAGTTATTTGCAATAGTTAGTTGGAAAAGTTAAATTTGACGCTCAACAAAAAAAATAAACATGAAAAAAATTTATTCTCTGTCACTATCTTTTATGATAATGGGTATTTCATTTGCCCAAACAATTCATAGCACAAAAGCCTTCACAAAGGACAAAATGGCTAAACCAACAAAAATTATTTATCAAGAAAAAAATGACCCAATCTGGTCAGATGACTTTTCCACCCCTGGTAATTGGAATATTGATCACGATGCATCAGCATGTGATCTAGATTGGGAAATTGGAACAAATTTATCATGTGGTGGGTCATATCCAATCGCAACCATAGCTTCTACTTCATACGATAACGGTTGTGCAATGATTGATTCAGATGAATATGGCGGAGAAGAAGGTGGTTCAGATATTGAAGATTCTTGGATAACTATGGCCGAACCTGTTAATCTTTCTGGCTATTCAAACGTTATACTCCAATTTGAATCATGGTACAGATCTTACAACTCAGAAAAGTGTTTTATTGTAACTAGTACTAATGGAACTGATTGGCCAGAATTAACACCAGGTTTTGATGCTAGCACAAATCCTAATGTTTATGAAGCATTTCCTGGGATATCTGGTACATCAGGTGAAGAACTGCCAACAAATCCAACATTGTGGAGAACAAATATTAGTGCGTCAGCTGGAAATCAAAATCAGATATGGATTAGATTTCATTGGACTGGAACTTGGGGATATGCTTGGTTTATTGATGATGTAGCAATTCTTGAACAACCTCAAAATGATATTGTTCTAAATTATGGATATTCTTCCAATTCAACTGGTATAGAATACGGCCGTACTCCATCTAAACAATTGCCAGATACTCTTTATATGGGTGGAGTTGTCAATAACTTTGGTATCGATGATCAAAATAACGTAACAACAGATGTTACTATTTCAGATGCTTCTGGAAACGTAGTAGTTTCCACCTCAGCCTCTCAACTAATGTTAGAAAATGATAGCACAACTGTTTTAGAAGCAATTGTAACTGATTTTAATTTTAATGAAGGATTGTACTCGTTAAGTGTAGAAGCTAGTTCTGATTTAGATAATACATCTACTGGAGACCAAAATTCCAATAATTCTTATTCAAGAAATTTTGAAATTACCAATAATCTTTATTCTATTGATGGAATTGGAGTTTATGAGAATCCAACTGTGAGTTCATTGGGTTCTAATAGTTTTACAGATGATCCAAACGGAATGGTCTTAATGACTATGTATACTATTGAAGAAGCTACAGAAATTACTGG
>MDTC01093385.1_pt1 | contig 23983 bp, 26 predicted proteins | sample 811181 | NCBI WGS metagenome assembly MDTC01 (sample SAMN05326644, study PRJNA326480) | marine metagenome | isolation source: seawater | place: Pacific Ocean: North | collected 2011 | reverse complement strand
GATTTGTTTTGCGCCTACCCGGGCAATTAATGGGACGCGACGAATAACTCCATCAGCCTCCTCCCATACGGAGAAGAAACCATGGCCAGCCGCGTTCATTTCTAACTGTTCTACATTAGCCATGAGGCTTGCATATTGGAAAAGAAAGGGTTTGGGGTCGGCCCCCTTAAAGGCTTTGAAAGGAGAGAGGTTTTTTGGCGGCTTTTTTCCTTTTGGTAGTGGTGTATACAAGCCAACTTGGCCAACAACCACAGGCACTTCTTTCATCGCTAAAGCCATCAATGATTCGTTGCTAGGCAGTGCTTTTAAGCTATTTTTCGCATCCTCGGGTAACTGCGATAAAGTTTCCGCTATTTTGTCAGGGGAGGTTCGGTCTGGTTCGGCAAAAATTATATCTAGCCCGACTGCGGCTACATTAAGATTACCAAGACTCTCAATCATCTTGGCTACGGTGCTTCGAGGCCACGGCCACTGTCCAACTTCTGAGAGCGCCTTTTCGTCAAGGTCAATTATGGCCACAGGATAATTTTTGGCCGATCTAGGTGAATAAAGTTGGTATTGATCGAACGCCTTATTGCGTAGCGTTTCGATTTGAACCGGATCAAGCCAACGAATTATAACTGCTGTAACTAAAAGGGAGAACGCAATTAACGTTCCGAGCTGAATTTTACTAATCCAACTCGGAGAGCTTTCCTTGGGTTTTGGGCGTTCAAGTTCGATTTTTCCAGCTTGATCCAGCGGCACGTCATCGCCAGGTTGCCACCTAGGGCTTTTAAACGGCGTCTTACTTAAATCCCGTGTCTCAACCATATCTTGATCATTTCGTCCTTGATTGAAATTAAGCGTGAAAATGCTGGGAACCGATTTAAAAAATCAAAATTATATAGAAGTTATTACTGACCGTCATTAGAAAGACTTTCGACGATCTCATTTTAACAATACTGATTAAAGCAGGACTGTTGTCAAATTGAAGTCAAAGCATCCAAAAGATGATAAGATAAGATTTTAAATGGACGGACTCGCTTATATCGTTACCCTCTTTGCTGGAGGCTATTTCTAAAAACAGGGTTGATATGGTATTGCCACAGCTATGCGGTGCTAATCGAAAACAACGAAAAATTGAAAAGGCTCCATATGGCCGGAGATGTTGAGAGTAAACCTGTTGCAAGAAAATTTGGTTGGTTGCGGGCTATCATTTTCAGCTCAAAAGCCCAATTGCGCGGGGTTATTTTAGTATCATTATTTGTTAATTTGTTAGCGCTGTCTGTGCCTGTTTTCGTTATGCAGGTATATGATCGGGTTATTTTTCATGGTGGGTTGACCACCTTATACGGCCTTATTGTTGGCATTATTGTCATACTGATATTTGAATACGTGATGAGACAGGGCAGGAGTAGGATATTTCAAGCCTTCGCTGTCAGGTTAGACGTTGTTATCGGCCGCAAGCTGTATGATAGAGTAATGAATCTCCCACTTCTAACCTTAGAAAGCAGGCCAACCGCTTATTGGCATCTGTTATTTAGGGATTTAGAAATCGTTCGTAACGGGCTTTCTGGACCCTCTGCAGCTTTGGCAATGGATCTGCCTTTTGCCTTAATTTTCTTTCTCATTGTATGTGTAATCGCATCCCCAATTGCATGGGTTTTGGTAGCTGTCATGCCTTTATTCATGCTGTTGGCATGGCGATCTGGAATATCGATGGATTCTGTTGCCATGCGTGAACACGACGTCATTATTTCACGCGATGACTTTATGGGGGAATTACTTAGGGCTCGCGAAACGGTAAAGTCATCTGCATTGCAAAAACCTTTGAAGCCTATTTGGGAGGCTCGCCACGGCGACTTGATATATCGTTCCCGGGAGCGGGGGCAGGTTGCAGACACTCACCAAACGCTTGCGCACGTAATGATGTTGTCTTCCACTATTGCTGTTACGACCATTGGGGCACTGGCAATACTCGACCAAAAAATGACTATTGGCGCACTTATTGCCGCAAACATGCTTGGTGCTCGTATGATAATGCCTATGACACAGTTAGTGTCGCAGTGGCGTATTATTTCTCAGTTACGACATTCTGTAACTCGCTTAGACGCAGTGTTTAACCTTGATAGCGAACGCTCTAAAACGGGTGTGAAGTTGGCGCGGCCTGAGGGAAAGTTAAAGTTTGAGAAAGTGAATTTTGCCTATCGTAATAATGTAGCTGATGTGATTTCTGGTATTGAGGGAGTTATCGGCCCAAGAGGAATGCATGCTTTGTTGGGTTGCAATGGAAGTGGTAAAAGTACATTCCTCAAAGTTATTCGAGGTCTTTACTCGCCAGACCAAGGTCGTGTTTTGATAGACGGCGCGGATATAAGCCAATTTTCTCAGGATGTGTTGGCCTATTGGATTGGCTATCTGCCACAAGAAACCAACCTGTTTTCGGGTTCTATTCGGGACAACATAGCGATCACACAGCCTGACATCACTGATCCTGCAGTTATAGAAGCGGCCAAAATGGCAGAAGCTCATGATTTCATTTTGGATATGCCAGATGGTTATGCGACAACGCTAACCGAAAGTGGTGAAAATTTGTCAAAAGGTCAAAGACAACGTCTTGCACTAGCTAGGGCCTTTTTGAATAATCCACCAATGATTCTTTTGGATGAGCCCACCAGTAATCTTGATGAAAATGCGGAAAAGAAGCTTGCTGCAAATCTTAAGATTGCATCTAGAAAGTCTACTGTACTAGTCGTCACCCATAGCTCAGAGGTATTGTCAGTTTGTGATAGTATACTCGTAATGGAAAAAGGTCGTATTGTATTGGCTGGTCCCGCCAAACAGGTGCTAGCTCGGTTAAAGGCTTAGTACCAACCATTTGATGCAGAGAGGTACAGAATATTCTACCCGTGTTTAAATATCTCAACAGCCTTGGTAAACATCTGGCAAAAAGAGATAACGTATTCGAAATCCAAACTGCCAAGCGTCTTGATAATGAGAGCTTTGAAAGCTCGAAGAGGCCAGACTCGTTTGCCAACATTTTATTCGTCGATGATAAAAAGAATCTGCTTGATAATTTACTAAATGAAAGCGCCCGTCCAAATTTTGTGAACGTTTCTTATTTAGTGGCTGTTTTCATAACCTGTTTGATTATCTGGTCTTTCTTCATTGAACTCGATGAGGTTTCGGTCGCGCACGGTGAGGTTATACCAAGTGCGAAAGTAAAACTAATTCAGCACCTCGAGGGTGGTATTTTGCGGCGGCTTGCCGTGCGAGAAGGTGATACAGTAAAGGCGGGTGATACACTTCTCCAATTGAGTCTTGGGACTGTTGGGGCAAGCAGCGAAGATATTCAAATACGCATTGATGCAATGCAGATGTCAAAATTACGGTTAAAAGCAGAAATAGAGGGTCAAGAGCCGAGGTTTCCTGCCGATCTCAAATTGAAGCGTTCGAACATGGTTATGTCTGAGAGGGCAACATATAATGCTAGGCGGGCAGAACTGCAAAGTAAGCTAGCAGTAATTTTGAATCAAATGCAGCAACGTGATCTCGAGATAAATGAACTAAAGGCTCGTAAGGCTGCTATCGAAGCAAATTTAAAATTATCACTAGAGCGAGTCGAAATTTCCACCAGATTATTGCGGCGAGGTCTTACACCGCGCATGGAGCATTTAGAGTTAATACGAGAGCGCGAGAGCCTAGACGGGGAGAATAAAGTCTTGGCTCAGGCAGTGCCACGAGCTGAGTCAGCTCTGGAAGAAGCTAAGTCGCGGTTTGCTGAGGAAAATGAGAAATTCAGAACAAGAGCGGTTGAAGAATCAAATCGCGTTGAGGTGGAGATTGCTCGCCTGCAGAAAACGATCAGTGAGGCGGCAGATCGAGATAGGCGCACTACTATAACAAGTCCTATTGCAGGTATTGTTAAGAATCTGAAATTCAATACCATCGGTGGTGTGGTGAAGCCGGGAGAATCGATTCTTCAAATTGTGCCAATTGAGGACGAATTGGTGATACAAGCTCGGTTGAGGCCACAGGACCGTGGCTATGTTAGAAAAGGGCAACGGACAGTGGTAAAAATTACCACCTATGACTTCATTCGTTACGGTGGTTTGGATGGATCTGTCACGCGTATCGCGGCTGATACAAATTCTGAGCCCGACACACGCGAGCCCTATTATGAAGTTATTGTAAAAACTAGTAAAAATTACCTTGGCTCTGAGCAAGGGAAACTCCAAATCACGCCAGGAATGGTAGCAACTGTTGACATTCATACGGGTACAAGGAAGGTCGCAGATTTTATAATAAACCCTGTCTTAAAGCTCAAACACGAGGCGTTTAGAGAGCGATAATTTGGCACTAAAGTTTCGGCAAAATTTAGATGTTTGACCCAGTTATTCGGTGCCACTATGTATATGGCATTGGTAGGACCATCTAGATATAGTGGGAATCTCTTGTTGGGCCGGAAGTTATTGTATTTTTGGTTAGCATTGCTGGGTATAGCCGAGCCGGGGTCCGTGCGCGCAGATAACTTTAAAACAGAATTAAAAAGAATACTTGCCACACACCCTCTTATAAAATCAGCTCAAGCTACTAAAGATGCTAACATCGGGCTGGTGGAGGACGCAGAGGGCCGTTATTGGCCTCAATTTCGAGTGGAAGGAACAACTGGCCCGCAACTGCGTTCAAATCCGGAGCGAAGGGCTTTGGAGCGGCCTGAGGACTTCGAACGGCGGCTTGATCGTACAAGCCTGGTTATTACTCAAAATGTTTTTAGCGGATTTGAAAATCAGAGCCGGCTTGAAGCTAGTAAAAAGCAAGTTCAATCTAGTTCAGCCGCTATAGAACGCACTCGACAACAAGTATTGTTGGAAGGGATAAATGTTTATTTGGAGGTTTTACTAAATCAGAAACTGATTGCTGTTTCGCTACAAAACGAACGAAATATTCTTGAGCAGGCTGAGTTGGAAGATGAGCGTGTCAAACGCGGCACGGGTATAACTCTCGATGTGCTTCAAGCAAAGTCTCGGCTAGCTCTAGGTAAACAAGCACGGCTTAATTTTGAAGGAGAGTTTCGCAAAGCGCGCGCGAGATATTTACAGGTGTTTGGAGTTGAGCCGAGTTTAGAGGCTATGAAGAATCCCGAACCACCCAGAAACATGGTGCCATCTTCGTTGGATGATGCATTAGTTTTGTCGCAAGCAAATAATCCTTCGGTTATAGAATTTGAATTTATTGCACAAGGCCTCGCTGATTTACGTGATGCTGAACGAAGTAATTACTGGCCAAAAGTCGATTTGGTCAGCACATTAGCATATAAGGCAAATGAGGGTACCACCGCTGGGCATGAACGTTCTGCAGATCTTCTCTTGAGAGGTACTTGGGATCTTTTTAGTGGTTTTAGTACGCGTGGTCGTGTGCGATCGGCAGCGAAAAGTTATCAAAGCGTTCAGCAGCAAACGGCAAATCAGCGGCGCAAAATCGACGAACAAGTAAGAGTTACGTGGGAAGAGCTTTTTAAACAAAAAGAGCGCCTCGTCGTTCTTAAGAATGCCGTAGATATCCAGGCTGAGGTCTTTAAGCAACGTAAAATTCTTCGGGAGGAGGGTAACGAAACTAACTTAGCTGTACTCGATGCAAAAACAGAACTTTTTGAGGCACAGTTGGAACTTATTCAGGCCGAGTTTTCCTATAGAATCGCGGCCTTTGCATTGGGTAGTGCAGTAGGGCTTTTAACGGACGATGTTTTAGGCCTTTAACCGAAGCGACAACATTCAGAATTTTGAAAGTATGCATTTAAAATCGAGAATAATCTAAAGAAAACATACTTGGACTAAACACACGTTTTGATGATGGATCGACTTTATAAATTTTTGGTTTACCCAAGTGCTTTATTTTCATGCAGGAGAGATGAGGGATCTGTGGGCATCGAGCAAAGCTGGAAACGTTTACCACTTTTCCTCGTCGCAGGATTAGCCATAAACAGCTGCATGTTAGCCTCTATCAACGATAAAAAAACTGACATTGATAGACAACCTATGAAATTAAATTTTTCTGTCGGTGACGAATTCGTATTCAACAATCCTGACGAGCGTTGGAACGTTTTTGCGGTGAGGGGGGGCAGGGTTCATTGGATGAATAATCATGGAGATTTTCAGATTACAGATGGCAATCCATTGCTATCTGCAATTTATTGGAGCAATGCTGGGAGCAATGGACGTCGAATAATAACGAACAAAAGCGGGCATCTGTTTCCCATTCGTGTTGGCAGCAAATTTCGTTTTCGTGAGAGTTTTAGCATCGACAAGGCTCCTTATGGCTGGGATTACGATTGGAATTGCGAGGTAATAGAACGTTCGGCCAAAGCTGCCCGCTCCAAAAAGATTTATGTCACTTTTAAAGTGGTATGTTCACGGCAAAGTGGAGACACGGTAATATTTCTTTATGCCCCGAAAGTTGGTCATTATGTTTCGGTCACACGAATTAAACCGGGCGAAGCACCTCGGGTTCGTGATTTGGTTTCGTATAAACATGCAAGCGGGCATGAAGTTAACGATCCATCCATCTCATCAGTTCGAGGTAATATGAGGTCATTGTTACAATGGAAAATAGCTGCTTCCGCACCGCCTATATTTCCGAAGTATTCAAGCAAAAAAGCTCGAAAGTTTGAGCCATCGCAGCCCCGTATTATGGCTGCGAAAAGACCACCTCTTCCAAGATTGAAGCCGAAAACGAAACGCACTTTCGTAATAACTAAAAAAACAACTGGTAGGCCTGACGATAAAGAATTTAGAAAGAGTCAAAAAAATATTGTTTTGGGTCCACAAAGTGACGGTACTCCCCAAACGCATTTTTTTGGGAATTCCAAACTGAATATTTCGGTGCACTTGGCAACATACAAAAATTTAGAAAATGCTGAGGCAGGATGGCGCCAGCTTATTATCAGGCACCGTGAAAATTTGGGCACTTTAAAACCACGTTTCGTAAAGATTGTTTTGGAAACTCGTGGTACACTTTACAGACTGCATGCATTTCCGTTTGAAACGCGTAATGCGGCTTCAAGGTTATGTGGTTCACTTCGTGAGCGTGGGACTTATTGCAAAATTAATGACTCTTAGAGTTAAGCTTGAATTGTAGCAGCAATGTTGTCTGGAATATTGAAAAGTTATCGTCGGCCATGACGTATACGTAGGTATTTCCATCCTCCCCCCGATAAGCAGCTACGGCTTCAAAATTTTCAGAAATGGCGGGATGAACAAATAGAGAAGAGGTACTATCTTCAAGAATTTTCCTCGAGTTGATATTTGAAGGGTCCAACAATGCAAAGCCCCATGAAAATGATGTAAAACTAAAGCGCCTTATCGTCAGCAAAATCCTGCAATCGGGAAGTGTAGTTGCCCCGGTAGGATTATAGCCCTTACTAGGTCTATATTTGAACGGCTGCCATTTTTTTTTGTCGCCAACCCAGCCCGCATGGGTTGTTTCCTTAAAAGCAGTTTTTTCGCTTAGCACGAAAATTCTCCCATCACATAATCGTGTCATCGCCTCGGGTCCACCAGTGCGAGGGGCTAGGGCAAGTTCCTTTGGGTGTGGATAGAGGCGAGGAGACCCCTCTATGCCTTTTTCTGTAAAATTGTACGCAAGTAACCTGTTGACGCGCTCAAATGCGATTAAAAGCGTGCGTTGATCAATGTAGGCAGATGCTTCTGCATCGAGGTTACGTTTATGCAACTTCTCGTTGTCTGGCATTTGAAGTGCCTCGATATTTTCTAAACGAACTGCAGTTAACTTGCCGGCGCGGTGAGACAATGAAAACTTCATCGAATTACCCCGGTCACTTATGGCCCACAATAATTTACCATCTTCTTGTATTTGGATGGATGATATCCCGCCAAACCTTGGATCGGAGCTGGCGAGAGAAAATCCCGTTAATAATGTGAATTTATTAGTGCTCTTATTCGTGGACGAAACCTGTGTTTCTTTAATGCCTTTAACTTCAAGCGGCAAGCCATTGCCCCCCTCAGTTGCGTCATTTGTGAGACAAAGCATTAAGAATGTTAATAGTATTTTCTTGCTTGCCCTCAAAGTCTCTCAGCCAAAATTTAGAGTGTTCATTGTTGGTGTCCGAGTTTCTCAGCGACATTGAGCTCTTTCAAGCGATTGCGGTGTATCTATGTCAACTAGAACTGAATTTGAAGCAACTTCTACCTCGAGTATAAACTCAGGATATCGGGCCAGAAGTTCGCGAGCACCGACATCTCCATCTATTTTATTCACCTCTGGAAAGAATCGGGAACTCAATAAAACAGGATTACCGCGCTTTCCTCTCCAAGTTGGAATACAAATTTCGTTACCTTCTTCGGGGTTAAAAGCCTCAATTAGTTGATTGATAATTGTTGAGCTTACTTGGGGCATATCGCCAAGACAGACAAGGACTCCATCAATATCAGAGGGAAGGGCCGCAAGCCCCTTATGCAGAGACGTTGAAAGCCCATTACGATACGCCGGGTTATAGACTGTATCTACCGCAAGGTCGTTAATTTTAGCTAACACTTTTTCAGATTGGTGGCCGGTTATGGCAATTACTGGAGTTGCCAATGAAGAAACCAAACTTGTTACAGTTCGACGTATCATTGATTCTCCGCTAATTTCAGCCAGGAGCTTATTAATTGAACCCATCCTACGTGATTGTCCCGCAGCAAGCACAAGTCCGGCTATCTTTGGCTCATGCTTATATTTTCTGGCATTATTGCTGCGTGGCATGGGCCTGCCAGCATAATCATTCAGGAGCCCACCTACGCCGAGTAACATTATATCACGAGCACCAACCGAAATGTCTGCTGCTAATCTATTTAATATCAGGTCAATTCCATTAAATTTCGGTGAACGAGCACATCCCGGCAAGCCTATTGTTACCATTTTTCCAACTGATCCTAGTAAAAGGAGATTCCCTGGGTCGACAGGCATTCCAAGGTGAATAATCTTACCGCCCGCCTCAGAAATGCCTGCGGGCACAATATCTCGCCTGTCGGTGATTGCCGAGGCACCAGCGACCAAACAGATATCAATTTTTTTATTAAGGGAAGAGGATAATGCAGATGCAACCTCGGTGACGTTGTGAGGTATCCGTAAGTCATCCACCAACTCGAAGCCAAGCGTTTCAACCCTAGACCGCATCACATTGGTTGTTTTAACGAGGATACTTTCTTTCATTTCTCCTAGGGTAGTCTGAATTAATGCCACCCTTTTGGTTTTAAAAGGTTTAACGTCTATTGCAGACTTTGTTTCCGATAACACGGCTTTGCACTTACGCATGATATTTTCATGAACGGCAAAAGGAATTATTTTGATGGTCGCCACAATTTGATTTTTTGTAGCTCGTTCGTAATTTGAGGTGGTTGCGACCGTTATACTCTCATCAACTAGGTTTAAAGTTTCAATTATTTTTCTGTCAAATTTAATCAGCCCGTCAAAGCGAGCGATTAAATTGACGCGGCCAGTAAAAGCTTCACTCGCAAATACCCCGACACCATCTAGCAGCGTGGCAATTTCAGTAGCCGCAGCATCCTCGCCAATATCGCCGTGCTCTAACTGAGCAACAATTACACTATCAATTTCAATGGCAGCCAGAGAGGTTATATCAGAAGTTGTAAGTACACGACCTTTTTTCCATCTTATGCCATTTTTGTTGATACTGTGCGCTAGTATTGCGCCGACAGCATCTTTTGCCAAAATTTTACCAAACCTCATGCGTCTTTTTTCCTGTTTGGCGAGTGAGAAAATTCAATAATTTGCGCCAGAATCGAGACCGCAATCTCGGAAGGCAAAACGGCTTTGATATTAAGTCCCACCGGTCCATTGATCCGAGCAATTTGGTTACGATCGTGTCCGGCCGTTTGAAGACGCGCAATTCTAGAAGCATGAGTATTACGGCTCCCAAGTGACCCTATATAAAAGGCATCCGAACTAAGAGCGCAAATTAATGCAGGGTCATCTATTTTGGGGTCATGAGTGAGTGTGACGATGGCCGTCTTTCGATCAATGTTCAGTTCTGGCATGACCTCATCCGGCCATTTGCAAAATACTCTGAAGTTGGGAAAACGCTCGGCAGTGGCGAATGGGCTGCGTGGATCAATAATTGAAACGTCGTAGCCAGCAGTCATAGCCATGGGAGCCAGATCTTGCGCTATGTGCACAGCGCCAACTATAACCAAGCGTTTTGGAGGATTGAAAACATGTATAAATATACGATTTTCATCATCTCCTATTATCCGGCTTTTATCAGAAAGGAGTGCGTCCTTTAATTCTTGCTCTACGTAGTTTTCTAATTGAGGACCAGCAGATACACGGTCTTCAACAAAAAGGGTCTGGCTGCCATCTAGAATGCGGGTAATGAGAGCGGCAGGCTTCCTCTCAATTCGTGCCTTATTGAGAGATTTTAGCAAAGAACCTTTCATTCTATTCGTTCCACATAAACTTCAATAGTTCCCCCGCATGCAAGACCGACCTCCCAGGCCAATTCATTAGAAACACTGAATTTAAGAATGCTAGGTTTGCCGCTTTGCATCACCGCCAGTGCTGTTTCTATAACCGATCCTTCAATGCATCCGCCTGATACCGATCCGACAAAAGATTTGGTGTTATTGATGGCAAGCTGACTGCCGACTGGTCGCGGAGATGACCCCCAGGTGCTTATTACAGTTGCGAGTGCAACACAGTGACCCCTGGCCAGCCAGGACGATGCTTGGTCAAGAATATTATCTTGCTGCATACTTGACTGCGGGGTCATCATGCTGCCCGCTCTCGCCAGTTCTTCATTGAAATCTCCTCGTGAGGCCTGTTGCGGTTGAGTGTATCCGCCAGCTGGCTAAGGCTATTTAGATTATGCACCGATCTAAAATCGTCGACGAAGGGCAAGATGGCCCGAACTCCTAATGGCTTGGGTTCGAAAGCGTCATACCTTAAAAGCGGATTAAGCCAAATCAACCTATTACATGATTTATGAAGCCGTTCCATAGCGGCCTTAAGCCCTGTACCTGCATCCCGATCGAGCCCATCAGAAATCAAAAGAATAACTGAATTTTGTGCCAATGTTCTGCGCGACCATTTTTTATTAAACTCCTCGAGGCAGTGGCCGATCCTGGTCCCCCCTGACCAATCTTCAATCGTAGCGGAAACAGTCTTTAGCGCTACATCGACATCTTTTTGTTGCAACAATCTTGTTATATTTGTAAGGCGCGTACCAAAAAGAAAGCTTTGAACGCGATCACGATCATTTGTCAGAGCGTGGATAAAATGCAAAAGCATGCGGGAATAACGTTCCATCGAACCCGATATGTCGCAAAGTACAGTGAGTGGTGGTGGGCGATGGCGCCGAGACTTCTTTTTCAACGGAATGTAATCACCCCCGTACCGTAAAGAGTGTCTTAACATCGCTCGAATGTCAGTACGTGTACCGCGGAAATGAGAATGAAAGCGCCTGGTTGGCATTTCTTTTAGAGGCAGTGTCAATCTTTTCATTATTTTTTTTGCTTCTTCCATTTCTGCTTGTGTCATTTTCTCGAAATCGAGTTCGCGTAGCATCTCATTCTGACTCCAAGTCATTACCGCATCAAATTGTGTTTCCAATTCGGGCTCGTCTAATCGTTCATTCAACTGATGACCATCTGGCAATACCTCAGCTAACCTAGGCGAAATTAAATCTGTTTCTTCTAAAGAATCGTCTGCTGAGGAGGGAAGAGCTAGAGACATGATTCGCTCGAGGAATTTTGGATTGCGCCAAAAAATATGGAAGGCCTGATTGAACATCTCTAATTGATCATGTCGATTAACAAACACGGCGTTCAGACACCAGTAAAAATCCGAACGTTGTGATAGTTCAATTTTGTTAACCGCTGTGATTGCATCAATCACACTTCCGGGTCCAATAGGTAATCCCGCCGAGCGCAGTAGCCGAGCAAAATGTAATATATTTTCGGATAACTTGCCTTTTTCAATGTTTTGAAAATTAGAGCATTCGTTATCTGTCATTGATTTCTCCAGGCGTTGGCAGATCTGCCATTACTTCTTCGAGTAATTTGCTGGCTTCTGAGCCACGTATCTTCTGAATATCATCCTGGTACTTTAGTAATGCTCCCACTGTATCGTCGATTACATTTGAGTTTAGGGACACGCAATCTAACTGTGTTAATGCATGAGCCCAGTCTATAGTTTCTGCTACCCCCGGAGCTTTAAATAAATTCTCAGATCTAAGCTTTTGTACGAATGCAACAATTTGCGCTGACAGTTCCAATGATGCCTTTGAGGCTTTAACCGAGATGATGTTGAGTTCACGTGATGCATCAGGGTAATCAACCCAATGGTAGAAACAACGTCGTTTCAAAGCATCATGAACTTCGCGGGTACGATTGGATGTAATGATTACGATAGGGGGATGTGAGCTTTTAATTGTTCCCAATTCAGGGATTGTAACTTGAAAATCGCTCAGGATTTCCAGCAAGTATGCTTCAAAAGGTTCATCTGCACGATCTAGTTCGTCAATGAGTAATATCGGTGGCGCACAATCTTGGGTTCCGCGCATCGCTTTCAGCAAAGGTCGTTCGATCAAAAAATCCTCTTTGAAGATTGTACGTGTAAGCTCAGTTGTGTCGCCTGATATAGAGGAGGCCTCCTGCAAGCGTATTTCGAGCATTTGGCGGGCATAATTCCATTCATAAACCGCAGAGGCGACGTCCAAACCCTCGTAACATTGTAATCGGATCAACTGCCGATTGAGGCACTTCGACAAAACTTTAGCAATTTCTGTTTTACCTACACCGGCCTCACCTTCAAGGAAAAGTGGTTTATTTAGCGATAGCGACAAATAAAGCGCTGTGGCAAGGCTCCTGTCGGCAATGTAATTGCCTGTTTTCAGCAAATCTAGAGTTGCGTCAACACAAGTCGGAAGCTTTGCCATATTAAATCCATTTCATTTCGGCACTATGTTCGGAGAGTCGGAAAATTCTTACATATTCCTTCCTGATAAAACCAGGAGAGCCCTGACCCACGCTATTCAAAGAAGTACTAAGTAGCTTTATCTACCGCGCGCTGTGCCATTACGTTGATCAAGTGCGCACGATACTCTGAGCTTGCGTGAATATCTGACAAAAGAGCTTCATCGTCGATGCTAATATCTACAATTGCATCAGATGTGAAGTTTGTTGACAAAGCAGTCTCCATTTTTTCTTCTCTGAAGACGCCATCGTCACCCGCTCCGGTTACCGCAACGCGAACTTGGTTGTTTGTCTCGGCAACCATAACCCCGATAATAGCATAACGTGAAGCGGGATTGGGAAATTTTGTGTAGGCCGCACGTTTAGGTTTTGGAAATCTAACTGCTGTAATGATTTCATTGTCTTCGAGCGCCGTTTCAAATAAACCCACAAAAAAATCGTCGGCGAGTATTTCTCGTTTATCAGTAATTATTGTTGCGCCAAGCCCAAGTGCACCGGCCGGATAATCGGCAGCTGGATCATTATTAGCTAACGAACCGCCTATTGTGCCACGGTGTCTTACTTGGGAGTCCCCTATGTGGCTTGCCAGGCTGGACAGTGCGGGGATGATTTCCCTAACAATTTCAGATTTTGCAACATCGCAGTGTCTCGTCATTGAGCCTATCTCTAAAGATTGATATTGCAGATTAATACCCACCAAATTATTTATATCTGCCAGATCAATCAGATCAGACGGTTGGGCCAACCTCTGTTTAAGCGTCGGTATAATTGTCATGCCGCCAGCAACTAATTTTGGGTCGTCCCCCACATCTAAAATCTGAGATGCTTCCTCAAGATTTTTAGGGCGATGATATTGAAAATTATACATAATAGACTTTCCCGTTCGGCACCCGCTGGCCGTTAATCCAAAATACTAGGTATTGTTTATTCCACTCTGATAAATGAAACGCCTTGCCTTTTCTTCCTAAAAAGGACCGACAGTATCAGGTTGATCAGCATGAAAGGGACACTTAATATCCTCTACAAATCTTGTTTATGGTTTTTTAACCCTGCATGTTCTTTGTACCAGCTGCAATTGCTTTTACAATGTTATGATAACCGGTACAGCGGCAGATGTTACCTTCAAGCCATTCTCTAATTTCTGTTTCCGAGGGGTCAGGGTTTTCTTTTGCAAGATCCACTGCACTCATAACCATGCCCGGCGTACAAAACCCACACTGTAGACCATGGTGTTCACGAAACGCAGCCTGCATAGGATGTAAAACTTCTCCATCAGCAAGGCCTTCAATTGTAACCACATCTGCACCTTCAGCCTGGACTGCAAGCATTGTACAACTTTTTACCGACGACCCATTTACATGCACGACGCAACAACCACATTGACTCGTATCACAGCCAACGTGAGTACCTGTCATGTTGAGATGATCTCGCAAATATTGTACGAGCAAAGTACGATTCTCGACCTCGGCATTTACATTTTTGCCATTAACCTTCATGGTTACGCTTGGCATTTTTTGTTCTCCCTCCTTGTTATCTCGAAATGCTGGTTTTCTTATCAATTAACAGTGTTAAGTACACTTAACCAAATAACACGAAGCAGAGCGGCATCAATAGGGCTACACATATGAGTATTGGAATCCACGCTGCAGGTCTCAGACCCTCAGCGCTGTCATTTACATGTTGAATATTTTTAGACCCCATATTCAATCCTCGTCTTTTTCTTCATCGGCACCTAGCACTTTTGCAAAATTACTAAAAAACTGATTGGCAAGTTTTTTAGACGTTGAGTCAATTAATCGACTGCCAATCTGTGCTAGTTTTCCCCCTACTGCAGCCTTTGCTTCATATGACAGAATAGTTTCGGGTCCTTCCGCTTTCAGAATTACTGAAGCGCCACCCTTTGCAAATCCTGCCGCTCCTCCTGTGCCTTCACCTGTAATTGTATAGCCATTGGGAGGATCCATGTCAGATAATGTTACTTTTCCATTAAATTTGGCTTTTACCGGTCCCACTTTAGCTGTTACCTTTGCACTTAACTCAGTTTCGGAGTGCTTTTCAATTTCCTCGCATCCGGGAATACATTGCTTTAATATTTCTATATCATTTAATGCTTTCCATACCTCTTCGCGGCTGGCTGGAATGCGATATTCTCCGGTCATATCCATAAGCTATCTTTCATGTAATGAAGCAGGATTTTGAAAGTGAATTTATATTTACAAAAGTAGTTCTTTTGAATGAAGGTCGCAAGCCTGCCATGAGGTCTAATTTTTGTAGAAATGCGAAATTGAACTTGGAAATTTGCTTAGAGATAAAGCGAATGTATAATAGGTTGGTATTAATTATTCGGGAGGAGTATTTTGCCTCATAAGATTGGTTCTGGTATTACGCTTGCGGTGTTGTGGCTTATGCTTTCGGGTATATACGATAACACGTTGATCCTTTTACTGGGTGTAATATCAATCGGGGCAGTGCTCTTTGTTGCGCACAGAATGGATGTAATCGATCACGAAGGGCATCCAAGTCACCTCGGTTTTGGAATGATTCTTTATTTTCCGTGGCTCCTTTGGGAAATTGTGAAGGCAAACTTGGTCGTTGCTAAGATTATAATTTCACCGCGCATGGAGATTCAGCCCCATATATTTACGATCCAGGCCTCACAGCAAAGTGAGGTGGGAAATGTTGTTTATTCGCATTCAATAACGCTGACCCCCGGAACAGTTACAGTTGATGTTGAGGACGGAGAAATGAGTGTTCACGCATTAACAAATGCGGCTGCTGCGGGCGTAAAGACTGGAGAAATGGACAGTAAAGTCACAAAACTCGAGACTAGCGGAAAAGGAGCAGGGAATGTTTGAATTTGCTGCTGCACTTACCTTAGTATCTATGGCATTAGTACTTTTTAGAGCGGTTAAAGGGCCAACAGTTTATGACCGAATTCTTGCGGTCAACACATTTGGAACATTCAGTGTGATTTTGATAGCATTGTTTGGTTTTCTTGATGGCAGGCCGGAATTTTTAGATATTGCTATGGTTTATGCACTTATCAATTTTGTAGCCACGATTGCGGTAACAAAATTTATAAAGTTTGCCCGCTTGGGAAGGACCTCAAATGTTGAAGAGGTTGATGATATATGAGTATGTCAGCATTAGATATAACTAGCTGGGCACTGATAGGTTCAGGTGCAATATTCTGTTTAATCGGCGCTTTTGGACTTGTTCGGCTGCCAGACTTATTCAGCCGGATGCATGCAGGAAGCATTATTGAAACGCTCGGGATATTATTATTATTCTCAGGACTAGCAATTCAGGCGTTCGAACTTTTGCCATCGACAAAAGCAGCTCTTTTAGTCTGTGGTAAGTTGCTGTTGATCGCCTTATTCTTATTCATTACAAATCCGACAACAACCCATGCATTGGCACAAGCGGCACTTTGGGGTGGAATAAACCCAAAAACTGGTCGAAGGAAAAAAAGGGGAGGATCGTCATAGAAAATTTGATCTTCTACGCACTCCTTACCTTCATGGTCGTGAGCGCTTTGGCCTTGCTTTGGCTACGTAATCTCTTCGCAGTAGTTATGCTTTCAGGTAGCTTTAGCCTCAATGCTGCGGTACTGTATGTCGTAATGGATGCGGTTGACGTTGCTTTTACTGAGGCGGCAGTTGGCGCCGGCATAGCAACGGTTTTAATGTTAGGTACTTTAGCTCTCACGACCTCGCATGAGAAAGCAGACCCAGGGGTGTCTTGGCCCCATTTGGCTGTAGTTGTAGTGGTGGGTGCAGCGCTCATTTATGGTACTTTAGATATGCCGCGTTATGGCGACCCTATGGCCCCCATCCATCAGCATGTGGCCCCAGAATATATCGAACGTGGTCCAAAACAGACCGGAATGCCAAACGTAGTAACCTCGATACTAGCGAGCTACCGAGGTTATGATACCTTGGGAGAGGTGACAGTTGTTTTCACGGCTGCCGCGGGGGTTTTGGCTTTGATAGGGCGTCGCCGTAAGAAAAAAAATGGGGTGATTAAGAGAACACGCTCTGGAGAACGCCCATGAAAAGTTTAAGAGTTATGAGCAAACGCAGGCGGCGTGAAATGCAGCACAAGGAAGTTTTACGCGTCTGTTCAAAACTTTTGATACCGTTGATAATGCTGTTTGCTTTATACGTTCAATTTCACGGAGATTTTGGCCCTGGAGGGGGGTTCCAGGCTGGTGTCATATTCGCAAGTGCGTTTATACTTTATGCTCTAATTTTCGGCGTTGACGTTGGGATGAAAGTATTGTCCCCCGGGGCAAGGAGATTTTTTTTAGCAGCGGGCCTCCTACTTTATGCAGGAGTAGGCATAGTAGGTATGCTTCTAGGGGGGCGATATCTTAATTATTCGGTTTTATTACAAGACCCTATTGCTGGCCAGCATTTGGGTATTTTGTTGATTGAATTAGGAGTAGGGGTGACTGTAGCTGCTGCTATGATCACTATATTTTACGTATTTGCCAATCAGGATGATTCCGAATGATGGACCAATTCGCTGGTTTGTATAATTACTGGATTTTTATCGTTCTGATGATGATTGGATTTTATATCGTTATGGCACAACACAACCTGATCAAAAAAGTGGTTGGGCTGAATATTTTTCAGGTGTCGGTGTTTATCTTCTACATATCTATGAGTAAAGTAGAGGATGGTAGTGCTCCGATAATTGCGGAGGGCATCACCGTTTATTCAAACCCGCTGCCACATGTTCTAATTTTAACAGCAATCGTGGTTGGTGTCGCAACGACCGCTCTTGCTCTCGCATTGGTTGTGCGTATTCGAGACTCGTATGGGTCGATTGAAGAGGATGAGATTGAAGCTGAGGAACGGCGACGGGAGAAACATTTCTGATGTTGATGCTCAATCTCCCAGCTCTGCAAGTTGTTCTGCCCCTTATTGCTGCTCCTATTTGCCTACTTCTTAGACGCTCCGATTGGGCCTGGTTGTGGGCGACCATAGTGACATGGTGCTGCCTCGGCATTGCTATCTGTCTGTTGTCAAAGGTGCTTTCTACCGGGGCGATTTCTTATCCTATAGGTGATTGGGCAGCTCCAATTGGTATTGAATATAAGATTGATCTTTTGAGTGCATTTTTATTGGTGATTGTCTCCTCGATTGGCGCCGTGGTACTTCCTTACGCGCATGCAAGTGTCTCTTCTGAAATTCCTGAGGCACGAATATACTTATTCTATACGATGTATCTGCTATGCCTTTGCGGTCTATTAGGCATTGCCGTTACCGGCGATGCTTTCAATTTATTTGTCTTTCTAGAGATATCATCGCTTTCCTCATATGTTTTAATCAGTATGGGGAGATATCGCCGGTCACTCACGGCTGCTTATCGTTATCTTATTATGGGAACAGTGGGTGCGACGTTCTACATCATAGGGGTTGGCATGATGTATATGATGACCGGTACCCTTAATATGTCAGATCTAGCTAATCGCATACCAGCGGTCGAGGATACACGTACAATCCAGGTTGCCATCGCCTTTATCGTTGTTGGGCTTAGTTTAAAGCTTGCTATTTTCCCGTTACATATGTGGCTTCCAAATGCATACACTTTTGCCCCGTCAGTTGTTACGGTCTTCTTAGCCGCTACGGCGACAAAGGTAGCAGTGTATGCGCTTCTCCGCATGATATTTACGGTTTTCGGCGGTGACCCGCTGTTTGTCATTGGTGAAATTCTTATGATTTTATCGGTGGCAGCAATGTTTGTTGGTTCTTTAGTCGCCATATACCAAACCAACATAAAACGAATGTTGGCATACTCTAGCATAGCTCAAATAGGTTATATGGTCCTTGGAATAAGTTTTATTACTACCACTGGGTTAGCTGGCGGTATCATCCATCTTTTTAATCATGCATTGGTAAAGGGGGCACTATTTATGGCTGTAGGAGGCATGTTTTTTCGGATTGCCTCTGTGCGTCTTGATGATATGGCTGGTATTGGTAAACGCATACCTATTACAACTGGTTGTTTTGTGGTTGCGGGGCTCGGACTTATAGGAGTGCCGTTGACGGCCGGCTTCATTAGCAAGTGGTATCTTGTGTCGGCAGCGCTTGAAAAGGATATGTGGCTTATAGCTGTTTTGATTTTAGTGAGTTCCTTGCTAGCAGTGATTTACATTTGGAGGGTAGTTGAGGTTGCGTATTTCCGCGCACCGCCAAAGCGTGCCGCAGTAATGTCTGAACCGCCATTAAGCATGTTGATACCATTATTTATTTTAACAGGGGCGAGTATTTATTTTGGCATCGATGCCAGCCGGACTATAGATATTGCCATGGCTGCTGCTAACTTTTTAATGACTGGAGTTGCGCAATGAGTGCCGAGACTCTGATCTACGCCTGCCTCTCTGTACCTTTGGTCGGGGCTGCATTTATAGTTCTAGCGGGGTCCTATCCCAATTTACGCGAGGCAGTAACATTATGCACTGCGGGATTTTTGTTTCTTTGTGTGGCGCATTTAGTGCCAACGGTTGCATCTGGGTTTCGTCCGAGTATTACCCTGTTAGAGATGCTGCCGGGGTTGTCTATTGCCTTTACAATTGAACCCTTGGGTATGATCTTTGCGTGTGTCGCGAGCTTTCTCTGGATAGTTACATCGATATATGCAATCGGATACATGCGCGGCCACCATGAGGTAAACCAAACAAAGTTTTATTTCTTTTTTGCGATCTCCATTGCGGCAGCTATCGGCGTTGCATTCGCTGGAAATATGTTGACGCTCTTCATTTTTTACGAAGTTCTTACGTTGTGTACTTTCCCACTCGTTACTCATCATGGGACTGAAGAAACAAAAAAAGCGGGTCGAATTTATCTTGGAATATTGATTGGGACATCAATAGGATTTCAATTATTTGCTATTGTTTGGACATATGTTTTGACTGGCACTCTCGATTTCACCGAGGGAGGCATCCTTGCCGGAAAGGCTGACGGGCCTATCATCACGATCTTGCTGTTACTTTTTATGTTTGGTGTGGGCAAAGCAGCGTTAATGCCATTTCATCGTTGGTTGCCAGCTGCAATGGTAGCGCCAACTCCCGTAAGCGCACTTCTGCATGCTGTAGCAGTTGTGAAAGCGGGCGTTTTCACAGTTATAAAAGTGATCGTATATTTGTTTGGATTAGAGACCTTAAATGGATCTGACGGCTCTCTATACTTGGCAATAATTGCAGGTGCTACTCTGCTAATATCGGCTGTAATAGCATTTCGTAAAGATAACCTTAAGGCGAGACTAGCTTATTCAACTATAAGCCAACTTTCGTACATAGTACTTGGAGCGGCGATGGCAACTGGTGCTGGCATTGTTGGGGCTAGTATGCACATCGTGATGCATGCCACCGCTAAGATAACACTTTTTTTCTGCGCTGGTGCAATTTTGGTAGCTTCGCATAAGACTGAAATTAGTCAACTGGATGGAATCGGACGCCGAATGCCAATAACAATGGGCTGTTTCCTGATAGGGTGCCTAGGGATTATAGGTATTCCACCTGCGGGTGGGGCTCTGTCAAAATGGTATCTAATGATGGGCACAGCTGAGTCGGATCATTTAATTTTTATGTTTGTGTGGATGGGCAGTTCTCTTCTTTCGGCAGGGTATCTTCTGCCGATAGTGCTTCGGGCTTTTTATAGTGGGTCTAAAACAAAAGCATCGGTACAAAGTAAGGGTGGGGGCACGGGTATACAGGAGGCGCCAGCATTGTGTTTAATAGGTATTTGTACGGCAAGCGTTTTGACGATCGGAGCTTTCTTTATAGCTGATGATCTTGCGGGGTTTCTCTCCCCGATTGCCGGCATGTGATTTGGGGGCGTTAGGGATCGAACATGGCAAAAAAGCCGATCAAAAAAGCAATCAGTAAAAATGCTGTGTTAAAGAAATCAACAGCATCTAAAAAGAGAAAATTTCCTCCCAAAAAGATATCTAATGATGGGGTAAAAAAGGGTATTAAAAAAACACCAAGTTCTCCGGATAAAGCCATCCGGAGTGCGAGATTGAAAAAAAAGGTCCCTAACAAAAAGCATTATTGGTTAGATGACGCTAGAAACGTAAATAAAATTTTCTATGTGCTCGTATTTATTTGTATTGCGCTTGTGGTGAGTGACGCATTTTATCACAAGCATACCCACTACGAATTCGAAGGGATTTTTGGCTTTTTCGGCATATTTGGGTTTGGTCTTTCTTTTCTATTGGTGCTCGCTTCGAGGGAACTGAGGAAATTTTTAATACGGGATGAAGATTATTATGATCGTTGATATTCCTCCCGGGTTAATACTGATAATAGGCGCCTTCCTTGTTCCGCTAATCCCGCCAGGTTGGCCAAGGAAAGGGTACTTACTCCTGTTGCCTATTGTAGGACTCTTGAGCCTTCTTTCACTTGAACACGGAAGTTTTGGGGAAATATCATTATTCGGTTACGAGCTCATTCATGTTCGCATCGATGCTCTTTCCTTTGTTTTTGGTATTATTTTTTACATTGCGGCATTTGTTGCTACTCTTTTCTCGTTACATTCTAAGGATGTAATGGAGCAAACAGCAGCGCTGGCGTATGCAGGCGCTGCCATCGGGGCGGCTTTCGCGGGCGACCTTATAACACTATTTGTATACTGGGAGCTTACTGCACTCACCTCCGTATTTATAATATGGGCTGGAGGTAGCAATAGAGCATATGACGCTGGCATGCGTTATCTCATCATACAAATTTTCTCAGGCGTGCTGTTAGCTGCGGGAGCTGTGGTGCAGGCTCAAACGACAGGCTCGTTAGCTTTTAACTTCATTGGTTTGGATGGACCAGGGGGTGTCCTTATTTTTTTGGCCTTTGGTATCAAATGTGCGTTCCCTCTCATGCACAATTGGCTTCAGGATGCCTATCCAGAAGCATCTCCAACGGGTACTGTTTTTCTTTCGGCATTTACAACCAAGTTGGCTATTTATGCATTAGCGCGTGGCTATCCCGGAACGGAGTTGCTTGTTTGGATTGGGGCAGCCATGACAGCATTCCCAATATTTTTTGCAGTTATAGAAAATGATTTACGGCGTGTTCTTGCCTACTCACTAAATAATCAGCTGGGGTTCATGGTTGCCGGTGTAGGTATTGGCACTCAATTAGCTATCAACGGTGCTGTCAGTCATGCCTTTGCACATATTTTATATAAAGCTCTTCTGTTTATGGCGATGGGTGCTGTGCTATATCGTGCGGGAACTGCAAAGGGTTCTGAACTGGGCGGCCTTTATAAATCGATGCCTTGGACCACTGGCTTCTGTATCGTTGGATCGGCAGCAATCTCTGGTTTTCCATTGTTTTCTGGGTTCGTTACTAAATCAATGATTTTAACGGCAGCTGCTGATCAAGATTATCTGTTTCCATTTCTCTTGCTGCTCTTTGCCTCAGCGGGCGTATTCCATCACTCTGGAATAAAAATCCCTTTTTTCGCGTTTTTTGCTCATGATTCTGGAAAACGGCCCAAAGAGGCTCCCATGAATATGTTAATTGCTATGGGTATCGCTGCGATATTATGTTTTGGAATTGGGGTCTACCCGCAACCGCTTTATGATATTTTGCCTTATCCGGTAGATTATGTGCCCTATACCACGACGCATGTGGTGACTATGCTTCAGCTTCTCATGTTTTCAGCTCTCGCTTTTGCCGTTCTTCAAAAAACCGGCCTTTATCCGCCAGAATTAAGATCGACTGTACTTGATTTTGATTGGTTTTATCGTCGCGCCGGCAGTGAGATCGTGAGGAATGTTATACACAGCATAAGTTTGGCAGCATTAGCGCTCCGTAGCATGATGGTGGAGTGTGTAAAATACGTTATTGAACAAGTTCGATATCACAGTGGCCCTAATAGTCTTGCGGCACGGGCAACGAGTGCTGGCACTATGGTTGTATGGGTAATACTCCTATTAATGCTGCTGTTGATTGTTCAATTCACTTAGGTCTTCCATTGCATTCGACTATGCAGAAAAAATTCGGTTCACGTAGGGATGCCCAGCAATAGTCCGTGTGTTTTCAAGTATAATAATTTTCTTAAGAAAATTTTAAGCCATTCCTTTGCGTCTTTGAGTTACATTGTATTTATATGTACGGTGTTTGTGGTTGGTGGCCAGTGCCATGCAAAGCCAGAATCTGCGGCTTCTATATTGATAATTGAAAGTGACGGCACAGCCCAAAAATTTGTTGTTGAGCTTGCGGTTTCTCGGAGCCAGAAATCAATTGGCTTGATGTACCGGCGGTCTTTACCACAAAAAAATGGTATGTTGTTCGTTTATAAAACGCGTTCTAAAATTTCTATGTGGATGAAAAACACTTATTTGGCATTAGACATGCTATTCATTGATACTAAAGGACGTATTAATTATATCCACGAGAGAGCTGTCCCGCTCAGCGAGAAGTTAATTACTGGTAAGTTCCCAGCGCGTGCCGTCTTAGAGCTTAATGCTGGAATTGTATCGAGGTTTGGCTTTAAGGTAGGAGACTTAGTGCGCCACTCGATATTTGGCAACGAGTAGTTCGGGTGTTAGTCAAAATTGGACCATGGCTGGTGTTATACTTTTAGCAAAGTTTTGAACTTGGGTAATTCAGTGATACGTCAGGGCATGCTTTTTTAGGTAGCGTACTAATTTCACTGCGACATGATATTTAACGGGACTTTTCCATCAATAACCCTCTGAATATTTTTGTAAACTTCTCGTGTGCCTCCGGAAATTGCTTCATACGACTTACCCCCCGAATGGGGTGTGGCAAAAACACGTTCATCTCGGAGTAACGGATCATCAGGGTCATTTGGCTCCTTCCAAAAAACGTCTGTGCCAAATCCCGCAATATTCCCATCTGCTAGTGCTTTTTCCAGAGCGATTCGGGCAATGTGGTCACCTCGTGACATGTTAATTATAAAGGCATCTGATTTAATTGAAGAAAAAGCCTTGTCATCAATTATGTGAAGGGTTTCGTCATTAAGTGGCAAGACGAGAATGAT